>ENA-OREM01001245-OREM01001245.1-marine-metagenome-genome-assembly--contig:-NODE-1245-length-13196-cov-2.119902_pt1 | contig 13196 bp, 11 predicted proteins | sample MGYA00248623_ERZ508561 | MGnify/ENA primary metagenome ERZ508561 (study PRJEB26227, sample SAMN06264494) | marine metagenome | isolation source: Columbia River Estuary | place: USA:Columbia River...
TCAACTGCTCTACCACTGAGCTACCAGGGAACAGCCCGATATGCTCGGGCAGAGGCGCGCCTATAGCAGCGCTTTTTCGCATTTGGCAAGCGCCCATTGCCAGTTCAGACAATAAATTGTTCCATGGCAATGCGATCATCCAGCGCATGTTCGGGATCGAACAAAAGCGTGAGTGATCTATTGCGGTCTAACGCCACTTCTACTTGAGCAATGTCGCGGATTTCGCGCTGGTCGGCAACCGCGCTGACGGGGCGTTTGCTTGCCTCCAAAATGTTGATTTTGATGACATAGCGGTCGGGAAGAATGGCACCCTTCCAACGGCGGGGCCGAAAGGGACTGATGGGCGTCAGCGCCAGCAACGACGAATCGAGCGGCAAGATGGGGCCGTTTGCGGACAGGTTATAGGCGGTCGAACCCGCGGGCGTGGATACCAATATGCCGTCACTGATAAGTTCCGGGATCACCGCGCGCCCATTGACCGAAATCTCCAGCTTGGCCGCTTGCCGGGTTTCGCGCAGCAACGAGACTTCGTTGATTGCGGGTAATGTAAACTTCTGACCGCTGACGGTTGTGATATCCGCCGTCAGGGGACGAACCGAGAATGACTTCGCACGCTGCAGCCGCGCGTGCAGGTCATGCAGATTCCAGCTGTTCATCAGGAAGCCGATTGTGCCCAAGTTCATGCCGTAGGCAGGAATATCACGACGGCTTTCCAACAATTGATGCAAAACCTGCAGCATGTGGCCATCGCCGCCAAGGACGATTACAGCGTCTGCATTATCCAGCGAGACAAAATCATGGACGTCGCGAAGCTGTGCTTCGGCCTCGCGCGCCTGCGGCGTCGCTGACGATATTATCGCAAGTTGCGTATATTGGGTCATCCACCTGTTGCATTCATATGTCGCTTCAACCTCAAGTCAGGCTGTGCGAATTGGTTTTCGAATTCATGGCGTTGGGGTTTAAGCCGCAAAGCCGTCTGAAGCAAATGGTCGACGTCGGAAGGCACGCCTTCGCGCAATGCTTTGCGCAAATCGACGTGCAGTTCCGACCCAAGGCACATATAGATTTTGCCATCGGTGGTAAGACGGATGCGATTGCAATGGTCGCAGAAATTCTGGCTCATTGGCGTGATAAGGCCCAAGCGCAGACCCAATGGATCGACGCGCCAATAACGGGCAGGGCCGGCGCTTTTATGCGCCAGCGGATGCAGGTCATAATGTTGGCGGATGGGCGCGGTGAAGGCGTCGAGCGAGATATATTGCGCCTCGCGCTCCGATACGCCGGTTCCCAGCGGCATGGTCTCAATCAGCGTGAGATCAAAGCCATGCTTCGCGCAAAAGGCCATCATGGGCATCAGCGCGTCTTCATTTTCGCCTTTTAAGGCAACCATGTTGATTTTGATGGCAAGGCCATGGGCTTTCGCAGCCTGAATGCCCTTCAATACCGTGTCGAGGTCTCCCCCCCGGCTGATCGTCTTGAACTGATCCGCATCGAGCGTATCGAGGCTTACATTGATACGCTTCATGCCAGCGTTGGCAAGGATGGGCGCGAATTGTTCCAACCGGCTGCCGTTGGTCGTCATCGTCAACTCTTCAAGCGCACCGCTTTTGACATGCTGCCCAAGGGCGTTGATAAGAACTGCAATGTCACGGCGAACCAGCGGCTCCCCGCCCGTTAGGCGAATTTTGCGAATGCCATGGTCTATAAACCGAGCGACCAGCGTCGTGATTTCATCATAGCTGAGCAAATCGGGATGCGGCAAAAAGCTCTGCATTTCGGGCATGCAATATGTGCAACGGAAATTGCAACGGTCGGTCACCGATATCCGTAAATAGTCGATACTGCGTCCAAATCCGTCGATCATTTTTGCGATGTAAGCGGAAAAGCGTGCGCTACCAAGCTGAATTAATTTGCCGAAAGGGTTCGGAAAGTTTTTCGCGGCTATGGTCGTGAAGGGGAACCATGCCGGCGGGCAAGATTTGCAAGGCCGCGCGATAGCTGCAAACAGCCGTTGAGCCGCGCTGCGGGGTCGCCCCATATGCGATTGATCACCAACTTGCTGTCCGGACGCAGCTTCGCCGTTTCGCCCAATTTGTCGACATAGGCCAACAACCCTGGGACATTGGGCGGTGTATCCTGATGGAAACTGACCAACGTACCACGGGCGCCTACCTCGATTTTTGCGACCTGCGCAACGAGCGCATTCTGTTTGATCTGGATCAGCTTCAGCAGGTTCTGCGTAGGCTCCGGTATCGGGCCAAAGCGATCCGTCATTTCGGCGGCAAAACCTTCGATGTCCTGACCTTCTTCGAGATCGTTCAAACGGCGATAGAGCGCCATGCGGACCGAAAGGTCGGGGACATAATCTTCGGGAATAAGGATGGGCGCATCGATGGTGATTTGCGGCGAGAAGCTGCCGCGCGGCTTTGCGAGGCCATGCGCGCCAGCGCGCGCTTCCAAGATCGCCTCTTCGAGCATCGATTGGTATAATTCAAAGCCGACCTCTTTGATATGGCCGGACTGTTCATCGCCCACCAAGTTGCCCGCACCGCGAATGTCGAGATCGTGGCTCGCAAGTTGGAATCCTGCACCAAGGCTATCGAGATCACCAAGCACCTTGAGACGCTTTTCAGCCGTTTCGGTCAGTACGCGATTCGGTTCATGCGTCAGATAAGCATAAGCGCGGGTTTTCGAACGCCCGACGCGACCGCGCAGCTGATATAATTGGGCAAGGCCAAAGCGGTCGGCGCGGTGGATGATCAAGGTGTTGGCGCTCGGTATGTCCAGTCCGCTTTCGACAATCGTCGTCGACAGAAGGACGTCGTAGCGCTTTTCATAGAATGCGCTCATGCGTTCTTCGACCTGCGTCGGTGACATTTGCCCGTGCGCGGTGACATATTTCACTTCAGGCACTTCAGTGCGCAGATATTCTTCGATCTCGGTGAGGTCGGTTATGCGCGGCACGACAAAGAAGCTCTGCCCGCCGCGATAATGTTCGCGCAGCAACGCTTCACGCAGCACCACGGGGTCCCATGGCATAACGTAAGTACGCACCGCCAGACGGTCCACAGGGGGCGTTTGGATGACCGACAACTCGCGCAGGCCAGACATCGCCATTTGCAGCGTGCGCGGGATCGGAGTGGCCGTCAGCGTCAGCATATGCACGTCGGTCTTCAGCGCTTTCAATTGCTCCTTATGATTGACGCCGAACCTTTGTTCTTCGTCAACAATGACCAAGCCAAGCCGTTTGAATTCAAGTGACTTTGCAAGAACGGCATGGGTCCCAATCACAATGTCTAAAGTGCCATCCGCCAGGGCTTCACGCGTTTGCGTGGCTTCGGCGGTTGGAACGAGCCGCGAAAGCCGGCCGAGCTTTAACGGCAGGTCACGGAAACGTTCGGCAAAGTTCGCATAATGCTGCCGTGCCAGCAATGTAGTTGGCGCAATGACCGCCACCTGAAGCCCCGCCATTGCCGCTGCAAAAGCCGCGCGCATGGCGACTTCGGTTTTCCCAAACCCGACATCGCCGCACACGAGCCGGTCCATCGGTTTGCCAGCGGACAAATCCTGAAGCACTTCTTCGATGACGCGCAACTGATCTTCGGTTTCCTCATAAGGGAAACGGTCGACAAAGCCGGCATAAGCGGGACCATCGACTTCAATGATGGACCCCGGACGAAGCGCACGTTCGGCAGCAGTTTTAAGCAATTCACCTGCGATCGCGCGGATGCGTTCTTTCAGCTTCGACTTGCGCCGCTGCCATGCCTCACCGCCCAGCTTGTCGAGCGACACATGCTCGCTGTCGGAGCCATAGCGTGACAGAACGTCGATATTCTCAACGGGGACATAAAGCTTGTCTCCGCCGGAATAGGTAAGGGCAACGCAATCATGGGGACTGTTGCCCACGGGTATTGAAATCAGGCCTTCATAACGGCCAATACCATGGTCCTGATGCACCACCAGATCACCCGGTGTCAGCGCGGCAAGTTCGGCCATGAAGGCGTCGGCCGATTTACGGCGTTTTTGTCTGCGCACGAGCCGGTCGCCCAGCATGTCCTGTTCGCTTAAGACGGCTATGTCCGGCGTGGAAAAGCCATGGTCCAATGGCAACACAACCATCGCCGTCCGTCCTGCTGCCAGCCCCAATGCTTGCTGCCAGCCGTCCGCATCTACGATGGACGGCGCGCCATGATCGGTCAGCAAACCCTTCAACCGCTCGCGTGCGCCAATGGAGTAGCTCGCGATGATGGTTTTCGTCTTTTTGCTGTGCAGTGATTTCAGATGCGCGGCGACGGCTTCGTAGACATTGGCTTTCTGCGTGCGCTCCGGCGCGAAATCGCGCGCTGCAGTGATGCCGAAATCGATCACGCTGGCGGAGTCGGGCTGCGCGAATGGTGTAATCAGGTGCGCGGCATTGTCGTCGAAAAGCTGGTCGAGTTCGCCGCCACTTAAATAGAGCATCTCGGACGGTAAGGGGCGATAGCTGCCGGGTTCAGCCGCCTGCGCCTTCACGCGGTTTTCGTGATAGTCGGTGATGGAGTCCAGTCGTGACTGGCCTGCGGCAATGGAGCCACTGTCGCGAATGACAAGCGCGTCGGCCCCGACATGGTCAAAGATCGTTGCCATGCGCTCTTCAAACAATGGCAACCAATGGTCCATGCCCGAAAGCCTGCGGCCTTCCGAGACAGCCTGATAAAGCGGGTCGCCCGTTGCGGTCACGCCAAAGCGTTCGCGGTAGCCAACACGGAAACGCTTAATCGCGTCTTCGTCCATAAGGGCTTCAACCGCGGGTAAAATATCGAAATGTTCGACTTGGTCGATGCTGCGCTGATCAGACGGATTGAAACGGCGGATGCTTTCGATTTCGTCGCCGAAGAAATCGAGGCGAAGGCCGACTTCGCTTCCGGCGGGAAACAGGTCGACAATGCTCCCACGGATCGCGAATTCGCCTGCGTCAGCCACGGTATCGACCCGGAAATAGCCATTCGACTGCAGCAATGATGCAAGCCGTTCGCGGCTGATTTCCCGGCCAGCGGCCAAGCGTTCACCCGTCTGGCGAATGCGGAAGGGTGTGACATATTTTTGGATGACTGCACCGATGGTGGTGACCACCAACTGCTTCTTTTTTGCTGGTTGCTGAAGCGCTTGCAATGTCGACATGCGCTGCGACGTGACCGCAACCGACGGCGATGCGCGATCATAGGGCAGGCAATCCCATCCGGGCAGAATTAATATCTCAAGTTCGAGCGCAAAAAACGGCACAGCGTCTGCGATTGCACGCATGGCCGCCTCATCTGGCGCGATGTATAGCGTACGTGCTTTGGCCGCACGTGTCAGATCGGCAAGCAGAAGCGGCGCAAAACCGTGCGGTACCGACGCGAGCGTCAGCGCGTTGCGACTGGTTGTGATCCGCTGCAAATCAATCATGAATTTTGGGTGCTAAGCCCTTCAGGCAGCGTGATGAAATTCAGCTGCATCAGTTGGTCCATCAATGGCCCCGCAAAGGCAGGATCGGGCGGTGCAGTGCCGAGTGCCCACGCCATTATGTCGACATCTTCCTCATCGATCAGGCGTTCGAACCATTCATATTCGACTTCGCCCCAGTTGGCCGAACATTGGTCGAAAAAGCCGCCAACCATGGCGTCCGCTTCGCGCGTGCCACGGTGATGTGCACGATAATGCAATTTGCGACGATATGGGTCAGCGTCCATGTAACGCATCCTTTATGCTGGTGGCGTGAATTGATTTGCGGGTTATAAGCGGCCCTAGTCATGCGTCCCGATATACTCAATCCGTTATTTGCAGAAGTTCGCGCCATGAAGGGCGTCGGCCCTGGTCTGGCAAAGCCTCTTGAGCGCCTTGGGCTCGAGCGGGTGAAGGATGTGCTGTATCATTTTCCGGCCAACTGGACCTATCGCAAGGCGGTTTCCTTGCTGGATGTCGCCGATGTTGGCAGCAACATCATTGTTACCGTTACCGTCATGGATCACCGTAACAGCAACAACGCGCGCGCACCGTTGCGGATATTCGTTGCGGATGTCGCCGGAAACTATCTGACGCTCACCTTTTTCGGCCGAAATGGTGGATGGGCGCGCAAGCAACTGCCCGTTGGAGAGAAACGGATCATTTCGGGCAAGCTCGAACGCTATGGCGACGAATTACAAATGGTCCACCCTGACCATGTTGTTCCCATCGACAGCGATACGTCGCCCGGCCTTGCTGAGCCTATTTATCCACTCTCCGATGGACTGACCAACAAACGCATGGGGCAACTTGCGGGGGCCGCGTTGCAGGATGTACCCGACCTGCCTGAATGGATTGAGCCAACTTTGGTCGCTGGCCGGAACTGGCCCAACTGGGCAGCGGCGATGGGAAGCGTACATCGCAAGGATGACCAGTCCGTGCGCGACAGGTTGGCCTATGATGAACTGTTCAGCAATCAACTCGCTATGCGCCTTATCCGCGCGGCGATGGACAAACGTACTGCCGTACCCGTGGCGGGTGATGGCTCCTTAATCTCGCTGTTGAAGCTGCCATTTGCGCTCACGGGGGCGCAGCAGCGCGCCATTGCCGAAATTGAGGGCGACTTGGCGCAATCACGGCCGATGTTGCGCTTGCTGCAAGGTGACGTTGGTGCGGGCAAGACGATGGTAGCGCTGATGGCGTTGCTCCGTGCGGTGGAGTCGGGGATGCAGGGGGCAATGTTGGCGCCAACCGAAATTCTGGCGCGCCAGCATTATGCCGGCCTTCAAAAGCTGCTGGCGGGGATGCCCGTGAATATTGCCATCCTAACGGGCCGCGAAAAAGGCAGCCTACGCGAAGCAACATTGATGGGGCTGGCGGACGGTTCGATTCACATCCTCGTCGGCACGCATGCGATTTTCCAAGAGGCCGTGACCTACAAGTCGCTCGCCGTGGCGGTTATCGATGAGCAGCATCGTTTCGGCGTTTCCCAGCGGCTCATGCTGTCACGCAAGGGCAGGGGTGTTCCGCATCTGCTGGTCATGACGGCAACGCCTATCCCGCGCAGCCTCGCGCTCGCGGCTTATGGTGAAATGGACAGTTCCATCCTTGATGAACTTCCGCCCGGTCGTACGCCCGTTGAAACACGCGTCATGTCGCAGGACAGGCTTGCCGAATTGGTTGACGGCGTTGCCCGCCATCTCGCTGCCGGCAAGCAGGCGTTCTGGGTTTGCCCGTTGGTCGAAGAAAGCGACAAGAGCGATCTTGCCGCCGCCGAGCAACGCGCAGAAATGCTCCGGCTAAGGTTCGGACCGCAGGTTGATGTGGTGCATGGGCGTATGCGTGGCGCGGAAAAAGACGCGGTTATGGAGCGCTTCGTTGCGGGTGAGACACGGTTGCTTGTGGCGACAACGGTTATTGAAGTCGGCGTTGATGTCCCGAATGCCAGTCTGATGGTTATCGAAGCCGCGGATCGTTTCGGCCTCGCGCAATTGCATCAGCTGCGCGGTCGCGTTGGTCGCGGGTCAGAGAAATCGGTCTGTATTCTGGTCCGCACGACGCAAATTGGTGAGACGGCGCGCGCGCGTCTTGCGCTTATGCGCGAGACCAATGACGGATTTCGTATCGCCGAGGAAGATCTCAAGCTGCGCGGAGCCGGCGAAATGCTGGGAACGCGTCAGTCGGGCGACAGCCCATTTCGCGTTGCCACGCCAGAGCAAGTGCGTGAACTTATCGGTGTTGCGGCTGACGATGCACGGCTTTTGTTGGAACGCGACGGCGGACTTGATGGCCCGCGAGGGCAGGCTGCCCGTGTAGCGTTATATCTGTTTGAACGAGATGCCGGTGTGGCGACGTTACGCGGCGGTTAGCGCAGCTTTGGCGAGATGACTTCCAGCAGCCCAAGAAAATTGGGCAAGCGCAACACGCGTTCGAACTGAAAACCCGCCCGCTTTTCAGAAGTCCAGATAACCAGTGCCTCGATTCTGCCAATGACTGGCAGCCGAAGCTCAACGCGATCACCGCGTTCGAAGCCGGGGTTATCGTCAATCATGAAGCCATGTGCCGAGATATTGACGATGTGAATGGGCTGGTCGCCGCGCAACTTGCTCTCGGCTATGACTGTGTGGTTCGCGCGGCGACGGGCCGCGATGCGGAAATCCAGATCAGGGTTCGGAACTGCTTGTGCCATGTCGAGCGGCCTCGTGCGGTTATTGATGTTGAATAATCACCGTACCGCCAAGTTCCAAATATTTGGTAAAGCCACGCTTAGTAAATTTACCGACGCATTTATCCGAAGCGGATGAGGCCGTGTTTTTTCTTACCAGCAGAAATTTTAACAGGCTCAGCCTGCGCTGAAATCATCGCATTTTCGTCCGTGATAGCGGCGTCGGCAACCCGCGCGCCGCCGCCTTGTATCATTCTGCGCGCTTCTTTTTTGGATGCCACGAAATTCAGCGCGACCAAGGCATCAATCACCGAAATCTCTGTGCTGACGTCGATCGTCGGCAAATCGCCGCCTGACGTTCCCTCTTCAAAGGTTTTTCGCGCGGTTTCCGCGGCAAGCGCAGATGCCTCGGCACCACGGCACAATTCGGTTGCCGCGTTTGCCAGTGCGATCTTGGCGATGTTGATTTCGGAACCTTCCAACGATTCCAAACGTTCGATTTCGTCGAGCGGCAAATCGGTGAAAAGGCGCAGGAACTTACCAACATCGCGGTCGTCCGTATTCCGCCAGAACTGCCAATAATCATAATCAGGCAGCTGTTCGCGATTGAGCCAGACCGCGCCAGAGACGGACTTGCCCATTTTCGATCCATCGGCTTTGGTAATCAGCGGCGTTGTCAGGCCAAACACCTCTGCACCGTCCATCCGGCGCGCCAATTCCATGCCGTTGATGATATTGCCCCATTGGTCCGATCCACCCATTTGCAAACGGACGCCCATCGTCTTGCTGAGATGACGGAAGTCATATCCTTGCAAGATCATATAGTTGAATTCGAGGAAGGTCATGGGCTGTTCGCGCTCAAGCCGCAGCTTGACCGAATCAAATGTCAGCATCCGGTTGACGGTAAAGTGGGTGCCAACTTCTTGCAGAAGCTCGATATATCCCAGCTGACCCAACCAGTCATGGTTGTTGACCATCACGGCATCGGTCGGACCATCGCCAAAGGTTAGAAACTGCTCAAACGCCGTGCGTATCGACGATATGTTGGCTTCGATGGTTTCATCGGTCAGCATCTTGCGGACTTCGTCTTTACCCGTCGGATCACCAATACGCGTCGTGCCGCCGCCCATGACCACGACGGGTTTGTGTCCAGCCTGCTGCAACCGGCGCAGCAACATGATGGACACCAGATTTCCGACATGAAGCGATGGCGCAGTCGCATCGAAGCCGATATATCCCGGAACAATCTCTTTAGACGCAAGCGCATCAAGCGCCGCCGCGTCGGTTGTTTGGTGGATGTAGCCGCGTGCATCAAGCTGGCGAAGGAGATCAGATTTATAAGCAGTCATAGCGCGTTAGCGCCTAGCATGGAGTTTCGACATTGGCCAATATTTCGATGACGGAAACGGTGCTGCAATGCCATCCACTGAGCGAAAAGGGCTTTGTCGACGCTATCGCCGTGCACGTTGATCGTGCCGAAGCCGGTCGTTTGCAGATAAAATATACGCTGCACGGGCTGATCGACGAGATACATTTCCCTAAAGCTGCGCAACCGGAACGCACGGACGGGCTTTGGAAAGACACATGTTTTGAATTGTTTTGCGGCCGCGCCGATGACGGCAGCTATGTCGAATTCAACTTCGCGCCGTCGGGACAATGGGCGGCATATGCCTTTACCAGATACCGTGAAGGCATGGCGGAGCTTGCCTCCGCCCCACCGCAGATAAATTGCACTGCGGGTGAGGGCATATTCGAAATGACGGTCAAAGTGGACCTGCCCGAATCTTTGCGCACGGTGGATGTAATGGCCGGGTTCAGTGCCGTCATTGCAGACAAGGACGGACGTACCGCTTATTGGGCACTCGCGCACCCACCGGGGAAAGCGGATTTTCATCATAAGGATTGCTTTGCCCTGCAACTGGAGGCACGAAGCGCGGCATGAAATTTGGAATTGATCGCCTCCTCACGGAGCCAGAACTTCGCAAGCCATTGGCGGGTAAACGTGTCGCGTTACTGGCCCATCCAGCATCTGTAACAGCAGACCTGACGCACGCTTTGGATGCACTTGCGGCGCTCGACGATATCAATGTCACCTCCGCCTTTGGTCCTCAACATGGCCTTCGGGGTGACAAGCAAGACAATATGATGGAGTCACCCGACTTCACCGATCCGGTGCTCGGTATCCCGATATTCAGCCTCTATGGCGAAGTGCGGCGCCCTTCCGTCGAGTCGATGGAGACCTTTGATGTCATCCTGATCGACCTGCAGGATCTGGGCTGCCGGATTTATACGTTTATTACGACGCTGCTTTATGTGCTTGAGGCATCGGCCGCGCATGGCAAAGCGGTTTGGGTGTTGGATCGCCCGAACCCTGCCGGCCGCCCCGTAGAAGGACTGACGCTGCAAAAGGGTTGGGAGAGCTTTGTTGGTGCAGCCGAGATGCCGATGCGGCATGGCATGACCATGGGGGAGCTTGCGCGGTGGTTCGTGCGGCGTTTCGGGCTCGATGTGGAGCTGGTCGTGATCGAGATGCAGGGTTGGCAGCCTGATGCGTATCCGGGTTACGGCTGGCCTGTATTCGAGCGTAGTTGGATTAACCCGAGTCCGAACGCGCCCAATGTGCATATGGCGCGAGCCTATGCGGGCACGGTGATGCTCGAAGGTACGACTCTCTCAGAGGGGCGTGGGACGACTCGGCCGCTCGAGTTGTTCGGAGCACCCGATATCGATGCGCGTGCAGTGCTCGCCAAGATGACGCAGCTCGCGCCACAGTGGCTCCAGGGTTGTCGCTTACGTGAGTGCTGGTTCGAGCCCACGTTTCACAAGCACGTGGGCAAGCTTTGTCATGGGGTGCAGATCCACACCGATGACGCGACTTACGACCACAGGAACTTTCAGCCATGGCGCTTGCAGGCGCTCGCGTTCAAGGCCATTCGACAGATCTACCCGGATTATCCCTTGTGGCGGGATTTCCCGTACGAATACGAACGCGATCGACTCGCCATCGATGTGATCAACGGCGGGACGTTGTTACGCGAGTGGGTCGATGATGCCGCAGCGATGCCTGCGGATCTCGATGCGCTCGCGCAGGCGGACGAATCCGCCTGGCGCGAGGCGCAACGGGAAGTTTTCAGCGCTTCTTGCTGACCTTCAAGCGGCGACCGCGATTCGAGCTCGCGAGACGCAGCGACAGGCGCAGAGAGAACGCCTTAAAGGTGATAGCGGCAACCGAGCGACCCAAGGCCTTGGCGATCTTGGCAGTCGACATCGTGCCGGCGAGTTTGCGCAGCTTCTTCTCATCCGCCGGAGTCCACGGAGTGACGTTACGCTTGCTCTTGCGGGCGACCGGACGAGATTTCTTTTTAGCCATGAATGCGAATTCCTGAAACAAAGACCGCGCGCATTCTAGGGGGAAACCCCGGTGCTGCCTACCAAAATTCTGTGCAGCACCGGGTTTTGGTGTCTTCCCTAACTTTTTTTGTTATTTCATTGAGGCGTCAGCAGCCGAAGAAAAGCCGCGTTTGCGCATCAGAGCGTCGATTTGCGGGTCGCGACCGCGGAACGAACGATAACTATCTGCCGGATCTACGGTATTACCGATAGACAGCACGTTATCGAAGAGTTTCTTCGCCAATTCCTTGTCCCAAGGGCCTTTGCCAGCGGCAAACGCTTCCCAAGCGTCCGCGACCAGGGTGTCCGCCCAGAGGTAGCTGTAGTAGCCCGCCGAGTATCCGTCACCAGAGAAAACGTGACCGAACTGCGGCGTGCGATGACGCATCACGATCTCGGCCGGCATGCCGAGGCTGACGAGCGTCTCGCGCTCGAAGGCATCGGGATCGATGCGTCGATCGGGCGTGGATGTCAGGTGCAGCTTCATGTCGATGAGCGCTGCCGAAAGATATTCCACTGTCGCGAAGCCTTGATTGAAGGTTTTGGCGCGCTCGACCTTGGCGACCGTTTTGTCGAAGAGGTCATGCAGCACCGTTCAAATATCGAAATGATCGATGCCTCTTTGCCGATCCTCGATATTCTGGCGCAGGTGCTTGAAAGCCCGCATTCCCGGCTGCCACTGTATAAGGACGAACCGGAAAACATTGTGGGCGTTCTGCACGCCAAGGACCTGCTGCGCGCAATGCACAAAATGCTGGCCGATGGCAGGATCGAACCCAAGGAACTGGCGCGGTTCAAGGTTCTGGATGTCGCGATGAAGCCCTATTTCATCCCGGAAACCACGACGCTCGATGATCAGATGCGGGCCTTTCTGGAACGCAAATCGCATTTTGCGCTGGTCGTTGACGAATATGGTGCGCTTCAGGGTCTGATCACGCTTGAAGACATCCTGGAAGAGATCGTTGGCGAAATCGCAGACGAATTCGATGCCGAGGCGCAAGATCAGGTCGAAGTCACCGCCGATGGTGCCTATATCGTCGACGGCACTATGACGCTCCGCGACTTGAACCGGATGCATGATTGGTCTCTCCCCGATGACGAGGCCAATACGATTGCTGGACTGGTGATCCACGAAGCCCAGATGATCCCCGTGGTCGGTCAGGTGTTTTCGTTCCACGGGTTCCGGTTTGAGGTGCTGGCGAAAGAGGAGAACCGGATTTCGAGCCTCAAAATCCGGCCACTTTGACGCCTAGCGCGATTTGAACAGACCACCAAGGATGCCGCGAATAATCCGGCGGCCTGTGGTGCCGGTCAGTTCCTTGACCACCGCAGTCGCGAGTTTGTCGCCTATACTATCGCTTTTGGTCGTGCGGGTGCGGGTTGTCGTGGTGCGGGTTGTGCGGGTTCGGGTGCCGCTGTCGTAACGACGGGCATTCTTGAATTCGCGTTCAGCCTCTTTTTCCTCGGCCTCGCGTTTTTCGGCCTCTTCGGCTTCTTTCGCGGCAGCTTGCGCTTTGGCACCCAGAATTTCTGCGGCGGATTCACGGTCGAGCGGGGTATCGTATTTGCCCGCCATCGGTGACATCGCCATCAACTGTGCGCGGACCGATGCAGGGATCGGACCCAGCTGCGATGACGGCGGACGGATCAGCGTGCGTTCCACTACCTGGGGAATCCC
>ENA-OREM01001253-OREM01001253.1-marine-metagenome-genome-assembly--contig:-NODE-1253-length-13129-cov-2.402927_pt1 | contig 13129 bp, 12 predicted proteins | sample MGYA00248623_ERZ508561 | MGnify/ENA primary metagenome ERZ508561 (study PRJEB26227, sample SAMN06264494) | marine metagenome | isolation source: Columbia River Estuary | place: USA:Columbia River...
TTCTGCTTTCTTTTCTGGAATGGAAATTGCCTATATTTCTTCAAACAAAGTATATTTATCTATTGAAAAAAGACAACACAACTTTAATGCTTCTGTTTTAAATAAGCTTACCGAAAAACCTTCTCAATTTATTACCGCAATGCTTGTTGGAAACAATGTAGTATTGGTGGTTTATGGAATTTATTCTGGGGATTTAATTATCAGTTGGCTCGAAGGATATTTTAATCTTTCCTCATTCATAGGTTTACTTTTACAAACCTTAATTTCTACAGCCGTCATATTATTAACAGCTGAATTTTTACCAAAAGTTTTTTTTCAAATTTATTCCAACTCCTTTATAAAGTTTTTTGCCGTTCCTAGTTATTTCTTTTATCAATTATTTTTTTGGCCAACAAAATTTATAATTTGGATTTCCGACATTGTTTTGAGAAAGTTTTTTAAAACCCCTGGCGATCAAGTTCAGGATTATTTTAGCAAAGTAGAATTAGGAAACTACATTACAGAACAAATGAATAACGTGTCTCATGAAAACGAAATTGATTCAGAAATTCAAATTTTTCAAAACGCACTTGAATTTTCAGATTTAAAAGCACGTGACATCATGACGCCAAGAACCGAAATTAGTGGCGCAGAAATTTTAGATCCTGTTGTGGAACTTAAAAACACATTTGTAAAAACCGGCTATTCTAAATTACTCATTTATCAAAATTCTATAGATGATATTTTAGGCTATGTCCATTCATTTGAACTGTTTAACAAGCCCAAAACAATAAAAAGTATCATGATTCCTGTAGAATATATTCCGGAAACCATTTTTATTAAAGATGCTCTCGATTTACTTACAAAAAAAAGAAAGAGTATCGCTGTTGTTTTAGATGAATATGGTGGAACATCTGGAATAATTACTGTGGAAGATATTATTGAACAACTGTTTGGTGAGATTGAAGACGAACATGATTTAGAAGAAACTTTAATAGACGAAGTTATTGAAGAAAACACCTATTTGTTTTCGGCAAGGTTAGATGTTGAATTCTTAAATGAAAAATACAATTTACAAATTCCCGAATCGGATTCATATTCTACTTTAAGTGGTTTTATTGTAAATTATACCAAAGAAATTCCAATAAATGAAGAAAAAATTAATATAGAAAATTTTGAAATTATCATACATTCGGCAAGTAATAAAAAAATAGAATTGGTTCGTTTTTCAATTAAAGAAGAAAAAAGGTAAAAATCTTTAAAAAATTGAATTAAAATATGCCTTTACTATTTTATTATTAAATAGATAATTGTATTTTCGCCCTCTGAAAAAAATTTAAACACAAATAAAAATGGCAGTTTTATCTAAAATTAGACAACGTTCATTCTTCCTAATTATCATCATAGCTTTGGCTTTGTTTTCATTTGTATTAGCAGATGTTATTCAAAGTGGAACATTTGGAACAGGAGCAAACGATGTAGGTTCTGTTAACGGAACTGATATTGAAGCACAACAATTCATGCAAAATGTTGCAATGATTGAAAAACAAGGACAAGGAACCAGCACAACACAAGCAATGAATAGTGCTTGGGAACAAGAAGTTAGAAAAATTATTCTAACAGAAGAATTTGATAAATTAGGATTAAAAATTGGTAACGAACAATTAATAAATATAATCAAACAAAACCCTAGTTTAGCTCAAAATCCTCAATTTTTAAATGCTGCTGGTCAGTTTGACGAAAATAAATTTAAAGAGTCTTTAAAAGGTATCAAAAACGCTCCAGACCAAACGCAATGGCTTCAATGGAAAGAATTTGAAAAAAATATTGAAAAATATGCCGTAGAGCAAATGTATAACACCATGATTAAATCTGCTGTTTATACTACTAAAGCAGAAGGAAAATTTCAGTATGCTTTAGAAAACGACAAGGTTGACTTCGATTATGTAACCGTTGCTTTTTCAACAGTAAATGATGACCAAGTAAAAGTATCCGATTCAGAAATTATCGACTTTATGAAAAAGTCGCCAAAAAAATACAAATCAGATAACACGTCAAGCATTGAGTTTGTATTAGTAGAAAACAAACCTTCTAAATTAGATGAGCAAGCTATGTTATCGTCAATTGGTGAGGTTAAAGTTAAATTTGATTCTGTTGTAAATGTAGGAGAATTTGTTAACGCTAACTCAGATATTAAATTTGATTCTACTTATGTAACTAAAAAAGATTTACCTGTTGACTATCAAGAAGCCCTATTTAATTTACCTATTGGTGGTGTTTATGGTCCTTATGTTTTCAACGGTAACCAATGTATTTCAAGAATGATAAGCAAAAAAGCGAATGCTAGTGCTAAAGCAAGTCATATTTTATTGGCTTATAAAGGGGCTCCTCAATCTTCTGCAACAAGAACCAAAGAAGAAGCACAAGCTTTAGCTAACAATTTATTAGCACAAGTAAAAGCAAATCCAGGAAACTTCGCTATGTTAGCAATAACAAATTCTGATGATCCAGGATCTAAAAATAACGGTGGTGAGTATGATAACATTACACCAGGCCAAATGGTTCCTCAATTTAACGATTTTGTATTTAACAATGCAATTGGTTCAATTGGTGTTGTTGAAACAGACTATGGTTTCCATGTAATTAAAGTAATGGATAAATACAATTCTGTTTTAATGGGAACTGTAGCCCAAAAAATTCAACCATCTGACGCCACTATTGATGGTATTTATACAAAAGCAAGTCAATTAGAAGCAGATGCTAATGAAAATTCTGATTTTGCTGCTATCGCTAAAAAAGCAGGTTTAGAAGTAGTTCTAGCAGCTAACTTAAAAGGATCTGACGAATATGTTCAAGGTGTAGGTTCTCAAAGAGAAATCGTAAGATGGTCTTTTAATAAAGATACTGAAATTGGAGATGTAAAACGTTTTGAAGTACCTCAAGGCTTTGTAATTGCAAAATTAAAAGACAAAAACGAAAGTGGTTTATTACCAATTGACATCGCAAGACAATCTGTTGAAGTTTTAATCAAAAACCAGAAAAAAGCAGAAATTATCAAGAAAAAAATGAATGGCACTTCTTTAGAAGCTGTTGCTCAAAATTCTGGAGCTTCTGTGCAACCTGCAATTGGAGTTACATTAAAAACACCAAATCTTCCTAACATTGGTAACGAACCAAAAGTGATTGGTAAAGCATTTGGTTTAGCAGCAGGTACAACTTCTAAAATTATCGAAGGTAATTCGGGGATGTTTATGATAAGAGCTAAAGCGGTAACTAAAGCACCAGAAGTGCCAAGCTATACCACTTACATTACTCAAGACAGATCACAAAATCAATCGTACGCAACTTCTAAAGCATACACCGCTTTAAAAGATAAAGCAGAAATTAAAGACAATAGAGCAAATTTCTAATCTTATTGCTTCCTTATAAAAAAAGAGGCTGATTTTTAAATCAGCCTCTTTTTTTATTTCATTTGTTTGATTGCATAAGTTACAATACCCCAAATTATTAATTCATTTTCAGGGGCTACTTTAATAGCTTTATATTGTGCGTTTTCGGGAATCAAATAGACTTCATCCTTTTCTTTCTTAATTCGTTTTACCGTAAACTCTCCATCAATAAAACAAATGGCAATTGCGTTGTTTCTAGGTTCTAAACTTCTATCAATTACTAATATATCTCCATCATCTATTCCGGCTCCTGTCATTGAATTTCCACTAGCTTTAGCATAGAACGTTGCTTCTCTATTTTTAATTAGCAAATGATCCAAACTTAGCTTCATTTCTTCAAAATCGGCTGCAGGAGAAGGAAACCCTGCTTTAATTCCTTCTGAAATAAAAGAAGCCGTGATAGGGTTATCTAAATCGGGTATAAAAAAAGTTATTTTTGGATTTACTTGCATTGCACCTCTATTAATTCATTAAAGTTTGTTGTGTATCTTTTTGACAAATACTTTTGCTTCATTTTCCAAGTACGTTTTAAATCTTGACTAGCTAGTCGTATTTTACGTTCCCCTACTTTATCATGATAAGTATCTATGACTTCCATTAATTTTTGAAACTTAGGATTCTCATCTTCAAACAAATGAAATTGCCTTTGATTTGAAGGAATAATATCGGTTACAATTACACCTGCTTTTTTATACAACTCTCCTTTTTGATAGCATTTTTTCAACATTTGAATTGCTAAATCACTAATTGAAAACAACGTATTGCTTGCAAATGGAAGTGTTTCTAGCTGATAAAAACTATATTTAGCACCATTGCTTTTATACTTATCTTTTTGCAAGTATAAAATAACAACTTGGCAACACGAATTTTGTTTGCGTAATTTTTCAGAACATACACTTGCAAAAGTTACTACACGTTCTTTAAGTTCATTAAAATCGGTTATCTCTCTTTCAAAGCTTCGGGTTACAGCAATACTCTTTTTTGTTTTAGGTGCATCAATTACTAATACCGACTTCCCTTGTAACTCTAATTGTAAGCGCATTCCTACCACTCCCATTTCTTTTCTAATAAACCAGTCATTATGAGGTAAAATAAAGTCATACGCCGTTAAAATACCTTTGGCTTGCATTTTCTTTGTTAACCGAAAACCAATTCCCCAAACATCTTCAATTTTAGTCCATTTTAAGGCTTTAATTCTTTTTTCATCGGTATCAATTACATAAACACCTTGCGTTCGTTCATAAAACTTTTTTGCAATACGATTTGCTATCTTAGCCAGTGCTTTTGTAGGAGCAAAACCAATTCCGGTTGGAATACTCAACCAGCTTAAAATTCGCTGCTGTATTTCTAAACCCTGTTTGTGAAAATCTACAACGTGCTGCCCTTCAAAATTTAAAAAAGCTTCATCAATACTGTACAATTCGATATTAGGTGTATAATTTTCAAGAATTTTCATAACCCGATTACTCAAATCGCCATACAAAGCATAGTTAGAAGAAAAAACATGAATATTGTGTTGTTTTATTACATCACGAAATTTAAATTCGGGCGCTCCCATGGGAATTCCAAGTGCTTTAGCTTCATTACTACGCGATATAACACAACCATCATTATTAGACAAAACCACCACAGGCTTGTTGTTATATTGGGGTTGAAAAACACGCTCACATGAAACGTAAAAGTTATTGCAATCGACTAAAGCATACATTGTGTAAAGGTACTTTAACTTTTATAAAAAGAAAATCAGTCAATTGTTAATGTTAATAAAAAAACCCAACAACTTTCGCTATTGGGTTTCGTCAATATATCTATTATGTTAATCATTTAATTTCAATACCGCCATAAACGCTTCTTGAGGAATTTCTACATTTCCTACTTGACGCATTCGTTTTTTACCTTTTTTCTGTTTTTCTAATAATTTACGTTTACGCGAAATATCGCCACCATAACATTTTGCAGTTACGTCTTTTCTTAGTGCTTTAATTGTTTCACGAGCTATTACTTTTGCACCAATTGCTGCTTGAATAGGAATATCAAACTGCTGTCTTGGGATTAACTCTTTTAGTTTTTCACACATTTTTTTACCAATATAATAGGCATTACTCTCATGAATTAATGCAGAAAGTGCATCTACTGGTTGTGCATTTAATAAGACATCTAAACGAACTAATTTTGATTCACGCATTCCAATCGGATGATAATCAAAAGAAGCGTATCCTTTTGAAACCGTTTTTAATCGGTCATAAAAATCAAATACAATTTCCGCTAACGGCATATCAAAATTTAATTCTACACGCTCAGTTGTTAAATACGTTTGGTTGGTTATCTGACCCCGTTTTTCAATACATAAACTCATTACATTTCCAACAAAATCAGATTTAGTAATAATAGTTGCTTTGATATAGGGCTCTTCTACTCTGTCTAATTTAGAGGGTTCTGGTAAATCCGATGGATTATTAACAATTAAAATAGTAGCTGGTTCTTTTTTAGTATAAGCATGATACGAAACGTTTGGAACCGTAGTAATGACCGTCATATCAAACTCACGTTCTAAACGCTCTTGGATAATTTCCATGTGCAACATTCCTAAGAATCCACATCGGAAACCAAAACCTAAAGCCGCTGAACTTTCTGCAGCAAATACTAACGATGCATCATTTAATTGCAGTTTTTCCATAGAAGCACGCAAATCTTCGTAATCTTCTGTATCTACAGGGTAAATTCCTGCAAAAACCATTGGTTTTACGTCTTCAAAACCCGTAATCATATTGGTAGTAGGCGTTTTGGCATCGGTAATGGTATCTCCTACTTTTACCTCTTTGGCCTCTTTAATTCCTGAAACCAAATATCCAACATCACCAGTTGAGATAACGCTTTTTGGAACTTGATTTAATTTCAGCGTTCCTACTTCATCGGCAAAATACTCATTACCGGTGGCCATAAATTTAATTTTTTGCCCTTTTCTAATCTCTCCGTTAATAACACGAAAAATTACTTCAATTCCTCTAAACGGATTGTAATGCGAATCAAAAATTAAGGCTTGTAATGGCTCTTCTTTATCTCCTTTAGGAGCCGGAATTTTCTCAATAATTGCTGCTAAAATATTTTCAACGCCAAAACCTGTTTTTCCAGAAGCGTGAATAATATCTTCTAATTTGCATCCTAATAAATCAATAATATCGTCACTAACTTCTTCAGGATTAGCGCTTGGTAAATCAACTTTATTTAAAACCGGAATTATTTCCAAGTCATTCTCTAAAGCTAAATATAAATTTGAAATGGTTTGTGCTTGAATACTTTGTGCCGCATCTACAATTAACAACGCCCCTTCGCAAGCTGCAATAGAACGCGAAACTTCGTAAGAAAAATCTACGTGTCCCGGAGTATCAATTAAGTTTAAAATATAATCTTCTCCTTTGTAGGTATACTCCATTTGAATAGCGTGACTTTTTATGGTAATTCCACGTTCCCGTTCCAAATCCATATTATCAAGTAATTGCGCTTTTTCTTCACGAGCTGTAACGGTTTGTGTAGCTCCTAATAAACGATCAGCCAAAGTACTTTTACCATGGTCGATATGCGCAATAATGCAAAAATTTCTTATTTTCTTCATCTTCTAATGCTATCAATTTTTGTAAAATACAAGTGTATTTAATCTGCAAATATAAGCTAAAGTTTTGATTGTATATCAACAAAAAGCAACTCCAAATTCCAAAAAAAGAATGCAAACCACATAGAAACATAGAATTTTAATAAAGGCTAGAGGAATTCATAGTATTTGCATTCGCACATAGGCTGATGTAATCTTAAAAACCTATATAAACTATCTTAAAGCGAAGCTTCTATTTTTCAATCCAAATCAACTATGTTTCTATGTGGTAAAAACTTAAAAAAACAATAATTAAAAAATCTTGTCGTATTTTTGCAAAAAAAATTGAAGCACCATGCCTAAAATTGGTAACATCATACTACCCGATTTTCCTTTATTATTAGCTCCAATGGAAGACGTGAGCGACCCACCTTTTCGTCGTTTATGCAAACTTCATGGCGCTGATTTAATGTATTCTGAATTTATTTCTTCGGAAGGATTGATTCGTGATGCGATGAAAAGCAAGCAGAAATTGGATATTTTCGATTACGAACGACCAGTGGGAATTCAGATTTTTGGTGGTGATGAAGAGGCTATGGAAATGTCTTCAAGAATCGTAGATGCCGTACAACCTGATTTGGTGGATATTAATTTTGGTTGTCCTGTAAAAAAAGTCGTTTGTAAAGGTGCTGGCGCTGGTGTTTTGAAAGATGTTGATTTGATGGTGCGTTTAACGAAAGCGGTAATCAAAGGAACAAGTTTGCCTGTTACGGTAAAAACGCGTTTGGGCTGGGATGAAAATTCGATTAATATTGATGAAGTTGCTGAGCGCTTACAAGATATCGGCGTGCAAGCCTTAACAGTTCATGCCAGAACACGTGCTCAGATGTACAAAGGGCATTCTGATTGGAGTCATATTGAACGTGTAAAAAATAATCCTAGAATTACAATGCCAATTTTTGGAAATGGCGATATCGACTCTCCTGAAAAAGCATTGGAATACAAAAATAAATTTGGTTTAGATGGCATGATGATTGGTCGTGCTGCTATAGGTTATCCTTGGATTTTTAATGAAATTAAACATTATTTTGCCACAGGAGAAAAATTAGCGCCACCAAGTATGAATGACCGAATTGAAGCGGCAAGAAATCACTTAATTTGGAGTATCGAATGGAAAGGCGAACGTTTAGGCATCAACGAAATGCGTCGTCATTACACCAATTATTTCAAAGGGATTCACGGTTTTAAAGAATACAAACAAAAATTGGTTACCACAGATGGTATCAACCAATTGTTAGATGTGTTTACTGAAATCGAGCAAGTGTATGCGGATTATGTTTTTGAGGGGTAATTTAAATGTAAGTAAACAAAAATGAAAAACATTATTGATTATCTTACTATTAAATCTACAATTAATGAGTTGTCAAAAATTGAAAATGTTGCATTAGTAGATAAACTAATCGACATTTTGAATAACAACAAAATTGCTAAACCTGAAAAACATAATAAAAAGGAAGACATAGAAACCAATCATTACAAAATAAATTTATCAAAAAATCAATTAAACGATATAATTGATTTACTAATGGATTTAGAAGTTGAAAGTCTAACAATAGATGGAGAATCTACACCTTTAACAAGTCATTTTGCGTCTTTAGTTGATAAATGGTCATCTTTAAAAGTTTAATATTATGTGATTTCTCCTTATGTCGAAATCACAAAAAAGAATATCATTATCCATGATACACTCTAGAAAACACAATCTTCCCATCTTTAATTTCTAAAACTTCAGCTACTAACATATAGGCTTCACCTGCTACTTGACGTGTGTATTCCATAAAAACTCGGTCGGTGTTAGCGGTTAGTGAAGTTACTTTGTAGTGTAATGTTGGTAATCTATCAAAAGCGTCTTGCCAACAAACGCGCATGGCTTCTTTTCCAATGATTAAACCATTGGTTTCGGGTTGACGAATTTTTAATTTCGGACTGAAATGTTGGGCTTCATCGTCGTATAATTCTAATAACTTTTCTAAGTTTTTTGTATTGAAAGCATCAAACCATTTAATGGCGATTTGTTGTAGTTGATTGGGCATAAAGTCAAAAATTTAAACGCAAAAAGCACAGAAGGTTGTTAAACAAAAAAGACACAAAGAAGAATCGATGTGTCTTTGAATTTTATAAAATGAGATTACGCATTTTTCAAGTTAATGATTTCTTGTTCGGTTAAGAACCTCCAATCACCTCTTGGTAAATTTTTCTTGGTTAAACCTGCGAATGTTACGCGATCTACTTTTAAAACATCGTATTTTAAATGCTCGAAAATTCTACGAACGATTTTTACATTTGAAGTTTTCATTTTCAAACCGATTTCACTCTTTGGTTGATCTTCAATATAAGTGATTTCTTCTACATAAACTCTGAAGTCATCGATTGTTAATCCTTTTTGAATGCGCTCCAAATCTTCAAATCGCAAGTTTTTATCTAAAGTTACTTGGTATACTTTTGAGGAACGCTGGTTTGGAGCCGTGAATTTCTGAACAATTTCAGTATCATTGGTAAACAATAATAAACCGGTAGTGGTTTTGTCCATTCTTCCTACAGGTTGTAAATTTGCTTTAGTGGCATTTCGAACTAAATCCAAAACATTAGCCGAACCTGGAGCATCATCACCAGCAGTTGAAAAGTTTTTTGGTTTGTTTAATAAGATATATTCCTTTTTCTCTGGCGTAATATTTACACCGTCAAATTGAACAGAATCGGTTAATTTTACTTTGTAACCCATTTCGGTAACCACAACACCATTTACTTTTACATTTCCACTTTGGATGTAAATATCGGCATCTCTTCGGCTACACATTCCCGAATTAGAAATGTAGCGGTTTAAACGAATTTCATCTGGATTTGATGGTTTTTTTGGTGCTTTTGACGCTTTTGGCGCTTCTTTTGCTGATTCTGGTTTGGTTTTAAACTTTGAAGGCGCTTTGCGAATAGGTGAATTTCCTCTTGAATTACTATCTTTTTTGTAACCTCCTTGTCTTCCTGAACCTGGACGACTTTTATCGCTATCTTGATGACGTGACATATTATAAACAAATTTTGGCAAAGATACGCTAATAACTTGATAGTATTTTCTTTCCGTGAATTAAAACTTCAGGTTCAATCAAAACAATGCTAAAAACCCCAGCTACAATAATAAATTTCAACAAAAAATGCAGCTTCAAAAAACCTGATTTGGATTGAATTTTCCATAATTGCACCACAAAAAATAAAAGCAATAACAAACTGATGTAGAAATACGTATCCATAAAACCTACATAAAACACATTGGTTAAATAATACGCTGGAATTAATGTAGCAACCACTAATAATGTAATCACTATTTTAGCTGTTTGCAATCCAAAAACAACTGGAATGGTTTTGTAATCCGCAATTAAATCACCCTCAATATTTTCTAAATCTTTGATTAATTCTCGAATTAAAATCAGTAGAAATAAAAAAGTAGCGTGAGCAAAAATCACTTGGTAGAAGTTTTTGTAGTACATCAAAACACCAAAAAAAGGCAAAACTGCCAAAACCGCTGCCGTTAAATTGCCTAACACGAATATTTTCTTCAATTTATGAGAATAAAACCAAATGAGGAAAATGTATGTCGAGAAGAATAAAACCGCACGCCAAGAAATAAAAAACATTAAGAAAGCAACAATAAAATTAATTCCAAAATACACTTTCAACTTCGTTTCCTGAATTACTAGACGGTCAATCATGGCTTTTTTTGGACGATTGATTAAATCCTTTTTAGCATCGTAAAAATTATTGATAATATAACCCGAAGCAATGGCTAAAGTGGATGCCAAAACTATCAAAAACAAACGCCAATCTAGGATAATATCCAAGGCTCGTTTTTCGGGAGCTAAGATAAATATGGCAGAAAGATATTGCGCTAACGCTATCACCCAAATATTGTATCCTCTAATTACAGAGAAGAAACTGAAGATTTTTTTTAAAAATAATTTGGATTTGCGAGTTAGCATTTCTCTTGAGGTTATGGGTTATAGTAATTGGTAATTGCATGAGAATATAAAACCCATAACCTATTACCAATAACCTATTACCTATCTAAAAATTATAAACTACTTCTAATTTATAGTCTTTTAAAGATTCTTTTGCTTTGTCTAAATCTTGGGTAAATCCTAAAATATAACCGCCACCGCCAGAACCACATAATTTCAAGTAGTAATCATTGGTATCAATTCCTTTTTGCCACACTTGGTGAAATTGCTCTGGAATCATTGGTTTGAAGTTATTCAACACTACTTTTGATAATTGTTTGGTATTTTCTAATAACGATTTTACATCGCCGTGCAAGAAATTTTCCACACAAGCATCGGTATATTTTATGAATTGTGATTTTAACATGTTACGGAAGCCGTTGTCTTTTAAGTTTTCCATGAAAATCGAAACCATTGGAGCAGTTTCGCCCACAATTCCAGAATCAATTAAGAAAACTGCACCTTTTCCTTGTGTGCTTTGTGTTGGAATTCCGGTTGCTTCGATATTATCTTTTGAATTGATTAAAATTGGAATACTCAAATAACTGTTCAACGGATCCAAACCTGAACTTTTACCGTGGAAAAACGATTCCATTTGAGAGAAAATTGCTTTTAATTGCAATAATTTTTCACGCGTTAAATTTTCTAAAACTGTGATTTTATCATTCGCATATTTATCGTAAATCGCCGCTACTAAAGCACCACTACTTCCTACTCCATATCCTTGAGGAATACTAGAATCAAAATACATTCCGTTGTTTACATCATTTTGTAATGTATTCAAATCGAAAGTTACCAATTCAGGTTGGTCCGTTTGCAATTGTTCTAAATAAGCAACAAACTTTTTTAAACTTTCGTTTGATTTCATAGCTGTTTCAGACGAATTTCCATCGTTCTTCAAAGCACCATTGTAAAAATTATAAGGAATTGAAAGTCCTTTCGAATCTTGAATAATTCCGTATTCTCCGAAAAGTAATATTTTTGAGTAAAAAAGTGGTCCTTTCATATTATTTAATTGACAATTAATAATGAATAATTGATAATTATTTATTCTTTGAAGTATTGATGATACTTGTTAGTAATTTCAATATTTCTATGTTTTTATTTTTCAGATTAAGAAACTCTTCATCAGTTAAATAATTCGTTTCATATAGCAAATCTAACCAATATTCTGTTTCATTTGCTTCTTTGAGCGAAATTGACAACTTATGAATAAAGTCAGCTTTACTTTGCGCATGCTCTGATTCTCTAACATTAGCTCCAATCGAAGTTCCAGAACGTAACATCTGTTTTGATAAAACAAATTCTCTTTTATCAGCTAAAACTTTATAAAGATACACTATTTCTTTAGCGAATTCAAAAGATTTTTCTTTTACAACATTTTTCTTCTCCATTATCAATTGTTAATTATTCATTATCAATTGACTTCCACTTCCAATTTGGTCGCAAATATACTGACCATTTTGACAATAGCCAACTAATTCATCTTGAATAAATTGCAACACTTTTTGTTTTTTCTTCTCGAGTTCCTCAACATAAGCTGTAATCATTTTTGCCTACCTCGTTTGAACATCTGGTTTTTTCTTGATCACTTTCTTTTTCTTGAGTTATTAAGCTGGCGAAAGTCCGAATGAATCGCCTGGCAATAAAGGTATTTTGATATCGGTTATGTTCTGTTGGTCCATAGATTCAGGAGGCTAGATAGGTTGCTCATCATGCTCTGTTTCGAAATTCTCAGTGTTCTCTGTGATGTCATGGACCGAGTCGCTGCCAAGAGACAAGGCAAATGGTTTATCCATCTTTACTTCGACCACTTCTTTAGCGATGGTTTATTTTGGTGGAGCGAAAGATCTCACTATGTTTTGTCTTTGTTATTGGTCTCGACGCCTGCCATTTGGCTCGATTTTAAACTCCTATTCATCTTGCTTCTATTTTGAATCTACCATCTGAGAATAGAGGAATGCAAAAAATGACTGTGACATCTTTAGTTTTCTAGTGTCGTTATATAATTTTTATTTTATATATACTTTATTGCGTTAAGCAGGGGTTTTGGGGTTTTGGGG
>ENA-OREM01001257-OREM01001257.1-marine-metagenome-genome-assembly--contig:-NODE-1257-length-13074-cov-2.519581_pt1 | contig 13074 bp, 8 predicted proteins | sample MGYA00248623_ERZ508561 | MGnify/ENA primary metagenome ERZ508561 (study PRJEB26227, sample SAMN06264494) | marine metagenome | isolation source: Columbia River Estuary | place: USA:Columbia River Estuary...
GCCTACGGAAGAGGAAGGACTTGTAGAGGGTGCCCTTCTCCCAGGAGCCGCCGTCCAGGGGCTTCAGGATGGGATTCGCCCCGGAGCGCTCCCAGGTCCTGAGGTCCGTGCTCGAGGCGAGGCCGATGGATCCGTAGCCCGCCTCGTAGCCCGGCTGGTCGTTCCCGTAGTAGGAGAGCCAGTACCGGCCCTTCACCCGGTAGGGCTCGTGGCCGCCGAAGAGCTCCGTGTCCCCGAGGATCGACAGGCCCGCGGCGTCGGCCGAGGTCCAGCCGAGCGTGCGGAAGCGTCCGTCCTTGAGCTCGAAGCGGCGGATCAGGTCGCCACTGCGTACCTCATAGGTCTCGGCGTGGAGCGTGAGGCCAAGGCAAAGCGTGAGTAGGGCTAAAACGAAGCGGGGCATGACAGGAATCTGCCATGCCCCGTTGGGGCTTCAAGCCCTGCAATTAAGAGAAATCCTTTATTACTTCTTCCAGATGACCTTGGACGGCTCGATCACGCTCGTTTGGTCCTTGGTCGGGAAGCCTTCGGGGATGGCGATGGTCACCTTACCCGTGGCGGCCCATTCGGTCGAGCGGGCGAGAATCGTCTGGAAGCCCACGCAGTGCAGGGCGTCGTAACTCGTGTCGGCGGCCATGATGTGGCCCATGGAGGTCGTCACCACGCGGCCCTTGCCGAAGGGCGCGAACCAGACCATCGGCTCATGCATGTCGGTGCCGCCGAACTCCGGCTTGGAGAAGGAGCTCGAGAGGACGTGCATGTGGTCGGCGCTGCCGCGCATGCGGCCGTAGAGTTCGTCGTTCGCATGCAGCCACTCGGCAGGCAGGCCCTGCATGATCGGGTGGGCGGCGTCGCGGGTCTTGAGCGTGAAGAGGTGCTTGGCGCCGTGGCCGGAGCCGAAGCCCTTGCCCTGGATCTTCTCTTCGGCGTCGACGAGCGCGACGGCCTGGCCGGTCTTGTCGTCGACGGCGACGCGCTTGCCGAAGGTGGCGCCGCGCCAGCCGCAGCAGATCATCTCGTTGAAGTTGTCCCAGCCCGTGAAGGCGTTGTTCGCGGCGTGCACGTTGACGAGGCCGCCGCCGTTCATGACGAACTCGGTGAAGGAGTCCTTCATGGCGGTGCCCCATTCCGGGCCGTTGTAATTGTTCACGATGACCTGATGGTCGGCGAACTTCGGCGCCCACTGCTCCCACTCGGCGGCGTGAGCCTTGACGAAGGCCGCTTCGTCGGCGGTCCACTGCTTCATCGCGGCGTCAAAAGCTTTCTTGGCGGCGGCGTCGCCGGGCTTCGGACGACCAGGCTTGGGCTGCGCGAAACCAGCGGGGGCGGTGGCGACGGTCACGGTGAAACGACCGGTGGCCTCGAGGGTCGCCTTGGTGGCTTCGGTCGTGCGGACCCAGTCGTGGTTGTTGCGGCCGTCGAGGATGAGGACGCGGATCTTGTCGGCGGCCTCGAGGGGCAGGGTCAGGAGGGCGAGCAGGCTGAAGAGCCCGAGCTTGAGCAGGGATTTCATGGGGAGGCCTCCATTGGAGGGTTTTCCCATGGCCGGGCGAGTGTTTTCATTGCCGGTCCAGCGAACGATAGTGGATGGCCTCCAGGAGATGGGCGGTGGCGATGCGGTCCGCCTCGGCGAGGTCGGCGATCGTGCGGGCGACGCGGAGGATGCGGTCGTAGGCTCGGGCGGAGAGGCCCAGTTTCTCCATCGCCTGCTGGAGCAGGTCGCCCTGCGCGCGTTCGAGGGCGCAATATTCGCGGAGCTCCCGGCCGCCGAGCAGGGCGTTGCAGCCGCCGGTCCGCCCGCCGAACCGTTGTCGTTGGCGGGCCCGGGCGGCTTCGACCCGGACACGCATTGTCGCGGAAGGCTCGCCGGGCGCGGCATCGCGGAGCTCGTCGATCGAGAGCGCCGGCGCTTCGACCTGGATGTCGATCCGATCGAGCAGCGGGCCGGAGATCTTACCGCGGTATTTACGGACCTGCATCGGCGAGCAGGTGCACTCGCGTCGGCGGTCGCCCAGGTGCCCGCAGGGGCAGGGGTTCATGGCCGCCACGAGCATCAGCCGCGAGGGCAGGGTCACCTTGGCCGCGGCGCGGGAGACGGTGACCTGGCCGTCTTCGAGCGGCTGACGGAGCACCTCGAGCGCCGAGCGACGGAACTCCGGCAGCTCGTCGAGGAAGAGCACGCCGAGATGCGCGAGCGAGACTTCCCCTGGTCCGGGAATGCTGCCTCCGCCGATCAGTCCGATGTCGCTGATGGTATGGTGCGGCGAACGGAACGGCCGCTGCCAACCGCGTCGGCCGTCGCTGATTCCCGTGCCGGCGGCGGAATGCACGCCAAGGATTTCGAGGAACTCCTCCGCGTCCGGCCGAGGCAGGATGGTCGGGATACGTTTCGCGATGAGGGATTTGCCGGAGCCAGGCGGGCCGATCATCAGCAGATTATGGCCGCCGGCCGCGGCGACTTCGACGGCCCGCCGGATCGCCAACTGGCCTTTGACTTCGGCGAAGTCCGGTTGGCCTTCGATCGCGAAGGCTTCGGCGGGCGGGGGCGCAAGCGGGGTGACCTGTTTCTCGCCTGTCAGGAAGCGTAAGGCCCCGTCAAGGGTGTCGGCCGGGATGGCTTCGATGCCGCCGACGAGCGCGGCTTCCTCCGCCGATGCGCGGGGCAGGATCACGCCGCGCAGGCCCGACTTGCGGGCGAGAATCGCCATCGCCACGCCTCCGCGCACCGGCCGCGTCGCGCCACTTAGGCCGAGTTCGCCGGCGATGAGGTAGTGTTGCAGGAACGCCCGGTCGAGCTGGCCGGTCGACGCCGCGATGCCGAGCGCGATCGGCAGGTCGTAGATGGCGCCTTCTTTCTTCAGGTCGCCCGGGGCGAGGTTGATGGTGGTGCGCGTCTCCGGCAGTCGGAGTCCGCTGTTCTGCAGGGCCGACTGCACGCGCTCCTCGGATTCCTTGACCGCGGCGTCGGGTAAACCGACCAGCCACAGGCCGAGTTCGCCCTTCTCGCCGGTGTTCACCTCGATCTCGACCGGGACGGCCTCGACGCCGACCAACGCGGCGGAACGGATGACGGAAAGCATGCCGAAGGGCAGGGGGTCGTCGTCCGGGGCACAATCCCTGACGCCTAGGGCTCAAATCCCAGCAGAACCGCCCATTCCGCGGCGGATTACCTTGGCAACCCGGGGTCCGTTCCGCTGTCTCAATGGCTGTTCCGCATGACTTTCCGCGCCGCCATCCTCGCTCTTCTTCTGCTGCCCCTCGGTTCCGCCGGGGCGCTGGCGCCTTTCCTGGAGAAGCACTGCGTCGAGTGCCACGATGCCGAAACGAAGAAAGGCGGCCTGGACATGACCGCCTTGAAGTCGGATCTCCAGGATCCGAAGTCCTTCGCCGCTTGGGTCAAGATCCACGACCGCACCGCCAACGGCGAGATGCCGCCGAAGAAGAAGGCTCGCCCCGCAGCCGGAGAATCGTCCGCCTACCTCGGTGCGCTTTCCGCCAGCCTCCTCCGTGAGGACGTCGCCCGAATCGCCGCGCAGGGACGTGCGGTCGAGCGCCGCATGAATCGTTTCGAGTACGAGAACGCCCTCCGTGACCTGCTCCAGGCGCCGTGGCTCGACATCAAGGAATCCCTCCCGGAAGACACCGAAGCCCATCGTTACAATAAGAGCGGCGAAGCATTGGACGTCTCGCACGTCCAGCTGCAGCGTACCCTCGCCGCGGCCGAAGAAGCGCTTCGGTCGGCGTTCATCTCCTCCGTCGCTCCCGATGAGTCCGAGAGCGGCCGCCATTACGCCCGCCAGCAGGGGAGTTACGTCGGCAAGATGAAGTTCTCCGAGTTCAACCAATCGCCCGAACGCGCGACCTTTCCGACGTTGGGTTACAAAGGTCAGCCGGAGGTGCGCGCCGGCAAGGCTCCCGCCACCGTGGGTAAGGCCAACCGCAGCCTGCGTGACGAGGAGGGCGTGGGGGTCGTCCACGGTGCTTATGAGCCGGTCGAGCCGAACTTCGGGACCTTCCGCGCGCCGCAGGCCGGCCGCTATCTGATCAAGCTCTGCGGCCACTCGGTCTGGGTCGGCCCCGGCAAGACGAAGTCCAAGGGCAAGCTGCGCTGGCAGATTCCCGACCTCGATGACATCTCCAAGGGCCGTCGCTCCGAGCCGGTCACGGTCTACGCGCTCACGCCTCCGCGCGTGCTGCGCCGCATCGGCACGATCGACCTCGGTCCGGACGTCACCGTCGCCGAACTCGACGTCGTGCTCGAGGCCGGTGAGAGCATCCAGATCGACGTCACCCGTTTCTTCCGCTCCCGTCCCGGCGCCTCCCGGGCGCAGAATCCTCTGGCCACGCCCGAGGGTCAGCCCGGCCTGGTCATGCGCTGGATCGACGTGAAGGGCCCCCTCGCCCCGCAATGGCCGTCGGCGCCTTATGCGGTCCTGTTCGATGACTTGCCGGTCAAGGCCACCCCCAAAGGCGCGGCTTTGCCTTACGCCGTGACTCCGCGCGACGTGGCCGCTGACGCCGAGCGCCTCCTCCGTCGCTTCGTCCGCGCCGCTTACCGTCGCCCCGTCTCCGCCGCCGAAGAGATCCGTTTCCTGCCGGTCATCCAGGGTGCGCTGAAGTCGGGCAGCTCCTTCGCCGAGGCGATGCTCTCGGGGTACGCCGCCGTGCTGTGCTCACCCTCTTACCTTTATCTGCGCGAAACGCCCGGCGCGCTCGAAGACCACGCGCTGGCCACGCGCCTGAGCTTCTTTCTCTGGAATTCTCCGCCCGACGCCGAACTGCGTGCCTTGGCGGATGCGAAGAAGCTGCGCGACCCCGCCGTCCTCCGAGCCCAGACGGACCGCCTGCTCGCCGATGCCCGCTCGCAGCGCTTCGTCGAATCGTTCACCGACTATTGGCTCGAACTACGTAAGGCTGGCGCGAACGACCCGGACAGCTTGCTGTACCCGGATTATTATCTCGACGACCATCTGCTGGATTCGGCCCGCGACGAGAGCCATGCCACCTTCGCCGAGCTCCTGCGCGCCAACCTGCCGGCCCGCGCCGTCGTCGAGTCCGACTTCGTCTTCGTCAACGAACGCCTCGCTTCGCTCTACCAGCTCCCGCCCGTCGAAGGCGTGAAGCTGCGTAAGGTCGCGTTGCCGGCCGGCAGCGTCCGCGGTGGTTTCATGACGCAGGCCGCGGTGCTCAAGGTCACCGCCAACGGCACCACGACTTCGCCCGTCATCCGGGGCGCCTGGGTCATGGAGCGCATCCTCGGCCGCAAGCCGCCACCCCCGCCCCCCAGCGTACCCGCCGTCGAGCCGGACACCCGGGGGGCCGTGACGATCCGTCAGCAGCTGGAGAAGCATCGCACGCTCGAGTCGTGCGCTTCGTGCCACACTAAGATCGACCCGCCCGGCTTCGCGCTGGAGAGTTTCGACGTCATGGGCGGCTTCCGTGAGCGTTACCGCGCCCTCGATGGCAAGACGCCCGAGGTCGGCATCGGTAAGAACGGACAGGCCTTCGCCTTCCATGACGCCTTGGCGATCGAGACCTATGGCGAACTCGACGGCAAGGCGTTCAAGGACATCCGTGATTTCAAGCGCCTCGTCGCCGCCGACGAACGTCAGCTGGCCCGCAACCTGGTCGGCCAGTTCACCGTCTACGCCACCGGCGCCCCGGTGGGCTTCGCCGACCGCGCCAAGGTCGAAGCCGTCCTCGACGGGGCCAAGGCGGGCCGTTACGGCGTCCGCGACCTGGTCCGCGGACTTGTCACCAGCGAACTCTTCCTTAATAAGTAAACCCACCCCGATGGCCCCTTTCCGATCCTCCCAAGCCCCGTTCGTCGCGTTCAAGCGCTCCGTCTCCCGTCGCCGCTTCCTGGCCGGTACCGGCGTGCTGCTGGCCCTGCCGATGCTCGACGCCATGACCCCGGCCTTCGCGGCGGCCCCGGCGCCGACCGCCAAGCCCCGGCGCATGCTGGGCATCTGCAATAACCTCGGCCTCGTCCCGGACTACTTCTTCCCGACGGGCAAGGGTAAGGACTACAAGCCGTCGGCGTATCTCGAACTGCTCCAGGCGCATCGCAACGACTTCAGCGTCTTCTCCGGCGTCTCCCATCCGGACGTCGACGGCGGCCACCCGGCCGACAACTGCTTCCTGACCGCGGCCCCGCATCCGAGCAGCGGCGGTTTCCGTAACACGATCTCCCTCGACCAGTTCATGGCCGAGCGCATCGGCCACCTCACGCGCTTCCCGTCGATGACCCTCGGCGTGAACTGCGCCCGTGGCGCCCGCAGTCTTTCCTGGACCGCCGGCGGCGTGATGATCCCGACCGAAGAGCGCGCCTCCGAGGTCTTCCGCAAGATGTTCATGGGCGGCTCCGAGGCCGAAGTGAAGGCGCAGGAGCGCCGTCTCCAGCTCGGCCAGAGCATCCTGGACGCCGTGGGCGGCCAGGCCGGCGAGCTCCGCCGCACCATGGGCGCGCGCGACCGCGATCGTCTCGACCAGTATTTCACCAGCGTCCGCGAGCTCGAGCAGCGCATGCAGATGTCCAAGGAGTGGGAGCGTAAGCCGCGCCCCGTGGCCACCACTTCGGTCCCGCTCGACCCGGGCAGCCCCAAGGAGTACATGGACAAGGTCCGCCTGATGTACGACATGGCCCGCCTCTGCTTCGAGACCGACTCCTCGCGCGCCGTCACCCTGATGCTGGACAGCGTCAATACCCCGGCCCTCGACATCGACCACGTCCACACGACCACCGACGGCTATCACAGCCTTTCGCACCACGGACGCTCCGCCAAGAAGCTCGAGCAGCTCAAACAGATCGACAGCATGCACATGACGCTGCTCGCCAAGCTGATGGCCGACCTGAAGTCCTCCAAGGAAGACGGCCAGTCCCTGCTGGACCGCACGATGATCCTGTACGGCAGCAACCTCGGCAACGCCAGCGCCCATACGACGACGAACCTGCCGACCTTGCTCATGGGCGGCGGATTCAAGCACGGTCAGCACCACGTCTTCGACACCGAGAACAATTACCCGCTGCCGAACCTCTACGTCTCCATGCTCCAGCGCATGGGCATCGAGGCGGACAAGTTCGCGTCGTCCACCGGCACCCTCCGCGGTCTCGACCTCGTCGGTTAATCGCTGGAAAGCCTCCGTTTGGCTGGCGTTAGGCGCTTGCCCGACGGGGGCGGGCTAGGGCAGTCTGGCTGCACCCCGTCATGAAGATCCAACAGCATAAGGACGCCGTCGCCATGGGCCAGGCCGCGGCCGCGCACGGCGCCCGCGAACTGCGCGCCATCCTCGCCCGTCAGCCGCGCGCGAACATCATCGTCGCCACGGGCGCGAGCCAGTTCGAGACGCTCAAGCACCTCGTGAAGGAACCGGGCATCGACTGGACCAAGGTCACGGTCTTCCACCTCGACGAATATGTCGGCCTCCCTGAGGCGCATGGCGCGAGTTTCCGCAAGTATCTCCGCGAACGTTTCATCGACCAGTTGCCGGCCCGGGCCGAGTTCGTCCCTGTCGACGCCGACGCCCCGGATCTCGCCGCCGAACTGAAGCGACTCAACGCGCGCATCGCCGCCTGTCCGATCGACCTCTGCTTCGCCGGCATCGGCGAGAACTCGCACCTCGCTTTCAACGATCCGCCCGCGGACTTCGAGACCGAGGTGCCTTACATCGTCGTGAACCTCGATCACGCCTGTCGCCAGCAGCAGTTCGGCGAAGGATGGTTCCCGACCTTCGACGATGTCCCCGAGCAGGCCGTGTCGATGTCGATCCGCCAGATCATGAAGAGCGCGCGCATCATCCTCTCGGTCCCGGACCGTCGCAAGGCCGCCGCGGTCAGAGGCACGGTCGAAGGCCCCGTGACGCCGGCCTGTCCCGCTTCGATCGTCCAGCGGCACGCCGATTGCACGCTATATATCGACGCCGCCGCGGCGGCCGAGCTCGCCCGCTGATTCCGTGTCCGCTGTATCTTCCCAGCGACTGCTTGGTCGTGATCCGGTCACGGGTCGCGGTCTGGTCGTGGAGATCGAGGGCGGCATGATCAGGTCGGTGGACTTCGCCGAGCATGGCGAGCAGCGCTGGCTCAGCGCCGGATTCGTCGACTTGCAGGTCAACGGCTACGTCGGGCATGACCTCAATGGGCTTACCCTCGACGTCGCCACCGTCCGGGCCCTGTGCCAGGCGCTGCTCAAGGTCGGGGTCACGTCGTTCCTGCCGACGATCATCACCGCTCCGGAAGCTCGCATCATCGCCGCCCTGCGGACGATCCGTGAGGTCTGCGCGCAGTATCCGGAACTAGCCGTGATGGTCGCGGGTATCCACGTCGAAGGCCCGCACATCGCGCCCGAGGACGGCCCGCGTGGCGCGCATCCGGCGGCAGACGTCCGTGCTCCTTCCGTCGTCGAGTTCGCTCGCTGGCAAGAGGCCGCAGGTGGACTCGTGAAGCTCGTCACGCTTTCGCCTCACTGGCCGGAGGCCCCGGCTTACATTCGTCATCTCGTGAAGTCCGGCGTGGTCGTCTCGCTCGGACACACCTCGGCTGATGCCGCGCAGATCGCCGCCGCGGTCGACGCCGGCGCGACGCTCTCGACGCACCTCGGCAACGGTTCGCATGCGCTGCTGAACCGCCGGCATAATCATCTCTGGCCGCAGCTGGCCGACGATCGTCTGACGGCCATGTTCATCGCCGACGGGCATCATCTCACCCCGGCGCAGCTCAAGGTCATGCTCCGGGCCAAGGGCCTTGGGCGCTCGTTGGTCGTCTCGGACACCGTCGCCTTGGGCGGCCTGGCCGCCGGCAAGTATCACACCCCGATCGGGGGTAAGGTCGAGTTACGCGCCGACGGCTTCCTGGCGATCGATGATGGCACGGGTAATTATTTAGCCGGCGCCGCCTTGCCGTTGTTGGCCGCGCTGCCTGTCTTGGTCGATCAGGTCGGCCTCACTTTCGGGGAAGCCCTTGCATTGATGACCAGCGCGCCGGGTCGGGTAATCGGGGGCGGGGGAGTATTGGCCGTCGGTCAGCCGGCGGACTTGGTCGCTTTGGAGTGGGATGGTGGCGCGGCTGTCCCGCGGGTGGTCGGGGTCTGGTCGCGAGGCGTCCGGTCCGAATAAGACCTTGGCGCATCGATTTTATCGATGTGTTGCCTGTACCAAAGCCTCGCCTGCCTCGGAAATAGGCTCAGTTTCGGTGCATGTACTCCATTGAGCCGTTCGCCGTGGTCTTGGTCCTGGGCCTGATCGGTTTCCTCATCTACCTCCCTGTTCGTTTCTTCCTGCTGATCGGACAGGTCAAGGCTCTCGAGAAGACCGTCAAGGATCTCTCGGCGCGCACGCCGAGCGAGGCTTCGACCGCCCCCGCCGCTCCTGAGGTCAAGCCGGTCGCCATGGCGCCGGCTCCGATCGCGGCCGCCTCCGCTGAGTTGCCTCCGCCTTTGCCGGTATCGCGCCCCGCGCCGGCTCCGGCTGCCGTCGTCCCACGCGGTCCCGATCCTTTGGCCGAGCGACTGCGCGGTCTTGGCCTGCTTCCGCCGTCGGAGCTGAAGGGTGAGTATGCGCTGGGCGCCTGGTGGGCCGTGCGTATCGCCGGAGTGCTCGCCGTGGCCGCGGTCGTCTTCCTCGGTCTCTGGCTGAACCTGCGCTCGACCATCCCGCCGATCGTCCGCGTGATTGAGGTCGCGCTGGTCGGCGCTGGGCTCTTCTGGGGTGGCCTCCGTCTCTCCGCCAAGCGTGCGGATCTCGGTCAGGTCGTCGCGGCCGCGGGTCTGTCCGTGTGGCAGTTCGCCGCGTGGGCTACCTATGGCCTCGATAAGATGCGCGTCTGCGACAGCCCGGCTTCGGCCGCCATCGTCCAGTTCCTCGTAGCCCTGGGCGTCGCCTTCGTCGCCTTGGCCCGGCGGAGCAAACTGTTCGCTCAGCTCGCGGTGCTCTTCGCCGCCGTCGCCGTTTATTTTTCCGTCGGTACGGACGCAGCGTCTGCTCAGACCGCGACCGGAGCGGCCTTGGTCGCCCTTCTGGGCGTCATCCTGATGGTGCGTGGTCCGTGGGGTTCTGCGGGCGTCCTGGGCCTCGTCGGCTCGCAGGTCTGTCTCCTGCTGCTTTATGATGCGATGCCCACGAAAGACGCCGATTACCTGCCGTTGCAGCTCGCCGCCCTTGCGTCGTTCATCGTCCTCTGGCTCGGCGAACGTCTGGTGAAGGACGACGAAGTCCTGTCGGGACGCGACGCGCGCGCGGCTTTCCAGCTCAGCGCTTTTTTCGCGCCGGCCTTACTGGCCCTGTTTCTGGCGACCGGCGGTGACCAGGCCCGCGCCACCGTCTCCTTGCTCATCGCCGCGGTCGCCGCGCTCGCCGGGTTGGCGGAGCGCGGACGTAATCGCATGGTCTGCGAAGTCCTGCTGCTGGCCGCCGTGGGCTTCGCCGCCGCTGGCCTGGCCTGGTTGGTGGATCCGCACCTCGTCTGGCTTATCTGGGTGCTCGCCGCCGCGGGTGCGCTGCTGGTCGGTACGCGGACCGGCTCGGAGCTCGTCCGCTGGTCGGCGGAAATCCTGGGTGGGGTGGCCGCGTTCGCTTTCGTCGATCATCCTCCGGAGCAGCCATGGATGTCCCTGGTCGGCATCGGCGCCTTCGCCTTGTTGTTGGCGTTCCGCGAGGATTGGGAGCGTGCCGCCGGCTGGCAGCAGCTGCGGCGCCTCGTCGGTATCGTAAGCCTGGGGCTCGTCGTGCTCTCCGTGCAGGAATCCTTCCCCAAGGCCGACACCGGTTGGCCTTGGTTGGTGGTGCTGCTGGTCGCCGCCTTACGTTTCCGTCCCGCGCTGCTGTGGGCGGCTCTGCCGGGTTATCTCTTCACCAGCGTCTTGGTGGTGTTCTGGCGTCCCCTGGTCGGTTCCGCGGGATCATCGGCTTGGTGGGCCGTCTGGGCCGCGTTGCTGGTGGTGTTGAACATCGGCGCCCTGTGGCGTCTCCTCGGACGCCCGGAAGCCTTCGCTAAGGTCCTCCGTCATACGTTGGCCTTGGTCACCGCGGTGATCGTCTGCGCCTTCGCCGCCGCCGTGGTCCGGAGTCTGCTACCGACCGCGAAGGATGTCTGGTCGCCCGCCGCCTGGCAGCTCGCCCTCACTTGGTCGGGTGGGGCGGCCATGCTCGTGGGCGTGACCGTGCTCTGGCGTCGCCTCGGTGCCGTGCCGACCGAGCTCTCCTTGGCGGCCATGGGCGCGCTGGTCGGATTCTTCATCCAAGGAGTCGTCAATGCCGGTGCTGGACTGTCGGGGCTCGGTCTGGCGCACAGTCCGTTCGTACTCCTCGGTCTGGTCAGCCTGCTGTACGTCCTCGCCGTCTACACCCGCGGACAAGGCTCTTGGGGCACGGTGCAGAGGTCGGTGCTCGGCATCGTGACGCTCTACTTCATGACCTTCATCATGCTCGCGCGCCTGCCGGGTGCGGGGGTCTCGCTCTTCTGGGCCTTGGCCGCCGTGCTCACGTTCGTCCTCGGCCACGTGCTCTCCACGCGTTCCTTCCGTATGCTCGGTCTGGTCGGACTCGTCATCGCCGCCGCCCGCGTGCTGACGCACGACATCACCGACCTCCTCGGCCGGATCGTCGCCTGCGGCGCCCTGGCCCTGGCCTTCTTCGGTGTCGCCTGGCTCTACGGCCGGATCATTTCCGAAAAGAAAGCCGACTGAGTCCGCCATGACCACGCATCGCTACGACGGCCACGTCCATCTCGTCGGCAACGGTCTCTCCGGCAGCGGTTGCTGGCTGCGTCTGGACGGACTGTGGCACCGCGCTCTCGGCGAGGTGATGCGACGGACCATCGGGTTGGAGGCGAAGGCCACCGCGCGGGATTTTGACGAAAGGTTCGTCGGACACCTCGCGGGATTGGTCGCAGCCTCCTCGATGAGGTCATTCTTTCCCACGGAACTAAACGCCGAGTCGATTGCCGTGAGCAGACCACCGAGGACAATCAACACCACCGCGATGATGACAAAAACGACCGCCATCAGCGGGCTTCCTGGAAACTGCGCAAAATGTCGGCCTGGAGACCAAACATCTCCTTTTCTTCCTCGGGTTCAGCATGATCAAAACCCAACAGATGCAGGACACCGTGAACGGTGAGCATGGCCAATTCATCAGCAATCGAATGCCCCGCGGTCTCGGCTTGGCTGGCTGCGACGCTGGGGCACAGCACAATATCTCCCAGGATGCCCTCGGCAGCGTCCTCGCCCTCGAGACCCGGTCGAAGCTCATCCATCGGGAAACTCAACACGTCCGTGGGGCCAGGCTCATCCATCCACTGCATATGCAGCTCTGCCATCGCCTTCTCATCCACGAGGACGATGGCCACATCGGCGTCGGGGTGAACTTTCATTGCCCGCATCGCGTGCATCGTGACGGCCTGGAGAGATTCCTCATCCACGGCGAAGCCAGACTCATTGGTCAATTCAACGGACACGACTGGATTCTTTCACTGAGTCGTGCCGGGCGTATGCGTCAACAATGGCGGACACGAGCGAGTGGCGCACCACATCCTTCGCACTGAGATATTCGAAGTGGATGTCCTCGAGCCCCTCCAGAATTCCGCCGACAAGCTTCAACCCGCTCGTTCCGCTGGGAATATCGACCTGGGTGACGTCACCGGTAATCACCATCTTCGAGCCAAAGCCCAGCCGGGTGAGGAACATTTTCATTTGTTCGGGAGACGTATTCTGGGCCTCGTCCAAAATAATGAACGAGGAGTTGAGTGTCCGCCCTCGCATGTAGGCCAGGGGGGCCACTTCCACCGTTCCACTGGCAAGAAGCTTAGGAATGAGGTCCGGGTCCATCATTTCGTGCAGAGCATCGAACAGGGGCCGCAGGTACGGATCGATCTTGTCGGTCAGGGTTCCCGGCAAAAAGCCAAGGCGCTCACCGGCTTCGACGGCCGGTCTGGTCAAAATGATGCGGTCAACTTCTTTACGCTCAAGCGCAGCAACTGCTTTGGCCATGGCGAGATAGGTCTTCCCGGTTCCCGCAGGGCCCACGCCAAAAACAATCGTGTTGCGATCAATAGCGTCCACATAATTCTTCTGGCCCACTGTC
>ENA-OREM01001259-OREM01001259.1-marine-metagenome-genome-assembly--contig:-NODE-1259-length-13070-cov-2.746094_pt1 | contig 13070 bp, 7 predicted proteins | sample MGYA00248623_ERZ508561 | MGnify/ENA primary metagenome ERZ508561 (study PRJEB26227, sample SAMN06264494) | marine metagenome | isolation source: Columbia River Estuary | place: USA:Columbia River Estuary...
GCATAGGCAAAGACCCCATAAGCGGCAGTCAAGTTCGACGCGGCCGCATCGAAATCGATGGCGTGTTCGACAATAACTGGGGCTATGCCGCAGAGTTCGATTATGCGAAAAACAAAGTGGCGATAAAGGACATCAAACTGGGCTACGAAACAGACAGTGGGGCATCTCTGTATGTTGGACACCAAAAGCAGCCATACAGCCTTTCACTCGAGATGAGCTCTAACGATATCCCCTTCGTCGAGCGAAGCGCAGACAACTACCTCGTGGCGACCTTTACCGATCGAGCGATCGGCGCTCGCTATGAGAACAGCGGCGCGAACTGGTTCGTCGCAGCAGGTGTGTTCGGCGACGCCATGAGCAATAGCGACACTACCGGAGACGAAGGCTGGGGCACATCGGGGCGGCTAGTCTACTCGCCGATTATAGAAGACGAACGCATTCTGCATTTAGGCGTTCGCGGCTCTTATCGCGAAGTCGACATCGCTACACCCACAATGCAGATCAAAGACAAAACTACCGATTTTTCTGGCTTAAGCATTGTTAACACCGGCGCATTAAATGATGCTGAATCAGCCACGCTCTTTGGCCCAGAGATGGCTGCCGTTTGGGGGCCTCTCTATGTTTTCGCAGAACATACAACGACTCAAGTTGGACGCACAGCAGCACCAGACCTTGAGTTTTCGGGCTGGCACGCGGCCGCCGCATGGAGCTTGACCGGTGAAAGCCGTGCATCACGTTACAGTATGAACTCGGGAGAATTTAAAGGCTTGCGCCCTGCGAAAAACTTCGATTGGGCGAATGGTGGCATTGGCGCTTGGGAAATCGCTGCCCGTTACGCCGCAATCGATTTAAACGATGGGAATGTCATGGGCGGAACGGAAGATGCTCTTTCAATCGCCCTCAATTGGTATCCTAATCGCAGCGTTCGGATCATGGCCGATTGGTCACGCGTGCTCGATACCGACGAATCAAATACGATACGCATGTTTGCACAAGACATGGATATCTTTACCCTCCGAACCCAGTGGAATTTTTAACCCAGCGGGATTTCGAATGACTTCTCCACATCAGGATTCCCGATCCTGATGTGGAGAGTAATTTTAAGAATAGCCATAAAACGTGTGTGAACGCGGGACCAACTAATCAGCGCTTCATCCTTTGAGGATGTTCGCCAACCGGTTGCTGATAATCGCGTCAGCCTCAGACATAATCCTATCGATTAATTCCTTACAGGTCGGCACGTCATGGATGAGGCCTGCCACCATACCGCATGACCAAGCACCGATTTCCATGTCGCCTTCAAGCATTATACGTGGATAGACGCCCGCCACCTCTCCGTGTATGTCCTCGAACTTGATTGCGTCACCTAGCGCTTTCTCTTTTGCCATTAGGCGTTCAACAGCTTCGTTATTTAATACGCGTTCGGTATTGCGTAGTGGACGCATAATTAGGCGCGTATCAAGCTCCGACGCATTGACGATTGCTTGCTTCACATTGTCATGCACAGGCGCTTCTTTAGTGGCTATGAACCGCGTACCCATATTAATGCCTTCGGCGCCCATCGACAGTGAGGCGACAAGTGAGCGAGCATCGGCCTGGCCGCCAGACGCAACAAAAGGAATTTCGAGTTCGTCTGCAGCGCGCGGAAGCAGAATCATGTTAGGAATATCGTCCTCTCCGGGATGACCGCCGCACTCGAAGCCGTCTACAGAGACCGCATCGCAACCAATTTCTTGGGCCTTGAGTGCGTGCCGCACCGAGGTGCATTTGTGAATTACTTTTATTCCGGCTTCTTTGAGCGCTGGCATTACTTGGGCAGGATTTCGCCCAGCTGTTTCCACTACTGTGACGCCACCTTCGATAATCGCCTTTACATAGCCAGGATAGTCGGGCGTGCTTAGCGAGGGCAGAAAGGTCAGATTTACACCGATAGGCTTATTAGTTAATGCACGAGCTTTAGCGATTTCTTGCGCTAGCAACTCAGGCGTTTTTTGCGTTAGCCCGGTGATTATTCCAAGACCACCTGCTTCCGACACGGCAGCTGCGAGTTCGGCGAAGCCAACGTAATGCATGCCACCCTGAATGATCGGGTGCTCGATATTGAATAATTCGGTTATTTTTGTCTTCATGTTTAGCCCTTGTAGTAGTTAAATCTTGTTAGTTTCTAGCGCTTGAAAAAATCGGCAACCACATCCTGAGCAACCTGCTGCAGATTTGCAATCAAATCAAATCATTTTTGTCACCTCTTGCAGCCCATATGAGCGATGGACTAGCCGCGTCGGGAACGCGATAATACGGGCCATAGAGACACTCACACTGCTGCAAGCCACTGCTGTAGCTTAGATTTAGCCTACGAGACAGACCCCTTCATGGCCGCAGACAAGTTCCGCTTTACCACTGTTACCGCCGTCGTCGTCGCCAATATGGTTGGCACTGGCGTGTTCACCAGCCTCGGGTTTCAGCTTCTCGACATTCAATCTGGCTTTGCGTTGTTAATGCTTTGGGCGGTGGGTGGCTTAATTGCCGTGTGCGGCGCCATGACCTACGCCGAACTCGGCGCAGCCCTGCCAAGATCTGGGGGTGAGTACAACTTTTTGAGCCGCATTTACCATCCGGCCGCGGGTTTCGTGTCGGGCTGGATATCGTCGACCATAGGCTTCGCCGGGCCGACCGCGTTGGCTGCAATGACTTTTGCCGCTTACATGCTCTCTATTTTTCCCGAATTTGGCGGCCCTTGGACCGAGCGCTTTATCGCCGCAAGCTTGGTTATCGCCTTGAGCATCGTGCACGCAACTAATCGCAGGAACAGCGGCGGCCTTCAGCTCGCATTTACGATCCTCAAGGTCATCATCATAATAGCGTTTGTGATTGCTGCGATTGTGCTGGTCGATACGCCTCAGCCTGTTGAGTTCTTCCCAAAGGACGGCGATTTTGGGGTGCTCACCTCGGGTGAATTTGCCGTATCGCTTATCTATGTGAGCTATGCGTTTGCAGGCTGGAACGCGGCAACCTATTTGAGCAGCGAAATGGAAAATCCGCAGCGGACTTTGCCGGGCATCCTTCTAACGGGCACCGTCATCGTCACGCTTATGTATGTCGCACTCAATTTCGCATTTCTTTACGCCGCGCCAATGGATAGCATGGCGGGAGAAGTTGAGGTGGGGTATATCGCAGCAGAGGCAGCCTTTGGCACTGTAGGCGGGCGCTTCACCGGCATCGTGCTTGCGATGCTCTTGATTTCGACTGTCAGTGCGATGGTTATGGCGGGGCCGCGTGTTATTCAAATGATTGGGGAAGACTTCCCGCTGCTAAGCGTTCTGGGCAAGACCAACGCTTACGGTGTCCCGGCGATCGCTATCTATGCCCAAGGAGTAATCACGTTAGTCTTTATTTTTTCATCGACATTCGAGTCTGTGCTGGTGTTTTCTGGCTTTACACTCGCGATTAATAATTTCGCCACGGTATCGAGTATTTTCGTGCTGCGCTGGCGCCAGCCCGACCTTCCACGTCCCTATAAAACATTCCTCTATCCGCTGCCTCCCCTAATATTCCTGGGCCTAACCGGTTGGACGCTCGGTTTCGTCATGCTCAACCGTCCAGTCGAAGCCCTTTTTGGCTTGGGTATTATTGCCTCCGGACTGTTCTTCTATTGGGTCTCGCTCCGTGGCAGTCAGATCGAACACTAGCCTTTGGCCCTAACGCTCTAATTTTTCAATTTCCCGCATTCTGACCTCCAATTCAGACCTTTTGCGGGCATTTGTTGCCAGTTTGTAACACAGGCGAGGCAGCACACCCGATAGCCTGTACAATCGCGTCCTTATTTTAACGATGCCCTCCCACCGTTTCACCCAGTGGGCAGCGGCAGCTATTCGTGCTTTACCGATTAATGAGACGCTTTATGCCTAGCCTGTTTATGACTACCCTTGTCATGCCTATCCTTTTCACGCCTACCCTGTTCAAGTCACAGACTCTGTCTCGCCAGAGCGACGCTTCTCGCGCTTTAGGCACAAAGCGCTCGATTCTCGCCGCGCGATACGCAGTTGCGCTAATCATTGGCGCAAACCTTCTCGTTAGCACTGCGTCGGCACAAGACGCCGGTGATGAGTCCTCTACCGTTATCTATGCGGCTGACTATTTTGATCAGTGGCAGCCTATTACCGCACAAGACATGCTTGACCGTATCCCCGGGCAAGGCGCCGCTGGCGGGCCTAGCAGTGGGCCATCGAGCATCCCCGGCAATCCCGAAACGGGCGGACGCGGACTAGGCGGAGGTGGCGGAAATCAAGTGCTGATCAACGGCAAGCGCATTGCCGGAAAAAATAATTCAACGAGCGAGCAGTTAGATCGTATCCCCGCCACTCAGGTTCGCGAATTCCAGATCATCCGCGGCACCTCGGGCGACCTCGATGTGCGCGGCAGCGGCCAGATAGTGAACGTCATTCTGACCGAGGCTATTGCGTCCAATAGCATCTCTTATGAGGCCAGCATCGATCGCTACCAAGACCAGAACTTTCGCCCAGGCGGGACTTTTTCGTTAAGTGGCCAGCGCGGAGGCCTCGATTACCTTTTTGCCGCACGCAGCCAGCCGCGTTACAACGTCTCGATCGGCGATGAATACAGCATACTCGGTGACTTTTCGATGAACGACTTAGTTCTCGAAACCCGCACACGCGACCAGATGGAGAACGAGGTCAGCATGAATCTCGGTTACGAGATATCCGACAGTAGCAGCCTGCGAATAAATGCGCTCTATGCCGACAGAGACGACCCCACCGATGTCGAACGCTATACGACCAACCTTCGCGTCACCCCCAATTCGCTCCTCAGCGAACGCGAAGAAATTCCGAGTCAACGCGATAACTGGGAGATCGGTGGCGATTACGAACTTAACCTTGGCAATGGCCAGCGCTTCAAACTTCTTGCTATCGCCAACCAAGACAATCGCGACTCTGCGCGCGAACGGTTCTTGCTACTCGACGAGGGTACCGAAGAAAAAAACCTCTATCTTGGTATCAATAACGTCACCGAAGAACAGATTGTTCGCGGATCGTTCACCACAAGCCTCTTCGACACACAGAGCATTGAGTTTGGCATAGAGCGCGCACAAACCTCACTCGACTCTGCGCTAACACTTGGCGGTATCGTCGAAAATGGAACGCCCTCTGCCGCTGTCGGCGGCCTTGTTCCGCAAGCCGTGAGTAATGCGAATTCGTCGGTCGAAGAAATACGTTATGAGCCCTTCGCTATTCATAACTGGACGCTCACGCCTACCCTTTCTCTCGAGACAACGCTGTTGTATGAGTCCTCTGAGATCACGCAATCGGGCGATAGCAGCAATCAGCGCGATTTTAGTTTCGTTAAACCTAAAGTCGATCTGCGCTTTAATCCGAGCACTAATCTTCAGCTGCGCGGCAGCATTGAAAAAATAGTCAATCAGCTTAGCTTCGCAGATTTCGTTGCGGTGAACGACGAAACCGATAACGACACCAATACTCTGGAGGGGAACACAGACCTTCGCCAGCAATGGCAGTGGCGTTATGTTTTTAACGGAGAATACCGTCTGCCCAATGACCTCGGAGTACTTAACGCCGAAGTCTTTTATGCGCAGCACGAAGACGTAATCGACAGGCTAGACTCGAGCAGATCGGAAGACAGCCTGCAATCGGTGAACGGCAATATCGGTGATGGTATTGAAATGGGGGTCAACTTAAGCGCGAGCGTCAGAGCGACGCCGCTTGGCATGCCCAATTTATTGGTGACGACATCGCTTAACGTGCAAGATTCCGAGGTTACAGATCCGCATCTCGGTGTGAAGCGCCGCTTTCAAAACTATCAACGCGGACGTTTTACCTTATTCTTCCGCCACGACATTCCCGACTTGAGAATGAACTGGGGAATGCAGTATTTCGACCGGATAGACGGCGGCATGTTCCGCTACGATGTCGACGACATCGAATTCAACGTAGGCGAGCCCCGCGTTAACCTTTTTGCCGAATACCGTAACCAGCGCGGCACCACTTATCGTTTCGATGCCGGCGCGTTAACCGATGGGTCGCAGTGCCGTCGCCGCACTCGTTTCATCGGCCGCACGACAGCGGATATTCTCGAGGAAATCGAATACCGTTGCACGACGACTGGCATCGAGCTGAGCCTGCGGGTTAACGGTACTTTCTAACTTCCTAATTTCTCGATAGCTAGTCTCTCGATAGAAAAGCGCTAGAGATTACATCTCTAGCGTTTCTTCTCTTACCAATTTCGCTGCAATTTGCTCATCGGTAAAGGGCATATCTATCCACTCGCTCTGCGAATAGATTTTCGTTTGGTCTGCATAGAAAGGCGAATCCGGTTCCGGCGATTGAGAATACGTCAGTATTGCTCGCGCGTTAGGACTTCCATCTTCATTCCACGTGACCGATTGAATGTAGCTATTGCCAGTAACGATTGGCGTGTAGCCGCCGTTGCCACCATCGAAACGCGCACTGATCACACTGAACATTCCCGCGCGGCCGTCACCTCCGGGGATTCCGATTTTTTCGCCGTTGCGGATCTCGAACTGCACATCTCCCCATCTAGCATCGAGCGCTATGCCGGCGCCGGTTATCCGATCTACCGCGACATGCAGCGCCGCAAGGATTGCTTCGCGCGTTGCCGCATCGTTAATAGTCAGTCCGCGAGGCGTGTGAACTGGATCAGCGTTATCGAAAGGCACGGCGTAGTACGCCGACAACTGTTTTGTCTCTGAGAAGAACTCATTAAATACATGAGCGCCGCGGCTTTCGATAGTTTGCTGGCGATCCCAGTATGCGAGTACCGCACACGCCTCGGCGAGGCTAGTATCGTCCGCACAGACTTCGAGCACTTCATCGAGGAACAATTCGGCGCCGTAGTGGCGATGACTAAACAATAAATTTTCGACAGTCGCCTGATCGAATTTTTCTCCCGCGGCTACTACCTCTTCGACAAACTTGAGACCTGAGCGCGTGCGCAGCGTACGCTGCGCATTCTCATCGCCGATAATCGGCGAATAGCCTTCGAGGCGCATCGCAGGGTTACTTAGCCAGTAGGAATCGTTGCTATTGCCTGCATAGGTCGTCGTAATCAGGCTTGGCTGCTGCGATGGCGGCATAAGGCCAGGCGCCGCGGCGCTGGCGTCGACTTGCCAGTCGCAGCTTGGGTCAGAGCCGTTAAGCGTTGTTATGCGTGCGCCTGCCGATTGATCAACAGCGCAGCGCGAAATTAACTCGACTGACACATTCGGTATCGCCGACATATCGGCATATAGCGCACCACCTGCTTTGTCGGCTGCGATTGTGTTAACAAATGCCGCACCCTGATGATCCGCAAGCGCCTGCCTCAGCTGCGTGACGTCTGTCGCGCGCTGCATCGCCGCATACTGATCACCGGTGCGATAATTTTCATAATTCACGTCGCGCATGACGTAAACATGCTGGTCATCCCACGGCGTGTTGGGTCCTGCAACAACAGGGCCAAGGTGTGTTAAGTAAACCGTTCGGTTTTCTATTCCGGCATCAGTTTCCACCGCCACCTCAATCGCTTCGATCACACGCTCTTCGTCGCCAACTAAATAGGCCATAGCATTGCCAGGCACAAGATCAAGTCTGAAGAAGGTAAAACGCAGCGCCGTAGATACCGTGTGCGACCACGCTATCGTGTCGTTAAAGCCAATCGCGAGCCGCGGTGTAGCAATGAGGCCTACACCCATAAAATCGATTTCACCCGGCAGCGTTAGATGCGCCATATGAAAACGCGACGGTCCCTGCCAAGGGTAATGTGGATTGCCGAGTAGAATGCCACGCCCGGTATCGGTTAAATCGCTACCGAACGCATACGCGTTACTGCCAATTTTTTCGACATCGAGCGTGAGATCAATCGGCTTAAGCGCAGCGATCGCTTGGTTCGGCGCCGCTGTGGCTATTTGGTCTGTCACGCGGCCTAGGCCGTAACGAATACCAACACCGATCGCAAGCCTTGCGAGATCGCGTTCGTCGATAGGTTTGACCCATTCGGCGCCTGCGCAAGAGGCAGGGAGCTGATCGGCATGGGTGTCGATGTAGCGGTTATAGCCACGCGCATAGCCGCTGTCCATAGCATTGCTGTCGTCGGAACTGGCGCCCAAATATTGATCGATTTTAGCGTCGTTAAGTAGCGCTCGATGAAAAGCATCGCTATTCACATTGCCATTCTCTGCACCAAAATACTTCGACAATTCGCCGTTAACGGTAATCAATTCTTTGGCTAAAACGCAGACCCCGTTTTGTGCAACGGAGTGCGCAAAACCGAAGCCAAGCCCTTCCCATGTCTGCGCGGTAATATGAGGAATGCCATGCTCGGTCCACCGAACATCGACAGTCTCTTTCATCGCATTCGACAAAGCGCTCGCCTCATCATTCGAGACACTCTCGTCGGGAGCGCATGCTACTAGCGCGCTCAGGCTCAATGCGGCTGCAAGCTTTAAAGGCGCTAAACCGATACGCGTCCCGTCGACGCGCTTTCCTTCCGTTTTATCTAGCCTTGTCATTGTTCTCTCCCTCGAGGTTATAGATAGAATTTCTACATCACCCAACTCTAATACTCTCTGAGCATCGGTGCCTAACTGGCCAACACACGCTCTCGCGCCGCGGCGTATTCACGCTTCAAGCGTTCGACGAGCTCGCCTGCTGTATCAATCGACTTGATCGCATTGATGCCCTGCCCGCAGCCCCAAATATCGCGCCATGCTTTTGCTTTTGTGCTGCCGCCCGAACCGAAATTCATCTTCGAAGGATCGCTATCAGGCAGGTTGTCGGGGTCGAGACCGGCCGCTTCGATTGAGGGACGCAGATAATTGCCGTGCACACCGGTAAACAGGTTTGTGTAAACAATATCACTTGCTGCGTAATCCACTAACGATTGCTTGTAGGCTTCGTCGGCATTAGCTTCTTTGGTCGCGATAAACGCTGAACCGATATAGGCCATGTCGGCGCCCATCGCCTGCGCTGCGAGCACGGCATCGCCGGTTGCGATCGCGCCGGAAAGCAATACAGGCCCATCGAACCACTCGCGCACTTCCTGAATAAACGGCATAGGCGAGAGAGTACCAGCGTGACCACCAGCACCGGCGGCCACACAGATGAGTCCGTCGGCACCCTTTTCGATCGCTTTTTTAGCGAAACGGTTGTTGATGACATCGTGCAATACAATGCCGCCGTACGAATGAATTGCCTCGAACACCTCCGGACGCGCGCCGAGAGAGGTAATGACAATCGGCACCTTGTGCTTTACGCAAAGCGCGACGTCTTGCATCAGTCGATCGTTCGAATTGTGGACAATCTGATTGACTGCAAAAGGTGCAGCGGGCTTATCGGGGTTCGCTAAATTGTACGCATCTAGCTCCGCATTGATTTGCGTTAGCCACTCGTCTAATACCTCGACGGGACGCGCGTTAAGCGAGGGAAATGAACCAACGACGCCGGCTTTGCATTGTGCGATGACGAGCTCTGGGCCCGAAATAATAAATAGAGGTGAGGCGACAACGGGAATAGAGAGTCGGCCTTTGAGAATTTCTGGGATTGCCATGCTGGGTCCTTTTGGTTCGAGTGTTGGTTCGAATGTTGGTTCGAATGTTGGTTCGAATGTTGGTTCGAGTTCTTTTTCCGGTGAGTAGCCGAGCGTTCGATCCCGCAGGAGCAGTCTGCTCGATGTGATGATGAATTTCAGCACGCAGTGTGCCAAAACGGCTGAGGGTTGGGAAGGGGTACGCTGTGCCCCTGTTGTGGGGTCACAAGGCTCGCCAAGTCGCAGCCTTGGGTTATACTCGGTGGCCACGTAAATGCCTCATCGGGCGACTCATTAATAGTAGGAAATGTTATGACAACCGCATCGCAGCAAGACCCCATCGTTATCGTCGGCCAAGCACGCACACCAATGGGCGGATTTATGGGCGACTTAGCCTCGGTAAAAGCAACCGAGTTGGGCTCTACGGCAATTCGCGCGGCGGTTGCTCGTGCAGGCCTTGAGGCGAGCGACATCGACGAAGTCATCATGGGCTTTGTGTTGCCCGCCGGTCTCGGTCAGGCACCCGCGCGACAAGCTTCGCTCGGCGCCGGTATCCCAAAATCCACCGGCACAACGACTATCAATAAAGTCTGCGGCTCGGGCATGAAGGCAATAATGCTCGCCCACGACCTCCTCATTGCTGGCAGTGCCACAGTCGCTGTTGCCGGCGGCATGGAGAGCATGAGCAACGCACCTCATCTGCTCCCCGGCGCACGCGCAGGCTACCGTTTTGGCCACGCAAAAGTGATCGACCACATGGCTTTCGACGGCCTAGAAGACGCCTACGAAGGGGCAGCGATGGGGGTCTATGCAGAAACTTGTGCCGACAAATACAGCTTCGATCGCGAAGCGCAGGATGCCTATGCCATTGGCTCGCTAAAGAAGGCCCAAGCGGCGATCGAAAGCGGTGCCTTCGCAAGCGAAATCACGCCAGTCGAGGTCGCGCAGCGCAGCGGTACCGTAATGATCGACACCGACGAACAGCCCATGAAAGCACGCTTCGATAAAATTCCTCAGCTACGACCGGCCTTTAAGAAAGACGGGACCGTTACTGCAGCCAATGCCAGTTCGATCTCCGACGGTGCCGCTGCAGTGGTGCTTATGCGTCAGTCCGAAGCTACAAAGCGAGGACTCACTCCGCTTGCGCGTATCGTAGCTCACACCTCTCATGCGCAGGAGCCGAGTGAGTTTACTATGGCACCCATCGGCGCTATTGGCAGCTTAATGGCCAAGACTGGCTGGGAAAAAGACTCCGTAGACCTATTTGAGATTAATGAGGCCTTCGCGGTCGTCCCGATGGCAGCAATCGAATCGCTGGGTCTCAACGCGGCAAAGGTGAATGTTAATGGCGGCGCCTGCGCGCTCGGCCATCCCATTGGCTGCTCGGGCACGCGCATTGTGGTGACGCTGCTGGCCGCCCTTGCGAACCACGGAAAGAAACGTGGCGTTGCCTCGCTGTGCATTGGCGGTGGCGAAGCGACGGCGCTGGCTGTCGAACTCATTTAGACCGAACACTGACTCAGAAAAAAACCAATAACCAAAGAGAGGATTAGCTCTATGTTCTACTCGATAGTCAAAAGACGTAAGCACATTGGATTCGTTCAGGGCGCCGCGGTGAGTGTCGCGCTCGCCCTAACACTCGGCGGAAACCACAGCCTCGCACAAGAGTCTTGGCCCGAGATTGCCCCAGTCGATCCTCCTGCCGAATGGGGCGCGGTGTCGGCTAATTTCGAGGAAATCCCCTATCCCTATCCGGTTCAGTTCCTTGAAATCAACCGCTTCCAGCAAGACCTTCGCTATGCCTATATGGACGTAGCACCAACCGGACGCGCAAACGGCCAGACGGTGTTTATTCAGCACGGCATGAATTTCTATTCAGAAGCCTACACCCTCACGATTAATGCGCTGGCCGAGGCTGGTTTCCGCGTGATCGCCGTTGATCGTATTGGCTATGGCAAAAGCTCTAAGCCAATACTCCCTTACAGTTTTAATATGGTCGCCGCCAACATGAAAGCGCTGCTCGACGAACTTGGCGTTGAGAAAACCGCGATAGTAGGCCATTCGATGGGCGGCATGGCTGTTTCTCGTTTTGCCATGATGTACCCAGAAACTACGACGCATGTCGTTATGGTCAACCAGATCGGCCTCACCGACCAGCGCCAGAGTCGCCCTTGGAGCGATCCCTTTGTGGGCGGCGGTGCAACAACCTACCAGTCTATTTTGCGCGGGCATCAGCGCTATTTCCCGCTAAAGTGGCCGCCAGCGCACCTTGAATTTGTGCGCCGCCAGTACGGCCAAACCCTTGGCGGAGACTGGCCTCGCCTTGCGCAGGTAAGGCGTTTGCAAGGGCAAATGCTGTATGACGACCCCGTCGTCTACGATTGGCAGCATATAGCAACAAAAGCGCTCGTTATCGGCGGAGAAGAGGACGGTTTAGTCGATGATTTCCCGACATTAGCGCACAACGTCGCCAATCAGCTGCAAAATAGCGCGATAATCCTCTATCCTAACGTCGGCCATGCGCCTCAGATAGAGATACCAGACCTGTTTCATCAAGACCTGATTCGCTTCCTCAGCTCGGACGCGGACGAACCTGCGAGTAACTGGAAATAGCAATAAGATGATTCTAACCGAAGAACAGCGCCTCATTCGCGACACCGCGCGCAGCTATGCGCGCGAACACATTGCCCCCCATGCCGCGCAGTGGGACCGAGAAGCAACATTTCCGGCAGAGGCGCTAGCCGGCCTCGCCGAGCTCGGCTTCTATGGCATGTTAGTCCCCGAACAACACGGCGGCTGCGACATCGGCTACGTCGCTGCGGCGCTGGTGCTCGAGGAAATCGGCGTCGCCGATGCGGCGTGTTCGACTATTGTGAGCGTGACAAATTCGGTTGGCTGCATGCCTTTGCTGCAATACGGTACGGCACAGCAGCAGCGTGACTTTTTATCCCCCCTCGCCCGCGGCGAAAAATTGGCCGCGTTCTGCCTTACCGAGCCGCAGGCTGGCAGCGATGCCTCTGGGCTTAGAACGCGCGCCGAGAGGCAAGGCGATAGCTATGTCCTTAATGGCACCAAGCAGTTCATCACCTCGGGCAAGAATGCAGACCTCGCGATTGTCTTCGCGGTCACCGACCCCACCGCGGGCAAGCGCGGGATTAGCGCCTTCGTGGTGCCAACAGATACCCCCGGCTACCGCGTTGCAAGTGTCGAGGCCAAGATGGGACAGCGCGCATCGGACACCTGCCAGATAGTCTTCGAGCACTGCAGCATTCCTGCGGTTAATCTTCTTGGAGACGAGGGGCAAGGGTATAAGATTGCCCTCGGCAATCTCGAAGGCGGCCGTATCGGTATCGCCGCGCAATGTATAGGCATCGCGCGTGCAGCGCTCGAAGCTGCAACACTCTATAGCCGCGAGCGCGAGGCGTTTGCAAAGCCGCTCTCCGAACATCAAGCTGTCTCGTTTAAACTCGCTGACATGGCCACTCAGATTGCAGCGGCGAGGCAGCTCACGCTTC
>ENA-OREM01001263-OREM01001263.1-marine-metagenome-genome-assembly--contig:-NODE-1263-length-13041-cov-11.418312_pt1 | contig 13041 bp, 13 predicted proteins | sample MGYA00248623_ERZ508561 | MGnify/ENA primary metagenome ERZ508561 (study PRJEB26227, sample SAMN06264494) | marine metagenome | isolation source: Columbia River Estuary | place: USA:Columbia River...
TAATAAGTGAAGATGGTAAAACAAGTGGCATAATTGTTTATATAAAAAAAGATGAACTAAAAGATATTGAAAATAAATCAGCTCAAGAAATTGAAGAATATAAAGATACTTTAAAAAAGAAAAATCATGAAAATATCACCCAAATAAGAGAGGTTATTAAGTCCTATGGAGATGTTGGAAAAATATACTTAGGAGGTATTCCAATGATCACAGATGATATGATGTCATTTATTAAAAGTGATATTATTGTTTTTGGTCTAGGAGTTCTTTTATTTATTATTGCTACTCTGTGGTTTATATTTAGAAAACTAATATGGATTATTGTTCCAATTAGTAGCTGCTTTTTTTCAGTTTTAATTATGACGGGTCTGCTTGGTCTTTTAGGCTGGAAGGTTACCGTTATATCCTCAAACTTTATTGCTTTAATGTTAATTCTAACTATGGCAATGAATATTCATATGAGCACCCGGTTTCTACAATTAAGAGAAGATTTTCCAAATTTAGATAATTTAAAAATTATTATAATGACAACTAGTAAGATGTTTTGGCCTATTATTTATACAGTTCTTACAACTATATGTGCTTTTCTATCTTTAGTATTTAGTGGCATAAAACCTATTATTGATTTTGGGTGGATGATGACTTTAGGATTAATAACCTCTTTTATAATCACATTTACTTTACTCCCTACTCTATTGAGCTTTATGTCTAACAATAAAGTAAAGATTAAAGAAGATACAGATTCTAAAATTACTTCTTTTTTTGGTAAAATTTCTATTAACAATAAAAGTATAATTTTTTTAGTAACAGGTTTGGTTATTGTCTTAAGTGTTGTTGGAATAAGCAAGCTTGAAGTTGAAAATAGTTTTATAAATTATTTTAATAAGAATACTGAAATCTATAAAGGCATGAAACTTATTGATGAAAAACTAGGTGGCACGACACCTTTAGAAGTTATATTAAAATTTCCTGAAAATATCATAGTAGAGACTACCGAAGATGACGAATTTGAAAGCTGGGATGATGAAGGCAGTAAAGATGATGAAAAATACTGGTTTACAAAAGACAAAATTGAAAAAATTCAAAATGTTCATAATTATTTAGATAATCTTCCTGCAGTTGGAAAGGTTTTATCATTTAGTTCAATTATTGAAGTTGCTACACAGTTAAATAATAACAAGCCCCTTGGAACCTTAGAAATGGGTGTGCTTTATTCAAAAATTCCAGAAACTATAAAAAAAGATATTATAGATCCTTATATATCCATAAAAGATAATGAGGCTAGGATAAGTCTTAGAATTATTGACTCACAGGATGGTTTAAGAAGAAATGATTTAATAAACCAAATAAATTATGACCTTGAAAATGAATTAAAACTTAGCAAAGAAGAGTTTAAACTAGCGGGTGTTTTAATTTTGTTTAATAATTTACTCCAAAGCCTTTTTAAATCTCAAATACTCACATTAGGTTTAGTAATGGTTGGAATTTTTGCAATGTTTATGATTTTATTTAGAAATTTTAAACTATCTCTTATTGGTGTTGTTCCTAATTTTATTGCAGCTTTCTTTATTTTAGGAATTATTGGCCTGCTTGGAATACCCCTTGATATGATGACTATTACTATTGCTGCAATCACAATAGGGATCGCAGTAGATAATAGTATTCACTACATTTATAGGTTTAAAGAAGAGTTTTTAAAAATTAAAGACTATAATAAAACACTAAAAGTTTGTCACTCAACAGTGGGTGTTGCAATCCTCAATACTTCAATAACCATTGTCTTTGGTTTTTCAATTTTAGTTTTCTCTAAATTTATACCAACAATCTATTTTGGTGTGTTTACTGGTTTAGCAATGTTACTTGCAATGATTTCAGTATTAACTTTACTGCCCTCTCTTATTTTAATAAGTAAACCATTCGGAAAATAAAATAGTTATGCTTGATGCTTTAAAAGATTTTTATCAAGCGGTGTCTTTAATAGATCTAATATTTCTAATCATTACAATTTTTTCAGTTATCAAGTGTTATAGTAAAGGTTTTGTTTTAAGTTTATTGTCAGCTTCAAAATGGGTATTGGCTTATGTTGTAACTTTACTTCTTTTTCCAAAAGCTAAGCCTTATTTTAAAAATATAATTGATAGTGAATATGTTTTAGATATTGCGCTCGGCATAACTATCTTTATTTTAGTGATCTTTGTTATTCTTATTACAAATAAAGCCATTAGTAAGACGGTAAAATTTGTTGGTCTTGGAAGACTCGATTCCTTATTTGGGTTATTTTTTGGATTTATCCGAAGTTATGTAATCTGCATTTGTTTATTTTCAGCTGTAGATATTGTGTATAATTATAGTAAATGGCCAATTAATACTGATAAATCATACGCCTTCCCATATATTGAAAAAGGTAGTAATTATTTGTTGAAAGAGTTTCCAAATGAAAAAAACTATCAAGATTCCAAAGAAAAAATTCAAGATTTATAATCCCAAATTAAAAGAAGAATGTGGTGTCTTTGGCGTAAGTAACAATAAAGATTCAGCCGCACTAACCGCTTTAGGATTGCATGCTCTACAACATAGAGGTCAAGAAGGTTGTGGAATAGTTACATTTGATGGAAAAAAATATTACTCTGAAAAAAGATTTGGCTTAGTTGGAGATAATTTTAATAAAGAGAAAGTGTTAAATAGTTTGCCTGGTGATTATGCTATTGGTCATAACAGATATAGTACAACTGGTGAAAACACTTTAAGAAATATACAGCCTTTTTTTGCAGATACAAATGCTGGAGGTATCGGTGTAGCTCATAATGGAAATTTAACTAATTCAATAACTCTTCGAAATAGATTGGTTCAAGATGGTGCAATATTTCATACTACATCTGACACAGAAACAATTGTTCAATTAATTGCTAAATCAAAAAGAAACAAAACAATTGATAAAGTTATAGATGCCATATTCCAAATACAAGGTGGTTACGCGCTTGTCATGCTAACACAAAATACTTTAATTGGTGTAAGAGATCCTCATGGTATCAGACCATTAGTGATTGGGAAAATCAAAGATAGCTATGTCTTTGCTTCTGAAACATGTGCGCTAGATATAATTGGTGCAAAATATATTCGAGATGTAGAAAATGGTGAGGTTGTTTATATAGAAAATAATGAACTAAAAAGCATCAAACCCTTCCCTGCTAGAAAAGTTCGTCCGTGTGTTTTTGAGTATATTTATTTTGCAAGACCAGACAGTTTACTAAATGGTAAATCTGCTTATGAACATAGAAAGCAATTTGGAATTGAACTTGCAAAAGAAAACAAAATCAAAGCAGATATTGTAGTTCCTGTACCAGACTCTGGTAATGCAGCAGCCCTTGGTTTTGCTCAACATTTAGGAATTAACTTTGAATTAGGTTTGATTAGAAATCATTATGTTGGTCGAACTTTTATTGAACCCAGTCAAAAAATTAGAAGTCTTGGTGTAAAATTAAAATTAAATGCAAATCAATCAACTATTAAGGATAAGATAATTATTTTAATAGATGACTCGCTTGTAAGAGGGACAACTTCTCATAAAATTGTGAAAATGTTATATGATGCAGGAGCCAAAGAAGTTCATGTAAAAATTGCCTGTCCGGAAATTAGGTTTCCTGATTTTTATGGTGTGGATACTCCTACTAAAAAAGAGTTACTTGCTGCAAATAAAACTAATGACGAAATTTGTGAATATATTGGTGCTAAATCATTAGATTTTTTATCTTTAGAAGGTGTTTATAGAGCAATGGGTTTTAACAAAAGAGATAATAATTATCCTCAATTAACAGATCATTATTTTACAGGTGAATATCCTGTTAAACCTATAGATGAATTAGGGGATGATAAAATTACTCAATTATCATTACTAAGCACCGCTTCAAACAACTAAAGCAACCAATACAAAATTTTCAAACAGAAGAGTTAAACATAAAGACTTTAAAATGAACTTTAAATCCTTATATATAAATCAATGATCACTCATAAAGAACATATAATCAAATATTTTGAGTCTGGAATTAAAGATGTTAAAAATTTTAAAATTGGCATTGAACATGAAAAATTTTTATTTGATGAAAAAACAAACAAAAGAGTAGATTACCCTACTATCCTTAAAATGTTTTCACTGCTAAGTGAATTTGGCTGGAAGCCAATAATGGAAAAAGAAAATATTATTGGATTACAGAAACAAGGAAAAAGTATTACTCTTGAGCCTGGAAATCAAATTGAGTTATCAGGTGATAAACTAAATAATATCCATGAAGCTTGCGCTGAATCTCATGATTATTTATTTGAGTTACAGCAAGTAACAAAAAAATTAAATTTAAAAATTGTTAGTGCTGGTTTTGATCCAATTTCAACCCTTAGTGAAGTTCCTAATAATCCAAAACAAAGATATCAAGTAATGACTAAGGATATGCCCAATGGTGGTTCTTTAAGCTTAGATATGATGTATAGAACTTGTGGTACGCAACTTAACTTGGATTACGATTCTGAAAAAGATTTTATTAAAAAGTTTAAGATAGTTAATTCTATAGTTCCAATATCTATTGCCCTTTTTGCAAATTCTTCAATAGTTGAAAAAAAAAATAGTGGTTTCAGTTCTTATCGTTCTAAAGTTTGGCAAGAAACATCGAGAGGAGGTTTACCTGAAGTTTTTTTTGATAATATGGATTTTGAAAAATATGCAGATTTTTCAATAAACTTTCCTTTATTATTTATTCAAAACGAAAAAGAATATTTATCAGGAAGCAATTATTCATTTTCAGATTTCATGAATGGAAAAATTAATGAAATTAACAACCGACTTCCAACTGAAGACGATTTAACCACTCACCTAAGTACAATTTTTACAGAAAATAGACTTAAGAAATATATAGAGTTAAGATCAATGGACACTTGTGGTTGGGACTGTTTGTGTTCTGGACCTGCTTTTAATACTGGAATATTATATGGAAATTTAGATGAGGCTTACGAATTGGTTTCTAAGTGGGATAAGAATAAAATAATTAATGCCTACCTAGAGGCACCAAAAAAAGGGTTTAGCACTGAGTTGATGGGAAAAGACCTATTACATTGGGCGTCATTGCTGCTTGGGATTTCTAGAAAAGGATTATTAAACAGAGACATTTTGAGTAAATCTAATGATAATGAGGCTAAGTTTTTAAATCACTTAGATAAACTGATTGATAATAAGACAACAAACGCAGATCATATGATAGATAAATTTTCTAAGAATGAAAATTTAAACGATTTATATGACAAATAAGATAGTTGCAATTCAAGGTGATCATCCTTCAAAACTAAAGCCTCTAACGGATACTAGTATATTTCTAGCCATTGAAGCACAAAGGTTAAAATACAAAATTTTTTATTATGAACCTAAAGACCTCTCAATTATTAACGATAAGGTCGTAGCGAATGGATTTTACGTAGAGTTTAATTATTCAAATAAACGTTTTTTTAAAATATTAAACCAACAAAAACTAGAACTTACACAATGTAAGTATATTTTGATACGGCAAGATCCTCCTTTTAATTTAGAATATATTTCAACAACTTACATTTTAGATAAGATAAAAAATAAAGTTAAAATTATTAATAATCCAACCTCTATTAGAAATATCTCTGAAAAACTATACTCAACATCTTTTCAAAAATATATGCCAGATACAATTTTCACAAAAGATATAAATGAAATTAATAAGTTTTTTTCTAAAAATAAAAAAATGATTATAAAACCTATTCATAGTTTTAGTGGCAATGATATTCACTTATTTCAAAATAAAATAAATAAGAAATTGATTATAAATTTTATAAAAAAACATGGACATATTATGTGTCAAAAGTTTTTACCAAAGATTAAGTTTGGAGATAAAAGAGTTTTTATAATTAATGGTAAAGTTTGCGGTGCGATCTCTAGAGTTCCAAAAAAAGGATCTTTCTTAAGCAACATGAGTAAAGGAGCGATACCTATCTCGGTTAAATTAACAAAATTAGAAAATAAAATTTCAAATATAATTGGTAAAGATCTTAAAAAAAATGACATCTATTTTTCTGGTATTGATTTTATCGACCAAAAATTAAATGGAGATATTAATGTAACCTCTCCTACAGGATTAAAATCTTTTTATGATCTTACAAGCATTAATCTTGCAAAAACATTTTGGAAAGGATTAAAAGCTTGAACAAATTATCCGACCAGCAAAAAGGATCTTTACTCGCATTTGTTGCAGTAATGTTTATTACTCCCGATAGTTTATTTATAAGACTTTCTAATGTTGATACTTGGGGGCTTGTTTTTTATCGAGGCCTTATTCCTTTCATCACTGTATTTTTAGGAATGTTATTAATTTATAAATTAAATTTCTTTAAAATGCTTTTTTCAAGTGGCTATCATGGCTTACTTTATATTGGTACTTTCTCTGTAACCAATATTACCTTTGTTGTTTCAATACAAAATACCAATGTTGCAAACACATTAGTTATGATTGCAATGGCTCCTATGTTATCTGCAGTGCTTGGTGCAATATTTTTAAAAGAATTACCTGATAGAAAAACATGGATTACAATATTTGTAACTTTTACTGCTGCTATTTATATATTCTACGATTCAATACAATTAGGTAACTTTTTTGGAGATATATTAGGCCTAATAACTGCTTTAGGTTTAGCTGTTGGAGCAGTTACTATTAGATCCGCAAAGGATAAAAACTTAATCCCAGCAGCTGTTGTTGGAAAATTAATTGTAGCAATGTTTGCACTTCTGTTCATTGAAAGTTTTGCACTAGTTGATAGTGATCTAATTATTGTTCCTTTAATGTGTGTTATGTGTGTTGCTATACCTTTTGTGCTAGTGACTATAGCTCCAAGGTTCATACCTGCAGCTGAAGTAAACCTATTCTTCTTACTAGAGACTATAATTGGTCCTATTTGGGTGTGGTTAATTATTAAAGAACAACCCAGCCTGGAGACTATCCAAGGTGGTGCCGTTATCGTTACAGCAATTGCCATTCACTCTTTTATTAAGCTAAAGAATTCATAGTTTAATCATAATAAAGACTTGATTTGAAAGTAGATGAGAAATATGTACGGTCAATTTTATGAATAAAGTTTTAAAGAACTCTTGGGCGCTATTTACAGGTATCAGTTTTCTCATGATATCTCATGGGTTCCAAGGCTCATTGCTCGGTGTAAGAGCGGTAGCAGAAGACTTTAGTTTAATGTCAACTGGCTTCATGATGTCTGGCTATTTTGTTGGATACTTTATTGGTGCAAAAATTATACCTGTTATTATTGCCAGCGTAGGACACATTAGAGTTTTTGCTGCATTTGCATCTATTGCTTCACTTGTTATTTTACTCCATTCAGTTTTTATTCATCCATTTGTTTGGTTTCTTTTAAGGATTTTTACAGGGATAAGTTTGGTCTCGATTTATACTGTTACTGAAAGTTGGTTAAATGACAGGGCTAGTAATAAAAATAGAGGAAGTGTTCTTTCTATATATATGGTTATTTTATATACTTCTATGGGAATTGGAATGTTTCTTTTGAACTTTAGCAATCCATTAAAATTTGAACCATTTATTTTAATTTCAGTGCTTACTTCAGCAGGTTTAATACCAATTTTACTTACTAAAAAAAAACCACCTAATTTTAAAAAAATTAAAGCTATGTCTTTAAAGGAAGTTTATAAAGCTTCTCCGTTTGGAATGGTAAGTTCATTTTTTTATGGAACCATACAGTCTGCTTTATTTACGTTACTTGCTGTTTATGCTGCATCAATGAATTTTTCAATTTTTGAAATTTCACTTGTAACTTTTTTATTAGCTATATCCGGTGCTATATCACAATGGCCCATAGGAAAAATTTCAGATTCTTTTGATAGAAGAAAAGTAATTATCTATTCAACTTTTGGAGCTGCTTTTTTTGCTTTTTGTGCAATAATTGCATCAAGACAAATGTATTTACCGGGTGATTTAGCAACTAGTAGGACTTGGTTTTATTTATCCTTAATATTATTTTCAGTATGTAGTCTTCCTATGTTTTCTTTAATCCTTGCTCATACAAATGACTTTATACCTAAAGAACAATTCGTTGCAGCTGGTGCTAGTTTACAGTTTACGTTTGGTATGGGGGCAATGAGTGGGCCTTTCTTGTGTTCTATCTTTATGAATTTAGTTGGATTGAATGGGTTTTTTGTTTTTTTAATATTCTTTCACATATTAATTGGAGCATTTGGTATCTATAGAAATACTGTGAGAAATGTGGTTGATAATCCTGACTCGCAATTCGTTGCAATGCCCTCCTCTATCACACCTGTTGGAATTGAGTTAAGTCCAACAGTAGAACCTATTGATGAACCTCAAAAAACTGAAGATACCCAAACAACAACTAGCCTTTAAGCATACTGGCCAGCAACATATCCAGAAGACCAAGCCCATTGGAAATTATAACCGCCTAAATGACCAGTAACATCAACCACTTCTCCAATAAAAAATAATCCAGGGTGTTTATTGGACATCATTGTTTTAGAAGAAATTTCCTCAGTATCAATACCACCCAAAGTTACTTCAGCAGTTCTATAACCTTCAGTTCCTGTAGGATTTATCGCCCACGCATTTATAGAATTACTCAAACTAGTTAATACTTTATTCGATAATTCACATATATTTCCATTAACATTATTTTCATTGCAGATTATATGAGCTAATCGTTTAGGAAGAATTTCAGAAACTATAATGCTTATATCTTGTTTAGGATTAGAGATCTTTCTCTCATTTAGAAATTTATCTATATCTAGTTTTGGTGATAAGTTAACTTTGATATTATCTCCTAATTTCCAATAAGAAGAGATCTGTAATATAGAAGGTCCACTCAAACCTCTATGAGTAAATAACATTCCTTCCTCAAAAAAAGTTTTTTTAAATGAAACAACTGCTTCAACAGATAATCCAGTAAGTTCCTTACAAATTGCTAGTATTTTTTCACTAAATGTTAAAGGAACTAGTGCAGGTAATGTTTCAATAACTTTTAAACCAAATTTTTGAGCAATATCATAGCCAAATTTACTTGCTCCAATTTTTGGAATAGACAACCCACCTGTTGCAACAATTAATGACTGACAGAAGTATTTATCACTTCCAACAACTATAAAATATTTATCATCTTGTTTGTCTATATCATCAATAGTTGTATCTTTTTTTAAAACTACTTTTGCCATCTCGCACTCTAAAAGTAGCATATCTATAATTTGTTGAGCACTTTCATCACAAAAGAGCTGTCCTAATTTTTTTTCATGAAATTTAATATTATGTTTCTTTATTAAATCTATGAAATTATTTTGGGTGTATTGTTTTAAAGCTGATATTACAAATTTAGGATTGTTTGAAATAAACTTACTAGGATGAGTATGTATGTTGGTAAAATTACATCGTCCACCACCTGATATTCTAATTTTTTCTCCTATTTTTTTTGCATGATCGACTAAAAGTACTTTTCGTCCCCGTTTACCAGCTTCTATGGCACTCATCATACCAGCGGCACCCGCACCTACTACAATAACATCAAATTGTTCTGTCATGGATTAATAATAAAGTTTAATAATGTGGGGGTTTTTTATCAATCATAACCATACCCGCTTCATCACTGCTCTCTAATTCGTTAATTCTTTTTTCAAGATTTGAAACTTGTTTTTTTAAAACTGATACTTCTTTTTGTTGAGAATACATTTCATCACTCATTTGCGATATTTCATTTTGAAGAAAGCTGATCTGTTCTTCTAATTTTTTGACTAAATCTTCCATATAATTGCAACTTAAAAGAGTTTCAAAATAAATCAAATAGTCAATTATGAAAATTTTTGTTAAGGTCAATTCATTATATAATAAAAAATTATGCCTTCATTTGATGTAATCAGTAAAGTTAGTTACCCAGAGTTTGATAACGCTCTTGCAAACTGCCTTAGAGAAATTGGTAATCGATTTGACTTTAAAGGACTTCATATCTCAATTGAAAGAAAAGATAAGATTATCACTACATTAGCTCCCGATGAGCTAAAATTAAAACAAGTTAATGAATTATTACAGGTTCATCTTATACGACGAAAGGTAGATCCAAGAGTATTATCAATCAAAAACTCAGAAAATGCTGCAGGTTCATCGATTAGACAGGTTAGTGAACTTCAAGAAGGTATTAGCCAAGAAAATGCAAAAAAAATTATTGCTGAAATAAAAAAACTAAAGCTTAAAATTCAGATTAAAATTCAAGGAGAAGAGTTACGCGCTGAAGGAAAAAAAAGAGATGACCTTCAAGAAGCAATGTCGGCAATAACTGCTATTGATATTGGTCTTCCCGTAGAATTTGTAAACTTTAGAGACTAATTTCTAATAATATTCCTTATCTTTTTTTTTAATAAAGGATCTAGAAGAGCCAAGTTTCCCTTTATTTATAGGCTCAGTACAGTGTACAAAACGCATTCCTCGATTGGGATCTTTTCTTGGAGGTTTTACAGAAGTAAATTTTACTGTCTGATCTTCCTCTCTTGATCTCTTAAGTTCCTCTGCTCTTTCAAGTTCTTTTTTTTGTAGATATTCTTCAAGCTCATTATCTTTGTTGCTCTCCTCTTTTGTTATTGGCTCTTTTTTTGGTAAAAAAACAGACATGTCAATATCTTCAACTTTTACCTTTGTCTCTTCAACTTTTGCATAAGTCACTTCTAACTCTTTTATCCTTTTACCAAATGGCTTTGTTTTGACACAAGAATTATTATCTTTATCAAATGCTGATCTTTGCCAATCAGGTATATTACGTTTTACCATTAGATCTCCTTTGTTTTAGTTTTTTTATATTTTAAATACTGATTAATTAAACTTGATTGTCTGCTTAATAATCTTCCCTCCATTGTATTTAATTTCATCATCCGATCACCTCCATTACAATCTTTAACATAAGCTACAGCCATCAATTCACTTCGACGATCTAGATTTTTTTTAATGGTTTGATGAAATTCTTTATGTTTAATCTTAATAAAGTTAGGACTGGTATAACTCCTGCTATGTTCAGACATTTCAATACCAAAAACCCCACATTCTATTTGAGGTATTCGTTGTAGCCTCCACCCAATGCTGATGATTTGTTAAACTATAGACCCACTGATTGCATCAAAAATTTCAAAGGTTTTAAGCATAAAATCAATATAGTTTTTATGTTGCTCGGTATCTTCTCCCACCATCACATGGTGTTCTGCATAAATGCCAAGTTTCATTGCATTGATTGATACTTTTTCTTTACCTAACTTCGTTTTAGGTCCAGTAGACCTTCTTGCATTTTTTTTATTCGCAAGAATTTGCTTAGCTGACGCCATATATTTACTCCAAAATTTATGGGTCTTATTTGTGAGATAAGATAATGTTTAAGCACTGCCTCTGTGAATAAAATTTATTCGGGGCGCATAGCAAAATGCTAAGAATTTTTTTTTAACAAGTAGAGATTAAAAGTCAACAGAACAACTACAGAACATTTAAAAGAAATATCAATAAAAAAAATGGTAGTTAACCCTTATTTACGGAGTTAGCGGTACAACCTAATCCACACTATCCTACATTAAGCTACAGTACTTATGCGGATATTAAAAAATTAACTTAAAATAAATCACTTATAGACTCATCAATTTAAGTAAGAAACTAGGCCACAGACTAGGCCATTTAGAGATAAATCAAATAGTCAATTCTAGAGGTTTTTGATAACATTTTATTATGAAAAAACTTTTAGGGATCGTGGTTCTGGGTTTGTTGTGGTGTAACATTAGTCTTACTGATGAAAAGCCAGGAAGATTTTTTGAAGATCAGCCCGATGTAACAGATAATTATCAAATTCATTTTATTTATATGCTTACAGCAAATGATAAAGATCGTGAATTAGACATTAATGGAAAAATTGAAGAATATGCAGATAAAATGAATAAACTTCATGAAAGTTTTAGTAAAAAAACAAAAGGCTCCTCTGGTCCTAAAAAATATAAATATGATTATAGAGAAGATGGTAAACTTGATGTTTCTTTCATTCGATTAGACAGAAAACGTAAAGAGCTTCACAAACATATCAATCAAAATTATAGTGGCTGGTTGTGGGCTAATGGATTTAACAATCCAAAAAAGATTTATTTTACCTTTGCTGATGTAACAAGTGTAGATGGTGGTGAAGGTGGAGTGGGAATGGCATCAATGTTCTTAAAAAACAAATATAATAAAAAAGTAGATAATATGATTAGAACTTCCGTTCATGAAATGCATCATGCAATGGGTGGAGGGTTTGCTTGTGTTCCTGGTATGAGTAAAAATGCTCATTTTACCAGTGGTCAAGACACGCCTTCAAAACAAATGTTTTTTGGTAAAGCTTATGCTCATGATATTGAAGGATGCCCCAAAGGGGAAGATTCAGTTTATTTAACACCTACATCCGAAAATCCATACGACCCTTTTAAACTTATATGTCAAAATGAATGGGGGAAATACAATCATCCAAAATTAGTTAAAGCTAGAGAACAGCAAGCTAAAGATTTAAAAAACGGCAAGTGGAATTATAGATCTGGTGGTTCAGGCTGTAAATTTTCTTACTGGGATCAACAATCAGGAAAAATGAAAATTTTTAACGATCAAATAGCAAAATCTTTTTATCAAGGAAATTAAATAATGAAAAAACTCTTAGTGATACTGGTAGTAATACATTACAGGTTGGTAGCGGACCTTTCCAAGCAATAATGGAAGCAAATTAAAATTGATTTAAATTATTTTAAAAGCTCTAGTAATTTATTTTCTTTTTCAAGAGCTCTTGTTTCATCATAGCCACCAATGTGTTGATCATCAAAGAAAATTTGAGGAATTGTTCTTTTACCATTAGCTTTTTTAATCATTTCATCCATTGCACCATCAACTGTTGCAATGTTGATTTCTTTATATTCAGCATTGTTTCTTGCTAATAATTTTTTTGCCGCATCACAAAAATTGCAAAGTGGTC
>ENA-OREM01001264-OREM01001264.1-marine-metagenome-genome-assembly--contig:-NODE-1264-length-13039-cov-5.197346_pt1 | contig 13039 bp, 11 predicted proteins | sample MGYA00248623_ERZ508561 | MGnify/ENA primary metagenome ERZ508561 (study PRJEB26227, sample SAMN06264494) | marine metagenome | isolation source: Columbia River Estuary | place: USA:Columbia River...
GCATGATCGCTGAATGAGTTCAGGAAACTTTCTTTTACCTAATAAAAGATTTGGGAGTCCAACATCATCGACCTTAAGCATTCTTGAAATAATAAAATAGTTTATTGGGTTGGTCTTGTAACAAATAATAGGACTTGTTCCTAGTACAGCTGACTCTAGGGTTGCTGTACCAGAAGTGACCACTGAAAAATCAGAAATTGATAAAAAATCTTTGGTGCAATTTATGCCAATTAATACTGGAAGATCTGAGGGTATATCCTTTTTTATCATTTCTAAAGATTGATTATCAGATGCAGGAATTAGGTATTCATAATGACTATACTTGCTTGAATGCAATTTTATAAATTCGATATAGATTGGTAATAAGTTTTTAATTTCTGATTTACGGCTTCCTGGAAGAATAGATACAAATTTTTTTGATGGATCTAAATTAAAATTCTTGATCACGATTTCTTTATTTTCAGGAAATAGTTTGCAGAAAGGATGTCCTATATGAATACTTGGTAAGTTTTTTTTCTTATAAAAATTATCTTCAAAATTAAACAAACAAGCTGTCAAGTCTATGTATTTTTTTATTTCTTTTATTCTATTTTCTCTCCAAACCCAAACTGAAGGACTTACAACTTGAATATTTTTACAAATATTTTTAAGTTTAAGTGCTTTATGAATACTTATATTAAAGTCAGGAGAATCAACACCTATAAAATAATCAATCTCTTTTTCAATAAATAATTTAATTAGTAGTTTTCTAAACTTAATTAACTCTCTCAGATTTAAAAGTGGTTCTATAAGACCCATAACATGTAGTTTCTTAAAATCAAATAGAGGTTTTAAGCCTTGTTTGATTAATTTTGGTCCACCCACCCCATAAAGTTCAATGTTGTGAGTCTTTGCTAGGCTTTTGATAATTTTTGTTCCAAGCCTGTCACCTGAATACTCTCCGGCAACAATTCCAACTTTTAAGATTGGTTTTGAACTCACTTATCTTAAAATACCGCGAGAAGAAGTTTTTATTGATTTAATGAATGTTTCCAAATAAATATCACTTGTGTCAGATAATATTAGATCAAGTTCTTTTATGGCCTCATTCAATTTAAGTTCTTTTTTATAGACTAGTTTAAAAGCTTTTTTAAGGGTTGCTATTGAATTAGCAGGAATATCATTTCTAGTCATACCAACTGAGTTTAAGCCGACTATTCTTCCTGGATTTGAAGCAGCTTTTAAAAATGCAGGAATATCCATCGTAACTGAGGTATTCATACCTAAAAAAGAATGGTCGCCTAAACAACAAAATTGATGAACTGCTGAGTATCCACCCATGACAACATAGTTTCCAATTGTTACATGGCCAGCAAGACCTGCGTTATTTGCAAAAATATTATTGTTACCAATGACGCAATCGTGTGCAACATGAGTGTAGGCCATCAATAAATTATCATTACCAATTTCCGTAACACCCTTGTCTTGAGCGGTGCCTCTGTGGACTGTAACCCCTTCTCTAAAAATATTATTATCGCCAATAATTAATTTAGTATCTTCTCCATCATATTTCTTGTCAGGAGTATCTTCTCCAATAGAAGAAAATTGATAAATAACATTATTTTTTCCTATTTTGGTTGGTCCTTTTATAATCGCATGACTTAAAACAGAGGTGCCTTCACCCAACTCAACATCATCACCTATAATACAAAATGGTCCAATATCAACAGTTGGATGAATTTTAGCAGAACTGCTAATTATTGATGATGAATCTATACCCATTAAGCTTTCCTATCAGCACAAAGTATTGTTGCTGAGCATACTAGTTTATCATCAACAAAAGCTTTGGTTTCAAACTTCCAAATACCCTTCTTTTCATTTACGATTTCACTATGCAGGTGGAGGGTATCTTCTGGGCCTACTCGAGACCTAAACCTAGCCTTATCGACACCAGCAAAAACATAAATAGAACCTTCTTCAGGTGTTTTATTCATAGTTTTAAAACCCAAGATACCTGAAGCCTGAGCCAAAGCTTCTAAAATAATAACTCCTGGCATAACTGGGTTATTTGGAAAATGACCCCTAAAATAATCTTCATTTGAAGAATTTCTCTTAATACAGTGTATTTTTTTTCCAAGTTCAATATCAACTATTTCATCAATGAATAAAAATGGTTCTCTATGAGGCAGAAATTTACTAATCTCTTCAGCATGATTTGACATAATTAAACTCTTTTTTTTATAAAGATTGACGACTTAGCCCAATCTTTTTGATTTTGAGCTGGCATTATACCAATATAATTACCTGATTTATTTATACTTTTTGTAATTAGTGTATGGGCACCAACGGTTACATCATCGCATACAGATAAGTGTCCTAAGACTCCAGAAAGGCCTCCCATTTGAAAGTTCTTACCAATTACTGTCGATCCAGCTATAGCACAAGAAGCAGCAATTGCTGAATTCTCTCCTAAAATAACGTTATGAGCAATTTGAATTTGATTATCTAATTTTACTCCATCATGAATTTCAGTATTATCTAGAGCACCTCTATCAATAGTACAAGAGGCTCCGATTTCAACGTTTTTTCCAATAACTAGTTTGCCGAGTTGCTCTATTTTTACATAGCCATCTTTGGAAGGAGCATAACCAAACCCATCTGAGCCAAGTACTGAGGCACTGTGAATTATAGAATATTCCCCAATCCTTACATCTTGAACAATGGTGCAGTTTGCTTTAATAATTACATTATTTTCAATAATGCAGTTTGGTCCAATAACAACATTTGCCCCTATTGATACATTTTCTCCAATTTTAGACTCACTAGAAATTACTGCTGAGGGATGTGTTCCCGGATTATCTATTTCAAAAATTGATTTTTTAAATAAGGTAGTTAATTTTGCGAAAGCTAGGTAAGGATCTTCCGATAAAAGGTAGTTTAAGCGATCATCTGTTCTAAAGGATGTCGAAACAATTACAGCATTTGCTGAAGTTGTATTTATATATTTATGATATTTTTTATTTGCTAAAAATGATATAGATTCTTTTGTGGCATTCTCTAAGGTGGATATGTTGCTGACAATAGCAGTACTATTGCCAACAACTTTAGAACCTGTTAATTCTGCTATTTCAGCTAATGTATATTCTTTCTTTCGAGACACTACTCGGATTGAGTACTAGCCTCTGAAGCTGCTACATCCAACATGGAAGTTACATCATCAGTTAAATCTAATGCAGGATCACTAAAAAGAATAGATTCATTTTTTTGAAGAAGAACTTTTATTTGCTTTGCTTGAATTAGCTCGCCAATAATTTTTTGCATTGATGCACCATTTTCAGCAAATACTCTTTGTGCAGTTTCTTCTTGAGCTTGTTGAATTTTTCCAGCTAAGAATTCAAGATCTTTACCTTTGTCTTGAATATCTTTTTGCATTTTAGCTATTTCAGCTTGAGACAACGTTTCAAGATCTTTTTGCAGTTTTTCAGCTATGGATTGTCTTTCTGCTTGCAATGACTGTGCTTCTTCAAGGTTAGCAGCATAATCCGCATCTTCTTCAAGAGCTTTGAAAGCATCTGAAGCAGCTTGGGTTGATAATACAGCAGTTCTCATATCAATAACCGCCATTCCATCAACAGCAAGAGCTGGGAAAGAAAGCAATAAAACTGCTAATAAATTAAGTCTATATAGATTTTTCATAATTACCCCTTAATGGTGATGTTATTTTATATTAATTAGAATACGTTGCCTACAGTGAATTGAAATTCCTTTGTTTCTTCATAAAGGCCAGCATTTGTTGGTTTTGATATGGCAAAACTCATAGGCCCAAAACCTGTTATCCAAGTTATACCAACACCATAAGAATATCTTAAATCATCTATGGAAGGTTTATAGCAATTATATTGATATGCTTTACAGTTGTCTGAAAAAACATTACCAAAATCAAAAAAGAAAGCAGATCTCATTGATCTTTGATCTTCAATAAATGGTAATTTAAATATTAGCTGCAGACTTCCTTCAACTTTTATGTTGCCTCCAATAGAAACTCTCTTATTGTATTCAGAATTTGCATAAGGGTTATAATAAGGAGTATCTAAAATACCATCGCCATCGCTATCTAATAAATTTGGGCATGTGCCTTCTGAGTAGTTAAACTCGTAACATGGAGCTTCAGTGCTTCTTGGTCCTAATGTATTAGATTCAAATCCTCGAAGAGATCTAGGCCCACCAGCATAAAAATTTTGGAAAAATGGAGTTTCTTCTGTGTCACCATATGCGCTTAAATATCCTAGTTCAATATTAAAGCCAAATACTAAGTTTTGATTAATAGGTCTATAAAGTTTTTGCCTGATATTCAGCCTGGCATAATCAATATCACCTCCAGGAATTGTTGAAGATAAACTTAGAACAGTAGATGAGCCATTGGTTGGAAACATGCCTCTATTAAGAGTAATTCTCTGCCAGGAAGTTTGCAGATTTAAGGTTTCAAATACAGAGCCTTCTGCATTAATAAAATCCCATATCTCTCTTGCGGGCTGAGAACCAATATCTATATCAGTCTTATCATAGGTTAGACCAAGATTAATTCTTTGGATATCTGAAATTGGATATCCAAATTGCAAACCAAAACCCTGAGAATTACTTAGATAATTTGCTACATTGAATTCTCCATAATCAGTCTCTCTAAAGTAAATATTATATCCAAGACTAACAGCATCTTTAGTTGCATAAGGATCCAGAAATGATATGTTATAACTCTCTGAGTAAATATTCTTATTTATCCCAATTCCAACTGTATTTCCAGACCCTAAGAAATTTTGCTCTTGTAAATTAAATCCAAGCATTAATCCAAAATCACTATAACCAACATTACCTCCTACAGATCCAGTAGTTTCTTCTTCCACAGAATAAATAATATCAATCTGATCATCAGTATTTGGCACGGGAACAGTTTCAACCTCAACTTCTTTGAAATAACCTAATCTTTCTAGTCTAACTTTTCCAGCTTCAATGCTGTTATTGGACGACCAAGCTCCCTCAAATTGCCTCATTTCTCTTCTTAAAACAAAGTCCTGGGTAAGATTATTACCAGTAAAGAGAATTTTTCTTGTATATGTTCTTTTTCCAGGCTGAACTGTGAAAATTATTTTTACCTCATTATCGTCCTCATCTATTTCAGGATTTCCACTAACTTCAGCAAATGCATAACCTCTATTACCCATTAAGTTTGTAAAAAATTCTTCAATGGAGGTTATTTGTGCCTGAGAATATGTCTGATCTTTTAAAGAGTTAATGATTTGAGAATAAATTTCTTCTTCAAGAGGAATATCACCAACAACCTCTGCATCCGAGATAGTATATTTATTGCCTTCAAAAATATTAAAGTTTATAAAAATTTTCTTCATATCTTTTGATAAACTTATTTGAGATGATTCAATCGAAAATTTTAAATAACCTCTATCTCTATAAAAAGATTCTAGGCTTTCTATGTCGCCTTTCAATTTTTCTCTGGAATAGGCATTGTCATTATTAAGAAATGAAAAGAATGAACCCTCAGACAATTCGAATCCTTCAAGCAACTCTTCATTATTAAAAATTTCATTGCCAATGATATTGATTTTTTCTATTTTTGCACTTTTGCCTTCATCAACTATTATCTTAATTTCTAATCTATTTCTTGGTTTTACAATTTCTTCTATCTCAACACCAGCTCCATATCTTCCATTGGATGCATAAGATCTTACTAATTCTGATTTAACCTGTTCCAAAGTTGACCTTTTGTAAACTTCTCCCTCTTTAACACCAACACCATCAAGACTCTCAATCAGTTGTTCAGTTTTAAGAGCTTTATTACCAGAAATATCAATTGCTGAAATTGAAGGCCTCTCTATAACACTAATTATGAGTGTATTACCGTCTTTAGCTATTTGAATGTCATCGAATTGTTCTGTTGAGAAAAGTGATCTAGTTATATCTGATGATTTCCTCATATCTATTTTATCACCAACACTGATCGGAATAACGTTAAAAATACTACCTGTAGAAACCCTCTGTAAACCAATTATTCTTATATCACTGACAAGAAACTCATCAAATGCATTTAGCTGTGCTGCCAATAATAGACTAACAAAGTAAAGTTTAAATGCTTTCAATTATCTTCCTATAAAAACCGAGAAATATCATTGAAGATAGCAAAAATCATCAATGCGCCAACCATTAGTGCTCCGCCAGTATATATAAAGCTTTCCGTTTTTTCTGACAAAGGTTTACCTCTTAATGCTTCAACACCTAACAATGTAAGCTGACCGCCATCAAGAACAGGTATTGGTAATAAATTTAATACTCCTAAGCTTATGCTCAATAAGGCCATTAAATACATGAAAGGTATGAAACCTGCTTGAGCTGTATCTCCAGCCATTTGAGCAATACCAATTGGGCCACTCAAATTATCAGTGCCCATGTTACCTGTTAACATTTTTCCAATAAACTGAAGGGTTTTTATACTTAAATTATAAGTTTCGAATACACCCTTAGATAAGGATTCTAAAAAGGAGCGACTTGTTCCAAAAGAGACACCAATGAAACCCTCATTTTTACCATCTGCATTTTGATTAGTTCCTATTTTAAGCGGGATTTGTATTAAATTCCCATCTCTGTATACATCGACTAAAACATTCTCATTAGGCATAGATGAAATTACTTGTCTAATATCGCTAGCATAGTTAATTCTTGAATTACCAATTTTATAAATAAGATCATTTGATCTAAAATTAGCCTTGTCTGCAGGGCCTGATTCAATAACAGAGCCTATTATAGGTTTCATCTTGTACTCGATATCAAGACCTAGATGTTTTAAAGGGTTTGATTGAGATTCAGAATTTGGAAGAAAATTTGTAACCTTAATTCCTACGTCAACAACATTATCAGTATTTGACCTTTTTATGCCAAGATTAATAATACCGGTATATCCAGCATATGATAAAAGTTCAAGACTTATATCCTTAGGGTCAGATATGATCACTGAATTTATAGAATGGATTTGGTCACCTTGAATTAAAAAATCATCAGCAGACCTCATCTCTATTGAGTTATCTATATTATTTATAACTGCTGTTGTTTGAGGATCAGGAGTATTTAAAAAAATAAATGAGAATATAAAAATAGATAGCAGAAAGTTTGCAAGAGGTCCTGCAAACATAATTAAAGCTCTTTGCCATTTAGGCTTTGAATCAAATGTATTTTTAATTTGCTCAGGAGTTAATTCTTCTTTAATTTCTGGCTCTAATTCGATTAGCTTATTTGTAATCATTGATACATATCCGCCTAATGGCAAAGCTGAAACTGCAAATTCTGTTCCGTGTTTATCTAAACGTTTATATATTACAGGTCCCATCCCAACAGAAAACCTTTGAACATGAACATTAAAGATTCTTGCAAAAATAAAGTGTCCGTATTCATGAATGGTTACAAGAACACCCAGAAGTGCAAGAAAAGAGCCTATATAAATAATTGTGGTCATAATTTAAGTGAGTGATTTTACCACCTTATGTGCCTCCATGCGTGTTTGATTATCTATTTCATAGATTGCTTCTATATCAATATCATTAGACACAGGCACAGCATTAAAAGTTCTATAAATAACATCATAAATTTTATTGAAAGTAATTTTGTCATTAAGAAAATGTTTTACAGCAATCTCATTTGCAGCATTAAATATTGTTCCAGCTGAACCACCTAAATTACAAATCTCTCGAGCAAGATTTGCTATTTCCAATCTATCATGAGGGAATTCTTGAAAAGTAAGATTTAAGGATGAAAAATTTATCTTAGAATAATCAAGAGATAATCGAGATTCATCAAGAGATAATGCATGAGATATTGGAACTCTCATATCGGGATTGCTCATCTGACATATACTTGAACCATCTTTATATGTAACTATAGAATGGACTATGCTTTGAGGATGGACAACTAATTCAAAATACTCTTCACTCAAGTCAAATAAATATTTTGCCTCAATAAGTTCCAAGCATTTATTTACAAGAGTTGCTGAGTCAATACTTATTTTTGAGCCCATTTTCCAATTTGGATGATTTAAAGCTTCTCTTTTAGTTACTGCGGATAAATCCTCAACTCTTTTATTTAAGAAAGGTCCACCAGATGCGGTAATTATTATCTTTGAAACATCATCAGTATTTTTTTCTGAATCCAAACATTGAAATATTGCATTATGCTCACTATCAATTGGGATAATGTTTGTATTATGTTTTATTGCCAATGGCAATAATATATCTCCTGCAACAACAATACTTTCCTTGTTTGCTAATAAAATTATTTTTCCTGTTTTTGCTGCCATTAAAGTTGTTTCTAACCCTGCAAAACCTGATATCGCAGATATTATTATGTCTATGTCCTTATGATTTAGTAAAAGCTCTAACTCAGACTTTGAGCTAAATAATTTTATTTCTTGTGATTTTTCTATAGATTCATCAAGAGAGGTTAAATTGAGCCTTGATTCACAGTATGCGTAATTAGGTTTGAATTCCTTAATTATAGAGATTGCTTTGGTTAAATTTGATTGGAAAGTTATTCCAGCAAGGTTTAATTTATCACTATTCTGCTTGATAACGCTCATAACACTATCACCAATACTGCCTGTAGCGCCTAAAATAAGAATATTCTTCATAGACTTTCAGAGATTATAGTTATTAAAAGCATAATTGGAGTGGCAAGTAAATGAGAATCTATTCTATCAAGGATACCTCCATGACCGGGCAATAATGACCCTGTATCTTTTATTCCTTTTTCTCTTTTATGAAAACTTATTAGAAGATCACCAAAAAAAGCAAGGCAGCCTCCTAAAATACATATTGGTAAAAACCAATATTTTAAATTTACAAAATAGCAAATTGCTAAGGCGTACACTAATACAGCAGTTAATCCTCCAATAAAGCCTTCGAATGTCTTGTTTGGACTTATGTTTGGTGCGATAGAAGTTTTTCCAAAACTTGAGCCAAATAAATATGCAAAAGTATCAAAAATAGTTGTATTAATAATAATAATAAAAAAAAGATAGAAAATAGAAATTGAACTATAAGATTCAATTATTGTAATTGATGGGAGAATATTTGAAGCAGCACCAACCAAATAAATCACCAAAAACCAAAAGTATAAAAAAATTAAATTTAGTCCCCACAATATTGGATGCCTAAAATTATTTTTTAACCATTCATAAAAAGCAAAAGTAGAAACTATTGAAATCAATGAAAGAAAGATCAAATAGCTCTTGGCTAGTATCGTTAAGACTATAGGGAGGATAATAAAAAAACCAGTAACAGATCTTTTAATAAAATTTAAGTTATATTCTCTTACCAAACCTTCTACTCACTTTTTTAAAATTATCTAGACATTCAATAAAATCCTCATTTTTAAAGTCTGGCCAGTATTTATCTATGAAATTTATTTCAGTATATGCTATTTGATATAAAAGGAAGTTGCTTATTCTCTTATCTCCCCCTGTTCTAATTAGTAAATCGATCTCATCTACTGGACAGCATGAAAATTTTGAAATTAAATCTTCGTCTATATCATCAATATTTATATTTTTAGAGATAATTTGCTCTGAGATATATTTGGTAACATTTACAATATCTTGCCTGCCTCCGTAACCAAGAGCAATATTCAAACTTAGAACAGATTCTTGATGATTTGTTGCATTTTCTGCATTTTTTATTTTTAACAGAATTTTTGAACCGAAATCATCTATATTTCCAAAAAATTTTAATTTCACTTTTTGTTTAATTAAGTCTGGAACTTGTTCATTGATAGCTTTTACTACTAATTTTTTTATTGCATCAATTTCAGGCTTTGGTCTAGACCAATTCTCTGAACTAAAAGCATATAGTGTCAGTGATGATAATTTTTGATTGACTGATTCTTCAACTATCTCTCTTACAACTTCAACTCCTTTACTATGACCCTTGCTTATATTAAGGGAATTGGACATAGCCCATCTACCATTACCATCCATAATAATGGCAACATTTTTTGCAGTCTTAGCAGATTTTTTTTTTATTTTGTTAGCCATATGGCTTCTCTTAAATTTCTAAAAGATCAGACTCTTTGGCTTTTAGCTCTGAATCAACAAGACCTATAAACTTATCAGTTTCTTTTTGTATAAGGTCTTCCATTCTTCTTAGATCATCTTCTGAAATTTCACCTGCTGATTGACTTTCTTTACATGCTTGATTTGCGTCTCTTCTAATATTTCTAATAGAAACTCTTGAATTTTCTGCCTCTGCTCTAGCTTGTTTAATATAGTCTTGCCTAGTTTCTTCCGTCAAAGAAGGCATAGAGATTCTAATTAAATCAGACGATGTGCTTGGATTTAAGCCTAAATTAGAATTCATAATAGCTTTCTCAATTTCAGGAATCAGACTTTTATCCCATGGAGATATAACTAAAGATCTACCATCTTCTACACTTATGCTGGCAGTTTGATTAAGGGGGGAGAGATTTCCATAATAATCAATTTTAATATCATCTAAAATAGCTGGATTAGCTCTTCCAGTTCTAATCTTATTGAAAGCTTGGCCAAGAGAAGAAAGTGATTTTTCCATTCTTGAGGTTGCGTTGTTTATTATTTCATTCATATTATGATATTAACGTACCTATTTTTTCACCGCAAATTATATCTTTGAGTGCGTCTTTGGTATTAACATTAAAAACTTTTATAGGTAGTTTGTGGTCTCTTGCTAAAGTTAAAGCAGTAGCGTCCATAACTTTTAAATTTTGAGATATAGCATCATCAAAAGTTAGCTCTGGATAAAATACTGCATTTGAATTAATTTCTGGATCTGAATCATATACTCCATCAACTCTGGTAGCTTTTAACATCAAGTCTGATTGAGTTTCAATTGCTCTCAAGCAACCTGCAGTATCTGTTGTAAAAAATGGATTTCCAGTACCAGCAGTAAAAATGACAACATAGCCATCACTTAAAAGTTGTATAGCAAGTCTTCTGTCGTAATGTTCAACAATTCCAGACATTGAAATAGCCGACATCACTCTCGTTTTTATGCCCGCTCTCTCAAGTGCGTCCCTAAAAGCAATGCCGTTCATTACAGTTGCCAACATTCCCATATGGTCACCAGCAACCCTATCCATACCAGCTTTGTTAAGCTTTTCACCTCTGAATAAATTACCGCCACCAATGACAATCCCTATCTGAGCACCAATTTCTCTGCAAGATGCAACAGATGCAGCCATTTGATCTAATATTTTAGGATCTATGCCATGCTCATCATCACCAGCAACAGACTCTCCACTAAATTTTACGAGAATGCGTTGATGAAGAAGTTTAGACATAATTTATTTTAATTGTTCTGCAACCTCGTCAGCAAAACTCTTGCTCTCAACTTCAATACCTTCACCGACCTTTAATCTTGAGTATGATTCAATCTTTGCATTTTTTGAATCTAATAATTCTTGTATTGATATCTCAGAATCTTTTACAAAATCTTGAGAAAGTAATGAAACTTCTGATAAGAATCTTTTTAATTTACCCTCAATCATTTTTTCCATAATCTCTTTTGGTTTACCAGACTCTTCTGCCTGAACCATATAAATTGCTTTTTCTCTTTCTAAAATTTCTGGATCAAGATCTGACTCTGACAAACATAGTGGGTTAAAAGCAGCTACATGCATTGCTATATCTTTTGCAAGAGATTCATCTCCGCCAGAGATAACTACAACTGCACCAAGCTTAGAATCGGAATGAATATAAGAACCTGCATTCATATCTGAGCTAAAATCTTTAGTAATCAATCTTCTCAATTGAATATTTTCACCAATTGTTTGGACCAATGATTTCCTTTTTTCTTCTATTTCAGATTCATGTAACTGAGAAATATCTGATATCTTATGTTTAGCAATAAAATCATGCACCTCATTTGTAAAATCTACAAAATTTGCATCTTTAGCAGCAAAATCTGTTTCTGAGTTAATCTCAACCAAAGTTGCATAGTCATTACCAACAAAAATCTTTAAAACTCCATCAGCTGCAACTCTTGCGGCTTTCTTTTCAGCCTTTAATGCACTATTTGATCTGAGTAAATCTAAAGCTTTTTCTATATTACCTTCGCACTCTACAAGAGCTTTTTTACACTCCATCATTGCAACACCAGTCATGTCTCTTAATTCTTTAACTTGAGATGCTTTAATTTCCATTTTTATTTCTCATCCTCTTTAGTGTCTTTAGCTTTAGTTGTTCCTTCAGCAGCAACTTTTTCAACCACAGGTTCTTCAGCAGCAACTTTTTCAACCACAGGTTCTTCAGCAGCAACTTCTTCAATAACAGGTTCTTGTTTTTTAATAGTCTGAATAACTGGCGACTCTGAATCTACTTTCGGAGAAAAACCTTTAGATGACTCTAGACCTCTTGCACAAGAATCTGCAATTATTTTTGTAATTAGTCTTATCGATCTAATGGCATCATCATTACCTGGTATAACCATATCGATACCATCTGGATCAGAGTTTGTGTCAACAAGAGCAATAACAGGAATGCCCATTTTTTTTGCCTCTAAAACTGCAATTTTTTCATGCTTTACATCAATAACAAATATTGCATCTGGAAGGCCTTTCATGTCTTTAATGCCTCCAACACTAGCTTCTAATTTTGTATATTCTTTTTGAATATCAACAGCTTCTTTTTTAATAAGCTTTTCTATCCTGCCTGAAGAAATCATTTCTTCAATATCCTGCAATCTTCTTATTGAACCTCTGATTGTTTTCCAGTTGGTTAAAGTTCCGCCCAACCATCTTTTATTCACATATGGTAAGCCAATTGCTGAAGCTTCTTCTTTTATAGTCTTGCTGGCAGATCTTTTTGTGCCAACAAAAAGCACTTTATTGCCTTTTGAACAAATATCTTCAACTTTTGATGCTGCAGCATTTAAGTGCTCTTGAGTCATGTCTAGGTTGATGATACTTATTTTTTTTCTTGTATCAAAGATATATTGATCCATTTTTGGATTCCAAAATCTTTGTTGATGACCGAAGT
>ENA-OREM01001290-OREM01001290.1-marine-metagenome-genome-assembly--contig:-NODE-1290-length-12873-cov-7.581041_pt1 | contig 12873 bp, 8 predicted proteins | sample MGYA00248623_ERZ508561 | MGnify/ENA primary metagenome ERZ508561 (study PRJEB26227, sample SAMN06264494) | marine metagenome | isolation source: Columbia River Estuary | place: USA:Columbia River Estuary...
GTAGCAACCCCTTACTCTTTGTATTTATATTATTTATTATCGTAGCCATACTTGGTAAGAAAGGTGGTGGCGGTGGTTCCAATATTGGTGGTGGCGGATTCAGTGATATTGCCACAGGTATGTTATTAGGTTCTCTATTAGGCGGCGGTGGTCGCGGCGGCGGTGGCGGATTCGGTGGCGGCGGAGGCGGCTTCGGCGGCTTTGGTGGTGGAAGTTCAGGTGGCGGTGGAGCCTCAGGTGGTTGGTAGGATTACATTTTTGGAATAACTGCAATTACCATATCCACTAAATCTTGTTGTCCTTTAGCCTTCTTTGCTTTTAAAATTTCTGCCAACACCTTGGTGTTAAAATAAGGGTCCGATTGACTTCTATATTCCTTAGGAATACTTTCTCTAAATTTTACAATTAAATCAATTCCCTTTTTAAATTTACTAGGACTATTTACTTTATGTAGTAATTGTCCAAAGGCTACAGTCATATAAAATTTCTCAGCAGACTGGTCGTTCAATACCTCAAATTGCTTAGCAATAAAATCAAAAATATTTTCATCTCCATATTTTGCAAGAATGGCAGTAACTGAAGTATTTAATCTCTTTTTTATTTTTTGAGTAGAAGCCTTGGTGGCAATAGATAATGCAGCGCTAGAATCAATTTTCTCAAGCGCATCTAAAGCAGCACCACTCACTACATAAGAAGAGTCTTTTGTTAAAGAAGTAAATAAGTCAATATAGTCTTCATTATATGAACCTGATAAAGCGTCTATGGCTTGTTCTCTCACTTCACTAGAAGGGTCGGTACCAGCTAATTGTACAAATGTATTTTCTGTGGCTTCATCTAAGGCAGTAGGGTTATAGCTTTGAATGGCCCTTGCTCTAATAACATAAAAACTATCTTTTAAGGCAGCTTTTAATATAGCCTGTGCATTTTTATCCGTTAAATTTTCAGCAGCTTCATTAATGGCTTCTAATCTGTCTATAAAATTTCTTGCATTAAAATATTGAAATGCATACTCACTCATCGTTTTCGATTCATCCTTAAACCATAATAAGGTTTTGTCATTATCTACATTCACATTGTCGGGCTGTGTAGCTGCATCAAAGTAAAAACTATCAATTCTATTTTTATTCCAAACCTCATAATGATTTCTTTGGCCTGCTACATATACATCAACGCCAATAGGAAGGGTGAAGGTTTTATTTTGTAGTTGATTTTGTTGTACAATCATTAATACCTTTTTTTCAGTGGGCATATACTTTTGTTCAATGCGCACATATGGGTGACCGCTACCAAAATACCATTGGTTAAAAAACCAGTTTAAGTCCTTGCCTGTTACTTTTTCAAAAGCCAACTTTAATTTAATAGCCGTACCGCTGCCAAATTTATTCTCTTCTAAATAGCTATGTAAGGAAGCAAAAAATGCTTTATCGCCCACTAAGTGGCGTAGCATATTCAATATCCTTCCTCCTTTTTGGTAGCTCACTAAATCAAAAACATCTTCGCGTTCTTTATAAAAAAAACGAACTAAATCTTTTTCGGCGTCCGCAGGGCTACTTAAATAATATCTTAAGCCTGTATAATTTTCATATTCACCTGCATCCTTTCCCTTGCTATGTTCCAGCCAAAGCGTTTGGCTATAATCGGCAAAGCTTTCATTCACTGTAATATTACTCCAGCTTTCAGCTGTTACGAAGTCTCCAAACCAATGATGAAATAATTCATGTGCAATAGTACTCTCCCAACCATTACCATCTTTTAATTCACGGGCATCTTGAAGCACCATTTCATTATGCATGGTAGCTGTGGTGTTTTCCATCGCGCCACTTACAAACTCTCTACCACTAATTTGTGCATACTTAGCCCAAGGAAAATCAATACCTAAAATAGTTTCATAATAGGCAATCATAGCAGGGGTCTTGCCATAAATTTGGCGCGCTTCTTTTTCATATTCTTTCTCTACATAATAACTTACTTCTTTGCCTTTATAGTTATCTTTCACAATAGCATAATCGCCTACGGCTAGAAAAAATAGGTAGGGAGCATGTGGCAAATCCATCTTCCATATATCTACGCGCGTGCCATTTTTATTATTAATTTGTTTTGTCAATAAGCCATTGGAAAGACTTACATATTTACTCGGCACCGTTAATTGAAATTCTTGTGTACTTTTTTGATTGGGCTTGTCAATTATAGGCAGCCATACAGAAGTGCCTTCCGTTTCCCCTTGGGTCCAAATTTGAACAGGCTTGCTACTGTCTTTGCCTAATGGGTTAATAAAGTATAAACCTTTAGCATCGTTTATAGCTGCACTGCCCTTGCTTTTAAACTCGTTCGGCTTAGCAGTATATTTAATAAACACAGTATATTTTTCCGAAGGCTTATAAGTCTTATCTAATTGTATTTCAATAATAAGTCCGTCATAAGTATATTTAAGCGCAGTCATTTTATTATTCATCATTAAACCTACCTGATGAATGTCCATGCCTTTCGCATCAAGGCTTAGGGTGCTAGTTGCATTTAAATACGGACGTAAATTCAACCAAGCTTCTCCATTTAATTCTGACTTTGCGTAATTAAAACTAGCTACTAATTTAGTGTGAACTAATTCATTTTCTTTAGAAGGAACGCCGCGGTATATTTTTTTCCAACTAGTATCTTCTATCTCTTTAAAGTCTTGCTTGTCTTGGGCTGTAGCGGTTAAGCTAAAAGCAATTACTAATAAATTGAATATTAAAATTTTTCTCATCGTCCTAATTTTTTGCATTATTTCAAATGCGTATTTGATGCAACTAAGTTACTTATAAAAAAATAACTAGCTTAGCAGTATAAAATAATTATTGATGGCCAGGTATTTTCTTGAAGTTTCTTATGATGGTAGTTTGTATGGTGGATTTCAAATTCAGGCCAATCATCAAACCATTCAGGGGGAAATAGAAAAAGCCTTGGAAACCATATTTAGAACACCCATTTCATTGACCGGCGCTTCCAGAACTGATGCAGGGGTACACGGCATGCAAAACTTTTTTCACTTTGATACCGATCTGCAAATAGAATCGAAGCATATATACAATATGAATGCTTTACTTACTAAGAGTATTGCAGTAAAGGCCCTTTATGCAGTGCCTTCCGATGCACATGCAAGGTTTGATGCCACAAAGAGGGCTTACTTATATAAGATTCACACCCAAAAAAACCCTTTTTTAGAAGGCCGTTCTTGGTTTTATCCCTTCGCGGTGAATATGGAACTGATGCAAGAAGCAACTAAAAGCTTGTTAACCTATACTCATTTTGAGACTTTTTCAAAGAAAAGTACCCAGGTAAATACCTTTGAATGCCATATTACTAAGGCTCTTTGGGAGATGACTGAAGACGGTTATACCTTCCATATTGAGTCCAACCGCTTCTTAAGAGGCATGATTCGTGGACTAGTAGGCACCCTTTTACAGGTAGGCCGAGGCCAAATTAGCCTAGAAAAATGGCATGAGATTGTAGTTTCTAATAACGAACAACTGGCCGATTTCTCTACTCCGGCCCACGGATTATATTTATCTCTAATAGAATACCCTCCTTTTTTGAAAAAAATTGTCTAGTCTAGAAAGCTTACTAGTATTGGCTTCTGTGTGCTAATGCACAGATTTTGAACCCATTGAACGTAAAAAATTACAAAATAGTATACAATATATTTGGATAGTAGCTACGGCTTCCTATCTTTGCCGCCCGCTAACGATAAAAGCTCGTAAAACGGATTGTTCTTCGAGGTAATTTTCCAGCAAAATAAAGACCAAAAAACTTTAAAATACTTCTACCAATAATTGGTGGAACTAAATAACAGCTGTATCTTCGCCCTCCCTCTTCAAAAAAAGAGTAGCTCTTCGAAATTATATCGCCGATTTTATGAATGATTAATTTATTATTAATTTATTTTTTTCATTGTAAAGTTTGGCTATAAAAATAAATGTGCCTACCTTTGCACCCCCTACGAATAATAGGGCGCAAAAAAAGCACAAAAGATCTTTGAAAGTTTGGAAACAATAGTAACTGTATTCTTGATAAAATACAGGTAAAGGTTTAAGCATCAACAAGAATTATATCAGACGTTAATTTCGATTTATTGAGATTGATAGTCAGATCAAACAACATTTACAATGGAGAGTTTGATCCTGGCTCAGGATGAACGCTAGCGGCAAGCTTAATACATGCAAGTCGAGGGGCAGCATGAAGTAGCAATACTTTGATGGCGACCGGCAAACGGGTGCGGAACACGTACACAACCTTCCTTTTAGTGGGGAATAGCCCAGAGAAATTTGGATTAATACCCCGTAACATAACGATGTGGCATCACATTGTTATTATAGCTTCGGCGCTAGATGATGGGTGTGCGTATGATTAGATAGTTGGCGAGGTAACGGCTCACCAAGTCTACGATCATTAGCTGATGTGAGAGCATGATCAGCCACACGGGCACTGAGACACGGGCCCGACTCCTACGGGAGGCAGCAGTAAGGAATATTGGTCAATGGACGCAAGTCTGAACCAGCTATGCCGCGTGAAGGATTAAGGTCCTCTGGATTGTAAACTTCTTTTATCTGGGACGAAAAAAGGTCTTTCTAGATCACTTGACGGTACCAGATGAATAAGCACCGGCTAACTCCGTGCCAGCAGCCGCGGTAATACGGAGGGTGCAAGCGTTATCCGGATTCACTGGGTTTAAAGGGTGCGTAGGCGGGCAGGTAAGTCAGTGGTGAAATCCTGGAGCTCAACTCCAGAACTGCCATTGATACTATCTGTCTTGAATATTGTGGAGGTAAGCGGAATATGTCATGTAGCGGTGAAATGCTTAGATATGACATAGAACACCCATTGCGAAGGCAGCTTACTACGCATATATTGACGCTGAGGCACGAAAGCGTGGGGATCAAACAGGATTAGATACCCTGGTAGTCCACGCCCTAAACGATGGATACTCGACATACGCGATACACTGTGTGTGTCTGAGCGAAAGCATTAAGTATCCCACCTGGGAAGTACGTTCGCAAGAATGAAACTCAAAGGAATTGGCGGGGGTCCGCACAAGCGGTGGAGTATGTGGTTTAATTCGATGATACGCGAGGAACCTTACCTGGGCTAGAATGCTGGGAGACCGTGGGTGAAAGCTCACTTTGTAGCAATACACTGCCAGTAAGGTGCTGCATGGCTGTCGTCAGCTCGTGCCGTGAGGTGTTGGGTTAAGTCCCGCAACGAGCGCAACCCCTATCTTTAGTTGCCAACAGGTAATGCTGGGAACTCTAAAGAAACTGCCGCCGTAAGGTGTGAGGAAGGAGGGGATGATGTCAAGTCATCATGGCCTTTATGCCCAGGGCTACACACGTACTACAATGGGGGAGACAAAGGGCTGCAACATAGCGATATGAAGCCAATCCCAAAAACTCCCTCTCAGTTCAGATTGCAGGCTGCAACTCGCCTGCATGAAGCTGGAATCGCTAGTAATCGTATATCAGCAATGATACGGTGAATACGTTCCCGGACCTTGCACACACCGCCCGTCAAGCCATGGGAGTCGGGTGTACCTAAAGTCGGTAACCGTAAGGAGCTGCCTAGGGTAAAATCGATGACTGGGGCTAAGTCGTAACAAGGTAGCCGTACCGGAAGGTGCGGCTGGAATACCTCCTTTTAGAGATCGCTAAACCGCTATTGTTTCCAAATACTTTCAATATAATTATTGATTGTTTCGCAAGAAACGATCATATTCTCGTGAGAGAAATAGTTCTTTAATTAAATTTAAAGTTTTCCCGTTCAGACCCGTAGCTCAGTTGGTTAGAGCGCTACACTGATAATGTAGAGGTCACCAGTTCAACTCTGGTCGGGTCTACTAAAAAATTTTCTTGGGGGGTTAGCTCAGTTGGCTAGAGCATCTGCCTTGCACGCAGAGGGTCATCGGTTCGACTCCGATATCCTCCACAATTAAGTGAGAGGGTGTCCGAATAGCGAAGGATAACCTCAACTTTAAATTAGTTCTTTCGAAAGTAGTTAAACAGTTAACTGCTTCATAGCTAAGATGTGATTTGTTCAGGCAAATCATTTGGTTCAAGTCCAACACATCTACAGGTTTCAAATTTATTTGAAATTAGCTCTTTGACATATTGGAAATGTGAAATCAATAACAGAAAAGGTTTTTGTGCATATGCAAGCACTTAAACTTATAATTTTTTTAAAGCAATTAAGGGCGTATGGTGGATGCCTTGGGTCTGAGAGGCGATGAAGGACGTGGTAAGCTGCGATAAGCTTCGGGGAGCTGCACACGAGCGTTATATCCGAAGATTTCCGAATGGGACAACCTAATATACTGAAGGTATATTACTCGAAAGAGAGCCAACTCCGTGAACTGAAACATCTAAGTAGCGGAAGGAAAAGAAAACAATAGTGATTCCCTGAGTAGTGGCGAGCGAAAAGGGACAAGCCCAAACCGAATCCGCTTGCGGGTTCGGGGTTATAGGACTGCATTTAGAAACTAATGTCAAGCTGAATCATCTGGAAAGATGGGCCATAGCAGGTGATAGCCCTGTAAGCACAAATCATTAGGGACGAGCAGTATCCTGAGTAATGCGGGACCGGAGGAATCTTGCATGAATTTGTCAGCACCATCTGATAAGGCTAAATACTCCTCAGACACCGATAGTGAACCAGTACCGTAAGGGAAAGGTGAAAAGCACCCCGAACAGGGGAGTGAAATAGTACCTGAAACCGTACGCCTACAAGCGGTCGGAGCCAGCAATGGTGACGGCGTGCCTTTTGCATAATGAACCTACGAGTTACTCCTCACTGGCGAGGTTAAGTTCTTATTTAACGGAGCCGAAGCGAAAGCGAGTCCAAATAGGGCGATTAGTCAGTGGGGGTAGACGCGAAACTTTGTGATCTATCCATGGGCAGGTTGAAGGTGTAGTAACATACACTGGAGGACCGAACTCGTTGACGTTGAAAAGTCTTGAGATGACCTGTGGATAGGGGTGAAAGGCCAATCAAACTGAGAGATAGCTCGTTCTCCCCGAAATGTTTTTAGGAACAGCCTTGGCTAAAGAAGTATGATAGAGGTAGAGCTACTGATTGGGCTAGGGGGCTTCATCGCCTACCAAACCCTGACAAACTCCGAATGCTATCATATATCGCCAGGAGTGAGGCTGTGGGCGCTAAGGTCCATGGCCGAGAGGGAAATAACCCAGACTAGCAACTAAGGTCCCCAATACATAGTTAAGTTGATCAAACGAGGTGGGATTTCTATAACAGCCAGGATGTTGGCTTGGAAGCAGCCATCCATTTAAAGAGTGCGTAACAGCTCACTGGTCGAGAGATCCTGCACGGAAAATAATCGGGCATCAAACTATGAACCGAAGTTCTAGATTCAATATTTATTTATTGAGTGGTAGGGGAGCATTGAAATCTGCATCGAAGGTGTGGCGCGAGCCATGCTGGAGCGATTTCAAAAGAAAATGTAGGTATAAGTAACGATAAAAGTAGTGAAAAACTACTTCGCCGAAAGTCTAAGGTTTCCTGATCAACGTTAATCGGATCAGGGTTAGTCTGGTCCTTAGGAAAACCCGAAAGGGGCATCTGATGGAAAGCTAGTTAATATTCTAGCACCTACTATGCATTAAAAGTGACGCAGGGACGTGGTTGTTACGAACAGACGGATGTTCGTTGAGTGGAACCTTCGGGGGAAGCGAAACAATAAAATCCCTGCCAAGAAAAGCGAGCATAGCAGCCAGTACCGGAATCCGACACAGGTAGACGGGATGAGTATTCTAAGGCGCTCGGGTGAGCCGCGGAGAAGGAACTAGGCAAATTAATGCTGTAACTTCGGGATAAAGCATACCGCAGTGATGCGGTCACAGTAAATAGGTACAACCAACTGTTTAACAAAAACACAGGGCCCTGCAAAAACGTAAGTTGACGTATAGAGCCTGAAACCTGCCCGGTGCTGGAAGGTTAAGGAAGGGTGTTCGTCGCAAGACAAAGCTCCTGACTGAAGCCCCAGTAAACGGCGGCCGTAACTATAACGGTCCTAAGGTAGCGAAATTCCTTGTCGGGTAAGTTCCGACCTGCACGAATGGTCTAATGAGTTGTACACTGTCTCCTCCGCGAGCCCGGTGAAATTGTAGTATCGGTGAAGATGCCGGTTACCCGCCACGGGACGGAAAGACCCCGTGAACCTTCACTACAACTTTGCATTGATTTTGAACAACCGATGTGTAGGATAGTTGGGAGACTTTGAAGTGGCATCGCCAGGTGTCATGGAGTCATCGTTGAAATACCAACCTTCGTTTGTTTAGAACCTAATCCCTAACGGGAGACAGTGCATGGTGGGTAGTTTGACTGGGGTGGTCGCCTCCTAAAAAGTAACGGAGGCTCGCAAAGGTACCCTCAGTACGGTTGGTAATCGTACGTAGAGCGCATTAGTAAAAGGGTGCTTGACTGTGAGACAAACAAGTCGAGCAGGAGCGAAAGCTGGCTAAAGTGATCCGGTGATTCTGCATGGAAGGGTCATCGCTCAAAGGATAAAAGGTACTCCGGGGATAACAGGCTGATCTTACCCAAGAGCTCATATCGACGGTAAGGTTTGGCACCTCGATGTCGGTTCGTCACATCCTGGGGCTGGAGAAGGTCCCAAGGGTTCGGCTGTTCGCCGATTAAAGTGGCACGTGAACTGGGTTCAGAACGTCGCAAGACAGTTCGGTCCCTATCTGTGGTGGGCGTTAGTAAATTGAGTGGACATGTTCTTAGTACGAGAGGACCGGAATGTACGTACCGCTGGTGTATCTGTTATGCCGCCAGGTGTAATGCAGAGTAGCTATGTACGGCCAGGATAAACGCTGAAAGCATCTAAGCGTGAAACCTTCCACAAGATGAGTTTACTTTTAAGGGTCGTCAAAGACTATGACGTTGATAGGCTATAGATGTAAGGCTAGTAATAGCGAAGTCGAGTAGTACTAATTGCCCGTAAGCTTTATTTTTTTTTTCTGTTATTGATTTTACTCCAATATGTAAATTATTGTTTTATCCGTTTAGTTGTCATGACTAAACATCCGATAAAATTACCGTCTTAAGGTGGTTTTGCCGGGGGTGTTCACCTCTTCCCATTCCGAACAGAGAAGTTAAGTCCCCCATGGCCGATGGTACTTGGGTTTTCCTGGGAGAGTAGGTAGCTGCCTTATTTATTAAAGATCCTTCCCGATTAATTTCGGGAGGGATTTTTTTTGTCTATACCTCAACTCTTTATTTCTTTTTAGCTTTCACCATCCAATCCCAGGGTTCAGGTGTTTTTAACCAGCTGGGTGGTTTATGAAATTCAGTAGACCACTTGTAATTAATCTTTTCAATTTTCTCCACCGTAAATCCTGCAAGGTTTAATAGTAGTTCCAATTCTTCTTTTAAAAAATGTTTAGTAGGCACATCGTCAATATCAGTTACTCCCTCTTTTATAAATCGTATTTGACTAATGGCTCTTTTACCAGTTGGTGCTTTATCTTTTTTAGCGTCGTCTACATTGTATTTATTGGCAATAATATGGCTGAATAATTTTGATTCTAAGGAAGGTACTACTAACACTAAGTCACCACCCTTTTTAATAAAGGAAGCCATATGTTTAAAAAATAAGTTTCTCTTTTTTAAGGAAGAAGTGAGAATAGCATTAATACAAATAGCGGAGTCGTACTTTTTTACTTTTACAGTAGCGGCAGACATATCTACTCTTTCATAGGTAATGTTGGTGTACTGCGGATATTTTTTAGCGGCAATTTTTAAATTGTTATTAGATATATCAATGGCCTGCACTTTACCAAATACGGGCGCCAGCACTGGCATCCACTTACCTACAGCACAACCTATATCTATCACCGATTTTTTAGGTCCAGCAAAACTTAATATAGCCTTCACTATTTTACCGGACTTGTCGTTTTTTAAAACATCAAAAATTTCAGTTTCGTAAGAAGGCGCAATTTTTTCCCAGTAATTTTTTTCCATAGTAGCTTGAAGTTAAAAAATAAAGGGCAAAAAAAATCCCTTCCGAATAAACGGAAAGGATTTTGTAATGTATTGTAACGGTTAAGTTGTGTACAGTTGATTAATATCTATTGTATTCACCACCACCATTTCCACCACGGTCACGATTGTAACCGCCGCCAGTACCGCCGCGATTGAATCCACCGCCGCCGCCTGAGCCGCCGCGATTAAATCCACCACCGCCACCACCAGCACCATAAGGCTTCTTCTTGAAGGTTCTTTCGCCTTCAGGACGTGGAGTTGACTCGTTAACTACGATGTTACGACCCAACATTTCAGTGTCGTGAAGTTGACTGATAGCTGCACGAGCTTCGTCGTCGTTAGCCATTTCAACAAAACCGAAGCCTTTGCTTCTGTTGTTGTTAAATTTGTCTGTTACAATTTTTGCACTTGCTACTGCACCAAATGGAGTAAACAAGTTCTCTAGATCTTCGCTAGTCATATTCCAGCTAAGATTTCCAACATAAATGTTCATGTTCTTTTAAATTAAGTGATCAAAAACTAATGGAAGATTTCCGCCATTAGGACACCGAAGATAGTGATAATAACTACAATTCTATTATTTATACACTTTTTTAATAAAATAGGTGGATAAATAGGCTAAAAATTCAACAAAAAACCCCTCCCGAGGGTATCGAGAGGGGTTTGGGGCAGTTTTTAAGCTGCAAAAAGACCTAAAAAGGGTCCAGGGCTAATTAAGCCTCAGCTCCAATTTCAATATCGATTTCAGTATTTTGACCATTTCCAAAGTCAATAGTGGCTTTATAGCTACCAGTTTCTTTGATTTCATCTTGAATGGTAATACGTCTTCTGTCAATTTCGTATCCTTTTTGAGCGCGGATAGCTTGAGTAACTTGTAAGGCAGTAACGCTTCCGAATATTTTATTATTCGCGCCAGTCTTAGCAGTTAATTTCACAGGGCTTGAAGTTAATACAGTAATTACTTTAGAAATTTCAGCTAACATAGCAGCTTCTTTCTTCGCTTTTACTTTTAAACGCTCATCTAATTGCTTTGTATTAGATTCAGTTGCTTCAATAGCACACTTTGTTGGGAATAAGAAATTACGCGCGTAACCGTTTTTAACGTTTACTAGTTCGTCCTTACCACCTAAATTGTCTACATCTTTAATTAAGATAACTTTCATAATCATTTTTTTAGTTCCCAAGAGCCCAGCATTTTTTTCTGCTGTCACTCGCCGAGGTTTAAAAACTAAACCGCGAGATTAGGGATGGTTTACTAATATTTTTTTGAGCCTATTTAAATAAATCGGTTACATAAGGTAACATAGCCATTTGACGAGATCTTTTGATAGCGTCAGCTACTTTACGTTGATACTTCAAAGAGTTACCACTTAAACGACGAGGTAACATTTTACCTTGTTCGTTAAGGAATTTCTTTAAGAAGTCTGTATCCTTATAGTCTACATACTTAATACCATACTTTTTAAAACGACAGAATTTCTTCTTAGGTTTTTCCTGCTTAATCGCGGTTAGGTATTTGATTTCATTCTTTGCCATGTTGGTAAAAATTTAATTAAGCCTCAACTGCTTTGTGAACAGGGAAACCGCCGTTTCTCTTAATGTGGTTGTACTCAACTGCGTACTTGTCAAGTTTTGTAATCATGTGACGCATAATTTGTTCGTCACGTAAAAATTGAATTTTCAATTTTTCATTCACTGTAGCTGGAGCTGTGAATTCTAGTATCCAGTAGATACCAGTCGTTTTCTTATCGATAGGATAAGCAAGTGATTTTAAACCCCAAGGATTTGAGGCTACTGTAGACCCACCATTTTCTTTGATGAAGTCTTGGTATTTTTTCTGAGTTGATTTAAAATCTTCTTCAGATAATACCGGTGTAAAAATCACCATTAATTCGTAATTGTTCATTACTTGAATTTTTTGGTTAAATAATTGGTTTTTCCCAGTGGACATTCCGATTACTCGGAACGAATCTGCCAAAACAGATTTGGGACGGCGAAGGTAGGCTATTTCAGTGTATTTCCGCTCAAAATTGGCTTAAAAATAAGGGCCACCGGGAAATGATCGCTGTAACCACCCCTAAACCGGTCTCCATCATAGGTTCTTTTGGGGTAGCCCTGGTATTTACCCTGGGTTTCGATCATGTCGGGAATGGTGTAAATGATTGGTTTGTAGTTACTTAGGTTGTTATTGGACTGACCCCAATGCCTACTTAATAAGATTTGATCGAATAGGCTCCAGCTATCTCTAAAGGCTAAACTGCCGTCTATTTGTATATAATTTTAAAGGAAATAACATTCTATTCTAATAATGACTTTATAGCTTATGATCATAATATGGGTAACTTTATAAAAATATTCTATATGAAAAAGATACTTTTCACATTGTTAATTATAATGTCATTCAATAAAACCACTTTTTCACAAATAATGTCATTGCATTTAATGAAATATGAAAAGTCAATGAACCCATTATTTAGTAAAAAATCTAAAACAATATTAGTAACATTTGATAAAAATAGTCTGATTGACTCACCTCAAATTTATAATTACTTATTTAAAGTTGATATATCTGATAGAAAATCTGAATTAACAGGGGTTGCTAATGACTTTAATATTAGCGGGGCTGTTACTGCAATAAATAGATATGGAATATTAGGGGGTGTGCTAGCATCAAGTTTTAATACATCTAAACAATTGATTAACAGTGTTTTGTATAGTTATTTTGAATAAATATTAAACAAAACTTATAATAATAAAGTTGAGATGTTTATAAATGTAAATAAATATAAAAACTTGTTTTATAAGATTATTTATACGTGTTGGGCGTGCCCCTGCGTCTCG
>ENA-OREM01001294-OREM01001294.1-marine-metagenome-genome-assembly--contig:-NODE-1294-length-12849-cov-2.878406_pt1 | contig 12849 bp, 9 predicted proteins | sample MGYA00248623_ERZ508561 | MGnify/ENA primary metagenome ERZ508561 (study PRJEB26227, sample SAMN06264494) | marine metagenome | isolation source: Columbia River Estuary | place: USA:Columbia River Estuary...
GACCGCGAGGCCCGTTGCGCCGAGCTCCTGCGCAGCGTCCAGTTGCCTGCCGAACATCTCCGTCGTCACCCGCACGAATTCTCCGGCGGCCAGCGCCAGCGCATCGGTATCGCCCGCGCCCTCGCCGTGCAGCCTGAACTCATCATCTGCGACGAACCCGTCTCGGCGCTCGACGTCTCCGTCCAGGCCGAAGTCGTGAACCTGCTCCAGGACCTCCAGGAACAGTTCGGCCTTACCTACCTCTTCATCGCCCACGACCTCGCCGTCGTCGAGCACGTCAGCGACCACATCCTCGTGATGTCCAAAGGTAAGATCGTCGAGCAAGGCACGCCTGCGCAGATCCTCGGCGACCCTCAGGAAGCCTACACGAAGACGCTGCTGGCCGCGGTGCCCCGGTTCTGATGTCCGCGGACGCACAGGCCACGAAGCCGGGCGCGCTCGACGGCACGACGCGAGGGCTCGGCCTGTTGCTGGTCGGCATGGCGGCTTTCGCGACCTGGGACCAGTGGGCCATCTGGAGCACCAAGGATGACTACGGTTTCGGCTACCTCGTGCCCTTCTTCTCGGCTTACGTGCTCTGGGACCGCTGGGACGAACTGCGGGCGCTGCTGACCGGCGAACGCACGCACGTCTCCGCACCGGCTTCACGGGCCGGCCTGCTCGGCGTCCAGCTGTTCGCCTTCCTCGCCGTCGCCTGCTTCGGACTCGGCGCGGCGGCCCGGGCCGTCTTCGGCACCGGCGTCGGTCCGACCTTGGCCATCGCCTTCGGGCTCACCGGTGCGGCGCTCTCGTTCGGCTACCTGTCCGCGCGCGGGCCGCAGGATTCGGCGGCGACCGCCGCCACGCGCTGGCACGCCGTGGGCCTGCTCATCTTTCCGGCGGGCGTGTGGCTGATCTCCGGCCCCTTCCTCTACCTCGTCGACAATCAGATCAAAGGCGCGCTGCTCACGAACGTCACCGAGATCGTCTCCGGCCTATTGCGGGCGAGCGGGCACGTCATCCGTGTCAACGGCAACACCATCGTCTTCCCGAACGGCGACGCCGTCGGCGTGGCCGAAGCCTGCTCCGGTATCCGCTCCCTCTCCGCCTGCGTCTTCGCCGGCGCCTTCCTCGGCGCGGTCTTCCTCGAAGGCGGCTTCCCTGGCGCCCTCCTGCGGAAGGTGTCGCTGATCGCCCTGGCCGGCTTCACCGCCATCCTGCTCAATATCGGCCGCAACGCCTACCTCACCTTCCACGCGCTGGAGCATGGCTCGAAATCCCTCGACCGCGACCTCGCGGGGATCGAGCACGGCCAGGCCGGCTTCTCGTCCCTCGGCTCGGTGCACGACCTCGCCGGCAACGTCGCCATGGTCGCCGCCCTGCTGCTCCTCGTGGCCTTCGTGCCGCTCCTCAACCGGCTCGGCCGACCCCAGACTCCTCCTTCCGAAGCATGAAGATCCTTTTCGTGACCCCTGAACTCGCGCCTTGGTCCAAGGCCGGCGGTCTCGGCGACGCCACCGTCGCCTTGGGCAAGGCCTTGGCCGCGCTCGGTCACGACGTCCGCGCCGTCACGCCGCTTTACGGCTCGGTCCCGGGCCGCGAGCAGATGGGCACGCTCATCGAGTCCCTCAAGGTCGGCGTCAGCGGCGACCCTCGCCGCGCCGCCTGTCGCGTGCGGACCCTCGCGGTGTCGCCGGGCTTCGAAGCCTGGTTCATCGAGCACGAAGATTTCTACGGCGCCCGGGAGATCTACCCCGCCCGCGAAGACGCCGGCGAACGCGCGGCCTTCTTCGGCCGGGCCGGCTTGGACGCCTGCCTCGCGACCAGCTGGATCCCGGACATCGTCCATTGCCACGACTGGACCGCGGGCCTCGTGCCCGTGTTGCTCAATACCACGCTCAAGCACACCGCGCTCGGCGGAGCGCGCACGGTAATCTCGATCCATAACCTCCAGCACCAGGGCCTGCACCCGCGCCGGATCATGGCTTACCTCGGCCTTCCGGAGTTCCTATGGAACCCGCAGGAGCTCGAGTGCCTCGGCGGCGTCAACTTCCTCAAAGGCGGCATCCTGCATGCCGGCAAGGTCATCACCGTCAGCCCGACGTACGCAAAGGAGATCCTCACGCCCGCCTTCGGCTACGGACTGGAAGAAGTCGTGCGTCGTCGCGCCGGCGCGCTCCGCGGCATCTTGAACGGCGTCGACCGCGACGAGTGGGATCCGGCCACCGACAAGCACCTCGCGAAACCGTTCTCCGCGGCCAAGCCCGCCGGCAAGGCCGAGTGCAAGACCGCGCTCCTGCGCGAACTCGACCTGCCGACCGATGACGAACTTCCGCTGGTGGGCGTGATCTCGCGCCTCTGGGAGCAGAAAGGCCTCGACCTCGCCGCGGCCGTGCTGCCGCGTTTCCTGCGCGAACAGAAGCTGCGCTTCGTGTTGCTCGGCAGCGGTGACGCCGCGCTCGAGAACGAGTATCGCCGCCTCGCCACGGATTTCCCGCGCCTGTGCGCCGTACGTATCGGTTACGACAACGGACTCTCCCACCGCATCGAAGCCGGCAGCGACTTCTTCCTCATGCCGAGCCGCTTCGAACCGTGCGGACTCAACCAGATGTATTCGATGGCCTACGGCACGCTGCCGATCGTGCGTGCGACCGGCGGCCTCGCTGACACCGTCACCGGCTGGGACGGCAAGGATCAAGGCACCGGCATCGTCTTCGAGCACGCCGATCAGGGTGGCATCGCCTGGGCCTTGGAACGCGCGCTCGCGCTTTATGCCGATCCGAAGGCCTTCAAAGCGCTGCGCAAGCAGGCGATGAAACAGGATTTCAGCTGGGCGAAGGCCGCCGAGGAGCACGTCGCGGTCTATCAGTCGGCCTGAGACCAGTTTCCGACAGCCTCTTAAGCCTAAAAAAAGACAGATTTCGGTCGGTATGCCGAAAAACGACCTGAATAGGTCAATTTCCTGTGCCAATGGCACGGTTAAAGGCTTTGGCACGGGGTTAGCATAAGGGGTGATGCCATGAAGCACATCACCGCCCTCACCCTCACCACCCTCCTCGCCGCGACCGGTCTTGCCCAGACCGCCGCCGCTGCCGCTCCCGCTCCGGTCGCCCTCGACCTGACGGCCGGCTACGACAGCGAGTACATCTACCGCGGCCTCTGGTTCTCCAACCAGAACGCCTGGTACAACCTCGGCGCTTCCAAGAAGCTGTCCGACACGACCACGCTCAACGCGTTGGCCTACTACACTTCCAGCAACGACCGTAACTCCCTTTACCAGGAGCTCGATCTCGGAGCCTCGCTCGCTTACGATGCTGGCTTCGCCACGCTGACCGCCGGCTACACCTACTTCTTCTTCTTCAACGGTTACCTCGGCGGTGGTGCCGGCCAGACCTTCGCTTCTGAGTTCTTCGTGAGCGCCGCTAAGACGGTCGGCCCGGTCAACGTGACCGCTACCTACGCTTACGATCTCTACATCGACGCTGCTTACGGCGAACTCGCCGTGGACAAGACCTTCGCCCTCTCCGACTCCACCTCCCTCGTACTGAAGGCAGTCGCCGGCTACAGCTTCGGCGGTTACTACACCTCATTCGGCAACAACGGACTGAACAACGGAACCGAAAGCGTCTGGACGCACGTCGGCCTCAACGCCTCCCTGCCGATCGCTCTCTCCAAGAGCGCTACCCTGACTCCCTACATCGCCTACAACGTGTCGGGTGCTGGTCGCGAAGAGTCCAACAGCGCCGCCTCGGGCTTCGGCTCGGGTGGCGACGACACGGTATTCTTCGGCGCCTCGGTGAAGGCCGTCTTCTAAGGACCTGAGCCGGGTGGTCTTCGGACCGCCCGGCCTTCCTTGGACTGAACCATTCCCCGGCCTGGAACAGTTTCAGAACCGGGAGATTGCAGCATAGCAAAAGGGGTGCTTTCCGGGAGGAAAGCACCCCTTCTTCTTTGTTAGGTTGAAAATCGCCGGAAGAAGGCAATGTTCCCACCTCCATGCTCGAGTCCGCCCGCAAACCCGACTGGCTCCGCGCCAAGCTTCCCAGCGGTCCCGATTTCCTGGAGACCAAGAAGAACGTCGACGAACATAAGCTCCACACGGTCTGCCAGTCAGCGCAGTGCCCCAACATGGGCGAATGCTGGTCCCGCGGCAGCGCGACGGTGATGATCCTCGGCAACGTCTGCACCCGCTCGTGCACCTTCTGCGCCGTCCTCTCCGGCCGCCCCAGCGAACTCGACCTCGGCGAACCGGCCCGCGTGGCCGAATCCATCGCCCTGATGAACCTCAAGCACGTGGTCATCACTTCCGTGGCCCGCGATGACCTCAAGGACGGCGGCGCCTCCGTCTGGGCCGCGACCATCCGCGCCACCCGCCACCGTTGCCCGAACACGACCATCGAGGTCCTCCCGGCCGACTTCCGCGGCGAACAGGAGCACCTCGACACCCTGCTCGACGCCCGGCCCGACATCCTCAACCATAATCTTGAGACGGTCGAACGCCTGCAGCGCCCCGTCCGCAAGACCGCCCGCTACGAACGCTCCTTCTGGGTGCTCAAGCACGCCAAGTCCCGCGACTTCATCACCAAGACCGGCATCATGCTCGGCATCGGCGAACGCAAGGAAGAGGTCGCCCAGCTGATCCGCGATATCGCCGCGGCCGACGTGGATATCCTGACGATCGGACAGTATCTCTCGCCGAGCAAGGAACACGCCCCGATCGACCGCTGGGTCACGCCCGAAGAATTCGCCGAGTGGAAGACCTTCGCCCTCGAGGTCGGCGTGAAGCACGTCGAATCCGGCCCCTTGGTCCGCTCTTCCTACCGCGCCGACGAACAAGTCGTGAAGTTCAGCCTGATGGATCGCCGCCAGCGACCCGCCCGCTAATCCGTGGAAGGCCTGCCTCCCGTCGATTTCCGCGGCGAGCTCAACGATGAGCAGTACGCCGCGGTGACCTCGCCGCGCGGCCCCGCGCTCGTGCTGGCCGGCGCCGGCTCGGGCAAGACCCGCACCCTCACCTACCGCGTCGCCTGGCTCCTGCACCAAGGCGCGAAGCCTTGGGACATCCTCCTGCTGACGTTCACCAACAAGTCGGCCAAGGAGATGCTCGAGCGCGTCGAGGACCTCACCGGTGTCCCACGCGGCCAGTTCTGGGGCGGCACGTTCCACTCCATCGGTCAGCGCATCCTCCGCCGTAACGCGGCCGTGGCTTCGCGCTCGCCCGACTTCACCATCCTCGACCAGAAGGAATCGGAGCAGCTCTTCTCCGAGATCGTGAAGTCGATCGACGGCGCCTTCATCAAGGATAAGACGAATCCGAAAGCCTCCGTCATCCTCGACGCCTATTCGCACGCCCGCAATACGCTGCGCCCGCTGCAGGACGTCCTGGCGGAGCGCCTCGACTGGATGAAAGGCGGACCGGAGAAGCTCATGCAGTTCTGCACGGCCTACGCCGCGGCGAAGCAGGAGCGCAACCTGTGCGACTTCGACGACCTGCTCAGCCTCTGGCTGCACGTGCTCGAGCACGATCCGGCCGCGCTCGCCCACTACCGCCAACGCTTCAAGCACATCCTGGTGGACGAGTTCCAGGACACCAACCGCCTGCAGAGCCGCATCATCGACCTGCTCGCCAGCGAGCACCAGATCATGGCCGTCGGCGACGACGCCCAGTGCATCTACACCTGGCGCGGCGCCGACTGGGAGAACATCGTCGCCTTCCCGCAGCGCCACCCGGGCACCCTGATCCACACGATCGACACCAACTACCGTTCGACCCCGGAGATCCTGGCCTTCGCCAACGAGATCCTCAGCCATCGGCCGCGCGTCGAGGGCTTCGATCGCCGCCTCCAGGCCGTCCGCCCGAGCGGCCCTCAGCCCACCGTCTTCACCGTCGGCGACACCTCCCAGCAGGCGAAACTCGTGGTCCGTAAGCTCATGCAGCTGCACCATGAAGGCCACGCGCTGAAGGACATGCACGTGCTCTACCGCGCGCACTACCAGTCATTGGAACTGCAGATGGAACTCAACGCCATGGGCGTCCCGTTCGTCATCACCAGCGGCCACAAGTTCTTCGACCTCACGCACGTGAAGGATATCCTCGCGCACCTGCGCTTCGTGCACAACCCGCTCGACCAGGTCGCCCTCTCCCGCCTCCTCTGCCTGTTGCCGAAGGTCGGCCCGGTCGCCGCCGAGAAGATCAGCAAGGCCGCCCGCGAGACCGAGGACGTCCAAGGCCGCGGCCTGGTCCGCGCGCTCCGCGCCGACGCCGTGCTCAAGCGCGTGCCCGAATCCGCCAAGGACGACTTCAACGACCTGACCATCACTCTCGAGGACATGCTCGAAGGCCTCGAGGCCGCCAAGGCCAAGCCGGGTCCGGTCGCGCCCGCGCCTGACCTCTTCGTCGCGGCTTCCGACGCGAACTCGATCAAAGTCGCCCGGACGCCCGCCGAGACGGTCCGCGTCTGCATCGAGGGCTGGTATGGCGGCTTCCTCAAGACGATCTTCCCGGATTGGAAAGACCGCGAACAGGACCTCCAAGGCCTCATCGGCTTCGCCTCCAAGTTCGAGGACGTCGGCGATCTCGTCGCCCAAGTGGCCCTGCTCAACGGCGAATCCTCGGACAAGAAGGCCGAGCCCGAGGAGGACATGCTCCGCCTCACGACCATCCACCAGTCCAAGGGCCTTGAGTTCCCGATCGTCTTCCTCCTCGGTTGCGCCGACGGCCTCCTCCCCCTCACCCGCGCCATCGACGAGGGTGACGTCGAGGAGGAACGCCGCCTCTTCTACGTGGCCTGCACGCGGGCCGAGAACATGCTCTTCCTTTTCGCCCCCCGGTTCGCGGTCTCCGGCGAAGGCTACCGTCCGCTCGATCCCTGCCGTTTTCTGGAAGAAATGAGCCCGGATTGTTACGAATTGGCGGATTACGCCCATCGCCGGCTCTGAGCCGGCTATGACGGACGAACAGGGGTAGGTGCTTGCCTTTGCCTTGGGCGGGCATTTATGACTCAATTCAAACTTTTACACGCCATCGCCATGCCCAAGGTACTCGTCGCCGACAAGATCTCGCCCACCGGAGTCGCCCTCCTCAAAGCCCAGCCCGGGTATGAGGTCGTCGAAGCCTATGGCTCCACCCCGGAGCAGATCCTGAACCTGGTCGCCGACGTGGACGCCATCCTGGTCCGCTCCGAGACCCAGATCACCCGCGAAGTCCTCGCCGCCGCCCACCGCCTCGTCTGCGTCGGCCGCGCCGGCGTGGGCGTCGACAACATCGACGTCGACGCCGCCACCGAGCGCGGCGTCATCGTGATGAACACCCCCTCGGGCAACACCATCGCGACCGCCGAGCTCACCTTCACCCACCTCCTCTCCCTCGCCCGTCCGGTGCCGGAAGCCGTGCAGTCCATGCACGAAGGCAAATGGGACCGTAAGACCCTCTCCGGCTCTGAACTCTTCGGCAAGACCCTCGGCGTCCTCGGCCTCGGCCGCATCGGCGCGGAAGTCTCCAAGCGCGCCCTCGCCTTCGGCATGAAGGTGCTCGCCTACGACCCGTACCTCACCGAAGCCCGCGCCAAGGCCCTCGGCGTCACCATCGCCACCCTCGACGAAGTCTTCGCCCTCTCCGACTACATCACCGTCCACATGCCCCTCATCGAGAAGGGCAAGCAGGGCGCGACCGAAGGCATGGTCGATGACGCCGCCTTCGCCAAGATGAAGAAGGGCGTGAAGATCGTGAACTGCGCCCGCGGCGGCATCGTCGACGAAGCCGCCCTCGCGGCCGCGCTCGCCTCCGGCAAGTGCGGCGGCTGCGGTTTCGACGTCTTCGTCGAAGAACCCCTCGCCAAGGATCACCCCCTGCGCGCCTTCCCCCGCGCCCACCTCTCCCCGCACCTCGGCGCTTCCACGGCCGAAGCCCAGGAGAACGTCGGCGTCGAAGTCGCCGAAGCCGCGATCACCGTCCTCGGCGGCGGCTCGCCCGCCAACGCGGTCAACCTGCCCTCCGTCGACTCGCAGACCCTCGCCGCGATCAAGCCCTTCCTGTCCCTCGCCCAGAAGCTCGGCTCCATCGCCCGCCAGCTGGCCGCGCCGGGTCGCATCGAATCGCTCCGTCTGACGACTTTCGGCACCGGCTCCGACCAGGGCGCCAACGCCATCGCCCGCGCCATCCAGCGCGGCTACCTCCGCGGCATCGTGGAAGGCGTCACCGACGTCAACGCCCCCGGCAAGCTCAAGGCCCTCGGCGTCGAGGTCCAGACCGTCCGCTCCTCCGCCGAAGCCGACTACAAGGAACTCATCCTCGTCGAAGCCGTGCTCGCGGGCGGCAAGACCGTCTCCGTCGCCGGCACCGTCATCGGCAAGGCCCAGTCCCCTCGCATCGTCTCCATCAACGGCCGCACCCTCGAGTTCATCCCCGAAGGCATGCTGCTCCTCATCGAGAACCAGGACCAGCCCGGCATCATCGGCGCCCTCGGCACCCTGCTCGCCAAGGAACGCGTGAACATCGCCAACATGGCCCTCAGCCGCAGCGGTGGTTCCAACGCCCTCGCCGTCTACCAGCTCGACACCGCCCCCGGTGACGCCGCCATCGCGGAGATCCTCCGCAATCCGGCGATCGTCAGCGCCAAGCTGATCGAAGCCTAAGCGATGTCCGAGACCACGGGAATCTTCGTCTTCGCCCTGCTCGGCTACCTCATCGGTTCCGTCAACTTCGCCGTACTCGTGGCGAAGAAGCATGGCGTCGACATCCTGAAGGAAGGCTCCGGCAACCCCGGCGCCACCAACGTCAAGCGCGTGCTCGGCAAAGGACCGGGCAACCTGGTCTTCGCCCTCGATGCCCTGAAGGGGTTCGTCGGCGCCGGCCTGCCGACGCTGGTCGGCTATGTCATCGCCACCCAAGGCATCGACTTCATCATCCAAGGCGACGCCTTCATCCACGGTGTCGCCGGCTTCGTCGGTACGCTGCTCGGTCATTGCTTCTCCTGCTTCCTGAAGTTCAAGGGCGGCAAGGGCGTGGCCTCCACCATCGGCGGCCTCTTGGTCCTCCTCCCTATCCCGATCCTCATCGGCGCGGCCATCTGGGGCCTCGTGTTCACGCTCTCCCGCTACGTCTCCCTGGCCTCGATCGCCTTGGGCGTCTCCCTGCCCTTGAGCTGCTTCTTCCTGAAGCACGGACAATCCCAGTTCTGGTTCGCGGCGGCCATCGCCGCCTTCAACGTCTGGACGCACCGTTCCAACATCGGCCGCCTGCTCACCGGCACCGAGAACCGCTTCGTCAAGCAAGCCTGACCTTTTCGCAATGACCGCCCCTCGCACCATCGGCATCGGCATCCTCGGCTTCGGCACCGTCGGCCAAGGCGTCTGGAAGCACCTGCATGAGAAGCAGGCCGACCTCGAATCGCGCCTCGGCGTGAAGCTCGACCTCCGCAAGGCCTCCGTCCGCGACCTGAAGAAGAAGCGCGCGGTCAAGATCCCGGCCTCGAAGCTGACCACCAACGTCAACGAGATCATCGACGACCCGAAGGTCCACGTGGTCTGCGAACTCATCGGCGGCACCACCAAGGCCCGCGAGCTCACGCTCCGCGCCCTGCGCCTCGGCAAGGTCGTCGTCTCGGCCAACAAGGCGCTGCTCTGCGAGCACGGACCGGAGATCATGCAGGCGGTCCGCCAGCATGGCGGCCAGTTCCTCTTCGAAGCCAGCGTCGCCGGCGGCATCCCGATCATCAAGGCCATCCGCGAAGGTCTCGTCGCCAACCGCTTCGAGCTGATCGTCGGCATCCTCAACGGCACCTGTAACCACATCCTCACCCGCATGGGCGAAGACGGCCTCTCGTTCGCCGACGCCCTCAAGGAAGCCCAGGAACTCGGTTACGCCGAAGCCGATCCGACGCTCGACGTCGACGGCATCGACGCCTTCCACAAGGCCTCGATCCTCGCCTGGCTCGCGCACGGCAAGTGGGCGCCTTCGTCCCGCACGCTCGTCGAAGGCATCCGCAAGATCGGCCCGGCCGACATCGACTTCGCCCGCCGCTTCGGCTTCGCGCTCAAGCACCTCGCCGTCATCCGCCGCGACTTCAAGGCCAACTGGATGACCGTCGGCGTCTACCCTTCCCTCGTCCCGAACCGCGACATCCTCGCGCGCGTCTCCGGCGTCAACAACGGCATCACCCTCCGCGGTGACGTCGTCGGCGCCACCACGCTCACCGGCCGCGGCGCCGGCGGCGACGCCACCGCTTCCGCCGTCATCGGCGACATCGTCGACGCCATCGCCGCCCTGACCGGCGCGATCCCGCAGGCCCTCTCGCCCGACGCCCTCGCCGCCCGCGAGAAGGCCGGCCGCGCCCTGCGCATGGCCTCGATCGACGAGATCGTCTCGCCCTTCTACCTGCGCCTCTCGCTGCTCGACAAGGCCGGCGTGTCCGAAGGCATCTACCGCATCTTCTCGAAGCACAAGGTGTCCATCGCCCGCGTCATCCAGTACGAGCACCCCAATCAGGGCCGCGGCACCGTCACCCTCTCGACCTACCCGGTCAGCGAACGCAAGATGTCCGCGGTCTTGACAGAATTGCGCCGCCTCAAGACGGTGCTCGAGGAGCCGGTCGTGCTCCGCATCTTCTCCCCCGAATCCTGATCCCAGGTGGCCCTCATCGTCCAGAAATACGGCGGCACTTCCGTCGGCAACGTCGACCGCATCCAGAACGTCGCGGCCAAGATCAAGGAACAGTGGTCGAAGGGTAACCGCATCGTCGTGGTCGTCTCCGCCCGCAGCGGCGTGACCAACGACCTCATCGCCCGCGCCAAGGCCCTCTCGAAGCTCCCCGACGAGCGCGAGATGGACGTCCTCATGGCCGTAGGCGAACAGGAGACCATCGCCCTCACGGTCATGGCCCTCCACGCCATCGGCGTCCCCGCCGTCTCCCGCACGGGCGCCCAGGCCGGCATCTTCACGGACGACATCCATACCCGCGCCCGCATCACCCGCATCACCGGCGGCGATCTGCTCGCCCGCCTCGACGAAGGCAAGGTCGTCGTGGTCGCCGGCTTCCAAGGTTGCACGGACCAGGGCGAAGTCACCACCCTCGGCCGCGGCGGCTCGGACCTCACCGCCATCGCCGTCGCCGCCTCCATCAAGGCCGACCTCTGCCAGATCTACACCGACGTCGACGGCGTCTACACCGCCGACCCCCGCATCGTGCTCAACGCGAGCAAGCTGCCGGAGATCTCCTACGAGGAGATGCTCGAGCTCGCTTCCAGCGGCTCCAAGGTCATGCAGTCGCGCTCCGTGGAGTTCGCGCAGAAATACAACGTGCCCTTCGAGGTCCGTTCCTCCTTTAACGACCAACCTGGTACCATCGTGAAAGCCATCGACAAGACCCTTGAAGACGCGGCCATCGCCGGCGTCGCCCTCGACCGCCTGCAGACCCGCGTCACGGTGAACGACCTGCCCGACAGCCCGCAGGCGCTCTCCGCCCTCTTCGACGACCTCGGCGAAGCCGGCCTCAGCGTCGACATGATCATCAAGAACCTGGGCAAGGACGGCAAAGCCAACCTGACCTTCTCGGTGACCACCGCTGAATTCTCCCGCGTCGAAGCGGTCGTCGGCCAGACCCTCAAGAAGCTCGGCTCGGGTTCCGTCCGTTCCGCCGGCGAGATCTCCAAGCTCTCCATCGTGGGCGTCGGCATGATCTCCCACCCCGGCGTCGCCGGCACCCTCTTCAAGGCCCTCGCGTCCGTCGGCATCAACAGCGAGCTCATCACGACTTCCGAGATCAAGATCTCCGTCGCGCTGGACCCCGCCAAGGCCGACGCCGCCGTCCGCGCCGTGCACACGGCCTTCGGTCTCGACAAGGCCTGAGCCGGCACTCGCCTCTTGCCCGCCGGCCCGCCCCGACCATATTCGGGACGATGCTGCGGTTCACCCTGGCCACCTTCCTCGCCCTCGGCGTCCTCGCGCCGGGTCGGTCGGTGTCGCAGGAACTTCCGCCGAACCTCCTGACGGCCGCCGCACCGGTCGGCGCCGCCGAACGTCCGGACGGACGCGCGCTGCTCGGACTGGCCGACCAGGCCTTGGCCGCCGGGCTTTCCTCGACCGCGGCGGGCTTCTACGCCCAGCTGCTCGCCGATCCGCGGCTGGATGAGAAGTCCCGCGAACTCGCCGGCCTCGGCCTGACCGCCGCCACCCTCGAACGCGCCCGCGTACCGGAGACGAAAGCGGCGCTGAAGTTCCTCCCGAAGTCCGCCCGCAAGACCTTGCGCGAAGGCCTGCTCGCGCTCCTCGAGAACGACCTCGACGCCGCCCGCAAACTGTCGGCGGAACTCGACCTCCCCGGACTGCCGGCCCACGAAGCGGCCTGGGGCCACGCCCTGCGCTGGATGATCGCCGCGGCCCAAGGCGACAACCTCAACGCGACGCTCAGCCAGGAGGCCATCGCCCGCACGGCGGTCTCCGAAGAACAGCGTCAGCGCATCGAACTCCTCGGCTACCGCGCCACGATCCTCGCCGGCAAGGTCGAGGACCGCACGCTCGAAGCCTTGCGCGAGCTCGCCGACGAAGCCCGCGGCACGCCGCTCGCCTACGCCTACGCCCGTAATCTGGCGCTCGCGCATGCCCAGCGCAAGGACCCCAAGCGCGCGGCGCAGGCCCTCGCCGCGGCCGGTCCGTTGGCGCCCGCCCGCCAGGCCGAAGCCGACCTCCTCGCCGGACTGATCCTGGGCGCCGACAACATCGCCGGCCGCGAACGCCTGAAGGAGGCCGCGCGCAATCCGGCCAACGTCGCCGTGCGGCTCACCGCGCTGCGCGCGCTCGTCGCCGCCGCCGACCCGCGGGCCGAAGCCGAGCCCGGCAAGCCGATCGACACCCGCGCAGTGGCTAATGAGGTG
>ENA-OREM01001298-OREM01001298.1-marine-metagenome-genome-assembly--contig:-NODE-1298-length-12780-cov-4.203810_pt1 | contig 12780 bp, 20 predicted proteins | sample MGYA00248623_ERZ508561 | MGnify/ENA primary metagenome ERZ508561 (study PRJEB26227, sample SAMN06264494) | marine metagenome | isolation source: Columbia River Estuary | place: USA:Columbia River...
CAGCACACCATTCTTGAATTGCAGTCCATTTTGCTTGATTTACCACATAAGTATTGACCTCGTGAATAAAGGTCTTTGTTTGCTTATTTCCTTTGACTGGTGGAATAGTTTGTTTTCTTGGTTTTATTTCTATTACATATTTTTTAGTTTTATTATCTTCTAAAACTTCTATTATAAAATTTGGGAAATATCTACATACTTTTTGTTTTACTGGATTGTAATAAGGAACACAAAATTCTTCAGACCCATATCTCAAAATATTAGGAGACCTATCACACCACTGCATAAACTTAAGTTCCCAACTACTACGATATACTATATTTCCACAATCACCAATATATTTTTCAGGATTTTATAAAGATGACCTTGAGGATATTAAAAGCGAGTGTTTAAAATATAATCTTGAATTTGTTGGATTTCTTACCAAAAATAAATGGACTGCTGCAGAGTTCGTTAAACAATAGAAAATCAAAAAACTTTTATAAGTATTTAAAAATTAAACAAATTTAACTAATATGTTTAAAATTAAACAAATGTATTATTATATTATAATTGTTTGTATATTTGCTTAAACTTAAAAAAATATGAAAGCAACAATTAAAAACAGTAGTAAGAATAAATCAAAATACGATAATGTTTATTTTGACTTTACAATTAACGGACATCTATTTGAAAATGTAGAACGTTCAGAAGTTAGACATCTGATTGAGATATTAGATAATGGAATAGGTGTTTAAGTAAATCTACCTATTAAGAATCCAAACCCAAATAATATTGGACATAGTAAAATTAACCAAAGAGGTGTTCTATAACGAATTACCTCTTTTTCTTTTATAACTATATTTTTATCTAACTTACTTTTATATTCTTTTTCCCAAATCTCTTTATAAGCGTTTAAATCAATTTCAGCAGTTATAACGTTGTTTTTGCCCTGTAGCGATACTTTACCTTGCTTTGTAGATATAAGTTGCTTAAAAGGCTTTAAATTGCCTAAACTATCACAAGGCTGTTCAATAGTTAATGTATCTGTAAATCTTTCAACTAAAATTTCTGTTTTAGTTTTTATTATTGTATCATTCACAACCCTATCTTTATATTCAGTAATTGTTTTTTTAGAACTACAACCAAATAATAAAAGTAATATAAATAGTTTTTTCATTACCAACGTGCCTTTTTGCCTCTAAAGTCTATATGTAAGAATGTAGGATAATCACTTAACCCCCCTTGTGGCAATTTACCTTCATCTTGTAGTTTTTCAACCTCTTTAAACACTTCCTTTGGAGTCATTCCACTTACTACAATATCAGCAGCTAAACCTAGCAAATGAATGCTTTTTGGTTTGCCTCCTATCTTTTTATTGTGAGATGGACTCCTATAACCACTATTTATTTTAATAGACTTGCTTAAATGGTCTCTTAATATCTGTAAATAATTAGCTAACTTTTTAACATTCTCTAAAACATCACTAGGCATTTCAGCACCATCCTTTGAATCAAATTCTGATTTACTAAAATTATTTGTCAGCTTCATCTTTTTTGCTTTTCATTTCAATTATCTTTAAAACTGTATAAATAATAGAAACACATAGTAATAGTATTTTCAATGCTCGTTCAACGTTTGTAAAAGAAACCACCATTGCGGAAGCGTTTAGTGTGTAAAGTCTTATGTCATCTAGGCTCATTTTTTTGTATTGTAAAGTCGTTCAACAATATCTGTAACTCCTTGTAAAGAGATATAAGCAGTTGCAACAATTACCCAATCATTACTTTCTAAACTCCCGCTGAATAAACCAGCGGAAGCTATAAAAAATACAATTAGTTTACGTGAAACCCACTTTGATAAAAATAAATCTATCTTCTCTTTTCTACTCATTACACCCCGTAAAATGAATGTTTAGGATTCTTAACTTCTATCTCATTTTCAAAAGGTATTTCATTGTCTGTTAAAACATCATAATGATACCCATCTGCGTAAATTGGTGCAGTTAATTCGTTGAAGTCTTCATCATAAGTTCCATCTTCTAAAACGATTAAACCTAATTCAACGATTGCGTGAACTCCATCAGCATAAGTTAATACAGTTTCATTATCTTCGTTTTCAATTTCTACATAAGCACCTTTTGCTAATAAATCAGCGATTGCAGTTTCTTTGTTTTCGTATTTTAGTTTATATACTTTCATTTTATTTAATTTTATAAAGTTGTTAATGCTTGTAATTCTGCATCTGTTAATGCTGTATTGTAAAGTTTTGCTTCTTTTATGTTACCACTCCAACCTAAACTACCTCTTAAATCAAAAGATAAATTATCTAATCCACTAAAAACTGCTTGAGTAGGTGTTAAGTATAAACTTTTAGCAACTCCATCAATAAATAATTTATAGCCATTTAATTTATATAAAACTGCTATTTTATGGTTTTCAGTAAAATCTATATTTTCGTTAAAATGAATATCAGCAGTAGCACTACCATTTACATAAATTCTTAAATAACCATTATTTCTATGTTGTAACACTAATGAATTATTGAAACTTGCTTCTCCGTTTTTTGATAATTGAATATATCCACTATCACTTGGTACATCTATAAACCCTTTTGTTTCAACATACAATACACCCTCTGTTGAATTTATTACTTGTGAATTACCAGCACCATTACAAGCATCTGCCACCCTAGTAACTTGACTACCTTGTGTTGGTATGTAGGATGTAGCGTAGCTGCCTGCTTCTACTTGCGCTCCCCAAATGTAAACACCAGAATTTCCGTCTCCTTGATAAGAAAAAGGGTTAGTAATATTTAATCTATTAATATTAAAAAGTATAAGTTGATTTCTTGTTGTTGATGATGTTGCAGTTATAGTGCAATAGTAATAATCGCCTATTTTTTCAATAGTGGATGAACTAATTGATGATAAAACTACTCCATTTACCAAATCAAAAGTAGTATTTATCGGTAATTCCCCAAAATTACCTGCTGTAACTGTTATGTTATTTGCACCATTATTTTTTGCAAAAAAAGAAACACTATAAGAAGAATCTGAAACAACATTGACACCACTTCCTAAATATACTCTGTGAGTGTTTAATGTTAAATCTTCTGTTATTAAATCAGCAGTTAAATCTCCTTTTGGACTTATTGTTGAATTAGATGTTACTGTAACATTATTTTTAACGTAAATACTAAAATCTTCCGAATGAGTAAATAAATTCCTTCTTTCAGGCTCTAACAATAAACTTGGACAACCACTAACAACACCATCAATCATTGGATAGTTTAGTCTTGGAACGTTGGTTAAAACCTCCTCTATTAAACCTTCTGAATTTACTCTTGTAGCTGCTCCTGCTCTTGAAAATGTGAAATCTCCAGTTCCATCTGTTGGTAATACACTATATACTTTTGATGCTTTTACTCCGCTTGGAATTAATGCTAATTTTGGAATTGTACTCATATCTTATTTCGTTAATTAAATTTTCTTGTTTCTTCCATTAAACACATACTATTTTCAAAAGTTCCACCATCTGCGATTACTCTATCTTTATAAGAATAGTAAGTATTGCTTAATGAATCTAATAAGTAAGATATACCCCAAGATATTGCGTTGTAAACACCTTTACCCCACCAACTAACTCTGTAAATTTCATTTGCCATTTTTATCTTTGTTTTCTGTTTTTTCTAAAAAGATTTGTAATTTTACCAAATTGGTAACTTTTGGTTTATAATTAGAGTACCCAGCCATTAAATAAATCGTTTTTATCTGGATATACATCCTCGTTATTATTAGTTTGATACTCTGGAAATAAACTTGTGTTAAATGACATATAATCTATAAATCTTCTAGTATAATATTCCGCAAAGTTTCTTGACTTGTTTACTAAATAATCAACTTCTTCTTTTGATACACTTTCTGAATTTTCAGATGTATGTTTGCTTATTCCACCATTCTTAATCTGATACGCTGCAAATGGTAAATACTGCATCATAGCGTAATGAATTAACATAGGTTGTACATAATCTTCAACTAAAGATAAATAGTTTCCAGACAAAGTTCCTGCTACAATATCTGCACTTATTTTGTTGTATAAATCAGTACCTAAATAGTTTTGGATATCGATTTGTTGTGCTATCTTAATAAATTGCAATAGCTTATCTGTATCTACATTACCATCTAAAATGGTATTCTTAACTAAATCTGTTCTTGAAATGAATAATGCTGTTGCCATATTATATTACTTTATTTACAAATCCACTATTAGGCATATCAGTTGGTCGCATTGCAACTTCTTTTGCATTTACTTCTGGTTTAAAACCATCCTTTATAGCTTGATTTACACTTACTTCTGCATTAGGGTTTCCAATACTAGGTTTTATATTAACACCTTTAGCCATATAAGTTTTACGCATCCAAAAATGATGACAAGAACCTCCGCCTTTATATAACCAAATATCGTAAGTATCAGCACCATTTAAACCCCAACCAGCGTTTACTGCTCTTTGGCTCATTGATTGTATATCCTCTTTACGATATATTTTTTTAGCTGCTACCATTTTTTTGCAGAAATCTCTTGATTCTGTTTTTGTACCCTCATCATTTTTATTAATCGTTAAAGGTGCATATTGGTATCTTACTTTAAACTGAACCCCCTCTTTGTTTGTGCCATCTTGCTCACTATTAGCATTTGGTCTTGCAGTTCCAGTTGTAGCAAAGTTCCATATTTTAGATAGTAAACTTTGTTTTTTAGAGTTTAATTCTTTTATTTGATTATCCAATTCATCTTCTAAATCGTAATCAACTTTTCTTTCATCAATCAATTCCCATTCAGTCAAATCCTCATCTTCTCCAAATTCTTCTAAAGCAGATAAATTAACTTGACTACTCATCTTAACACCAGTTTCTTCTTCTCTAGTTTCAGAATCAACTACATTATCCAACTCTGTAAACTCTAGTGGCTGTAAGGTCTTAAAATATAGATTTAAACTAATATCATTAAAAGCTAGTATTTCATCAAAAGCATTGATTAAAAGTGTCTGAAATGGTCTTATAACGGTGTTATCCATTAATATAGATGCAGTCTTTAACTCATCCGCATTATTACCCAATCCACTTGAATCTTTTACACCTAAAAGCATAGGAGATACAACTCTGTGAGCGACCATAATTTTACGCATACTTTCATCAGATAAAAACTGATATTGATTATGCGCATCACTTAATTGAATAGGCTCTATTGTAGCAGCAGTTGCAGCATCATCGTTAAAAGATAAAATGAACTTTCCACTATTAGAACTTCCACTAAACTTTTGATAAATTCTATTTTCTATTAATTGTCTTTGCTCTGGGTCTGGAGTTCCGTTATTAAAGTTAATTAACATACTTGGCGCAAGACCATTCATAATGTTATTTAAATGATAGTTAGAAATCTCCTCCTCTAATTCTGCATATTGCAAACCACCTTGATAATCAACTGGAGAATAATATTTAAATCCAGCTTTATAAGGTTTAATGTAATATATCTGAATAGGTGCATTACCATAACCAAACGCTTCTATTCTTACAAGTTTGTCGTTCTTTTTATAATTAGACCAATCTGGATGCATATAATATGCTTCAATTTCTACTTTTTCATTACACTTTTCAGCACGTAAAGTTTCAACTGGTATATGCTCAACTCTTGCAATACTTTTTCTGTCTTTGGAATAGATAACTTGCATAGCACAATTACCCATTAACTTTAAATCAGATGATAATCTTCTTACACAATCATCGTGAAATAAGGTAATCATTTTAGCATAAGCCTCTGGCTTTCTTGCAGAATCAGTTGCATCTAATCCTTTTCCAAATATCATTTCAGACATACCATTGATAATAGCGTTATTTGTAGCACTACCATTATATCTGTCAATTAGAAACTGAAAATAATTGTTATCATCTCCATAAGCAACAAAGTTATCTGTTTTTGTTTCAGTAATCTTTGGACTTGTGTATGTAGATAAATTTAAAACTCTTAATTCGTTCATATTATAAAATTATAAAATCGTTGTTACCAGATTTACTTACATATTCATCCTTATTTACAGAATAGTAATTGTTTGTATCTTGGTCTATTGTTTGGTCTGTACAAAATATTTTATCTAAATAGATAATATCACTACCAAATAAAATTGTTAAATCGTAAAAATGCCCCTCTACTAAACTAAAAGCATAAGAAATAACCATATAATCTTTATCTGTTGTAGTAGATACAGTTGCTGTTGTAACCTCGTTTGTACTGTCATCTCTTAACTTTAAAGTAACAGTTGAAACGTATTCTCTAGGAATTATTTTTAAGGTTTGGTCACTAGTAGATGTCGTTAATACTTTCATACTTATATATAGTCAATACTTTTATTTTTTGTATATAAAAAAAAGGGTATGAATTAACATACCCCTTTAAAACCAATTCAGAAAAAGAATTATGCAGTTGGGTCTATCTGTGTAGCAGATACATCAGCAGTAATAACCGCAGGAGTTACAAAATAAGGAGGTGCAGTTTCTTGAGCAACAATTGTCAAAGAATATCCACTTAAATCTCCCATAGCAGCACCAGTAGCAATTGAACCACCAGTTACTTCTGCTCCGTGTTCCAAACCTACTAAAAAGTAGTTCCCATTGTAATCTTCAATAGCAACGTGAGGTCTTGCGTGAGTTATTAATTTCAACTGTTCTTGAGTTGCCTTATCTTGGAAAGTTAAAGACATTGTAACTGTACTTTCATAAAAAGTAGTTCCGTTTTCTCTTGAAGAGTTAATTGCGGTTTCTAAAGATGAAGCACCTTTTACTTCAAATTTAAACCAATCTGGAGTTCCTGCAAAAGCAGTAATTTCTCCAGCAACGATTGTAGCAGCACCTAAATCTCCATAGTCAGCAAAGAAAATATTCTTAATACCACCTACTGCTGATTTACAAGGTACTTTTCTACCAGATGTTAATGAACAAGCCATAGTTATATATTTTTTTTAAATAAAAAAGGGTAGGCTATTTTACCCACCCTTTTAAATGATTAATAATTAATGATTAAGAATAAAATACGATATCAGAACCGAATACGTGTTGAACACCAGCAGTAAATCTCATAACTACTCTTACATTTTGTGAACCATCGATATCTGACATATCAATTACTTTCACTTCGTTTTGGTCGCTTAAGATACCAGTTCCAAAATATAAGTTAGATTTTTGAGCTAAAATCATTTTGTTAGATGCCAATCCTTTTGCTACGAAAATGTTAATTCCTTCAAAAGATAATCCACCACCATTGTACCATTGTGTTCCTTTGTTGTCAACACCATTAGCACCGATTGTAGCAGCAAATCCACCTAAAGCACGAATGTACGCTTGAGCAACATTTTGAGAAACATAAAGAGTTAAATCTTCTTGTCCTAAAATTGCAGGAGCATTAGCAACGGCTGAATCAACAACTTTACCCATTTCAGCAATTACATTTGCAGAAGTTACAGTAGTTCCTACAACATCGTTTACAGTAGCATCAGCAGTCAATTTTACAGTAAATCCATCAAATTGTCCACTTGTAGCGGTTGAACCAGCCCAGATGTTTTTCTCTGTTCTATCAGCAACTTTAGAAGCTACGTGAGCAATAACGAATTCAGCAAAACTTGGTGCTAAATTATCAAATGCAGAATAACCCATTTGAGCAGCTTCCCAAGATGCGTGTAAGTCTTTTTTACATAACTGTAAGTTTACTTGAAATTCTTCTGGAATTAAGATAGCTTCTGTTAATGTTAAAGTACCAGCATCAGTTACGAAATCACAAGATGCATCTTTTACGATATCATCAGTTGCTCCTTTTTGAATAACACTTTTAAATTTTACGTTTGGCAAGATTGAAATTGCCCCAGCATCTAAAGTAGAAGCTGATAATAATGCAGCAGCGATATACTTACCGCTAAATTCACCTGCATAAGTTGTAGTTAAAGATACACTCATTTTTTTTGATTTTTAATTTTAGTTATTATAATTTGTTTAGTTTTCCCATTACTCTATCCATAGTAGATTGAGGTCTTTTAGAAGCTATATTAAATTTTACTTCTGTTTTTTGTAATTGAGCATTTGTGTTAATTGGCTCAACTGCTGGTTGTGATAATTCAGCTAAAACTTCTTTTGGTAATTGAGAAGATAATTCTTCTTTTACTTCAGATGGTTCTTCTTCTTTTTTAGGCTCTAACATTGCTCTGATTTCTTCAATCATAGATTTAACCTCTGCAAGTTCTTCTTTAGTAGCGTAACCCATTTCCTCTTTTTCTTCTTCTTTAGCTTCTACTTCAACCTCAACTTCTGGTGCTTCTTCGCTTTCCGTTGATTTAATCTCATTGATTAAACCTTCTTCTTCGATTACTACAACCATTCCGTTTTCTAAAATGTATTCGCCAATTGGTAATGCAATTCTTTCATCTTCTGTTACAATGAAGATTTCATTTCCAGCTTCAAACTTCTCTGCTTCTAAAACAGTTCCGTTTTCTAGTTTCATTTGCTCAAGTTTCACTTCCATTCCTAAAAGTGTTTTAACTTGATTTAATAATTCATTTGATTTCATATTTATATATAGTGTTTAATTAATTAATTTGCATTTTCGGTAGTTGTAGATGTTTGTCCTATTCCTTGTGCTTGTAAACTACCATCGCAGCATTTTGTAGAATAGGTATTATTTTTACACAAACAACCTCTTTTACTACCTTGAGGACTTGTTCTACTTGGTGTTTTAAATATGTTTTTCATCTTCCTTGACCTTTGTATGGTTTCTTATAATTAGCACTTGATTTAGAAACAGATGTTTTGCTTTTAGCGTGAACACCTTTTCTACTTACAGTTGGTTTTTCGTAAACTAAAACGTTTGGTTGTTTAGCCATTTGCTTTAATTTTAGATTCTGCCCAAGTCTTTGCTGACTTACCTCCCCATAATAAATAACTTATGTAGCCACAACTTTCAGTATCTCCAGCTTCGTAATAAACCTCCGCTCTACTTAAATAAGAAAACATACGTTTAATAGTTTCCATACTTATTGGTTTGCCTTGTGCTAATTGCTGCGCTCTAACCTTACCAACTTGTGTTGCACATTTATTGTTTACTTTATCGTTTAATTCAATTCCTCTTTTAGCATTATTAGAAACTGATTCTGGATAATCACTAAAACTTTCCATTTCAGTTCTTTTACCTTTCTTTAATCTTTTATCACTTTTAATAATTGCTTTTACTTGTGATAATAAATATTCAGCCTCCGCTTCTTCAATAGCACTTAATTCATCTTGTAAGTCTTTAATAGGTTCTTTTGGTCTTTCTACTTTATCAACAAAATACCCTTCTATACTAAAGCCTTTTACTTTTCCAGTTTTAACATAATCATTCCAAACTTCTGAATTGTTTACTTTTACTGCACCCATCCAAGTGCCTACTGGTACATTCATTCCGTACTTTCTTGACTTATCGTGTACCTCATCTTCAACTATCCAACTTTCAACTAAACTTAAACCGCTCAATTCGTATTGGTGTTCTAAAGTAGAGTTGTTTTGGTTTCCTTTCATTAGATACATTTGAGATGCTTTCTCTACCGTTTCTTTTGAGAAATAAATATAATATTCTTCATCTCCACTCTTTCTATAAATAGGTTTGTTTGGAATTAATAAAGCACCTAAAAGAATCTGTTTATCTTTATTTAGTTCTTTTAATTCTACAAGTTCACTATTTAAAGCAACAAAGTCTTCTTCAATGGCTGGATTTTCTACAACACTAATTGCTTCAATACCTATTGATTCTTCTTGCTCATCTAGAATTAATTCTATTATGTTAAACATATTTAAAAATTTTATTTTTGCATTTGCCTCTTTTAATAACTTCGTTCCTAACAAGTACACTCATAGTAGAACCAGAAACCCCATAATATTTAGCTGCTTCAGAAACCTTTTCAAAATGCATTTTAGTTGTTAATTCTATAATTGATTTTTTTGAGTTGGTTCTACCCTTCATTTTATTAGAAATCTTTTCTTTTGTTTCTTCACTTTGGGTTTTTCCATACATAGGATTATTAATACCACTCTTATCATAATCAAGATGATGAAATCTTTTGCCCTTTCTATAATTGGATATTGACTTACCTCTCTTGTTTTTTATTTCATCAGTATTGCAATGTTCCCAACCTCCAACTGCAGAATTTTTTAAGTTATAAAAATTGTCATCATTATCTACATCATATATTTTTAGTAATTTATCTTCTACTTCTAAAAAATCTTCTCCAAAATATAATATTATTCTATTAAAATCTTTTGGGTTTTTCTTATATGCTCTTTTAAAATAAACCCCACTTCCAATATATTTATCGTTTACGTTTCCTTTATGAGAACCTATGTATTTCATATTGTTTTTAGTATTTTCCCATAAATAAACAAATCCACTCATAATATTATATAGTGTTTAATTATTTTTTTTGTATTTTATTAATATGATAAACCATATGTAGTGCAGTTTTAAAATACGCTCATATGTAGTGCAGTTTTTATATACTTGCTCCATTTACAATATTTCTATCCATACTTTGTGCAGTAGTTACATCGTTAGATACTACATAAGCCTTAACGGGTTCTTGTGATTGACTACCAATGGCATCAGCTAATTGATTCGTACTACTAGCACCTACAACGTTAAAAGCAGGAGGTTGTGATACTCCACCACCAGTTCCTCCAGATAATGAATTTCCACCAGCAGTTGGTACACTTCCACTAGCTTTTAAAGAAGATAAACCTTTTGCAGTTGCAGCTATATTTGCAGCAATACCAATTCCAGCACCTACTTTATTTGCAGATATTTCGGCAGCAGCTAAAGCTAAACCTCCTGGAATTAAAGAATATTTTAATCTTGCAGCAGCATTTGCAGCTTGGGTATTTATAACTATTTTAGCAATACCAATAGCACTTTCTCCAATTAAAGCAGCGGCTTGTAATACTTTATTTTTACCAGCAACTTGACCAAGTAACTGAAAACCTTTTTCTAAATTATTAATTTCAGCTTGTCTTATTTGCTCTTTGGCAATAGATATACTTTTTGATATTTCTATTTCTTTTAAAGCATCTTCACCTAACCTTTTCAATCTTTCATCCTCTGCCTCTATTTCTAGTTGGTCAAAATAATCTTCATTTTCAAGAAATTGAGTTTGCCTTAAAGAATTATAATATGCCTCTAAATCTAACTTTTGTTGTTCAGTAGCACCTAATCTTTCTAACTCTAATAAATCCCTTTCGTATTTTCTATTTAGTTTTTCGAATTCAGTTATATCTTCTGCATCTTCATTTTGTAATCTAAACTTTTCACGAATAGCATTTATCTTTTCTTGGTGATTAAATTCATCTTCTAATTCTTTATCTCTTTTAGCTTTAGCTTTTTTAGCAGCTTCTTCTTTTTTCTTTGTTTCTTTATTGTCTAATTGTGCTATCTCTAAATCAATTGCGCCAGTTTTTTTCTTGGCTTCATTTATTTTATTAGTTAATTCAATAGACCTTTCAGAGTTTTTATTTACCGATTTACCAATTTCAGCTGCTTTTAAAGAGGGACTAATTAAACCAGCCGCTAATATTTTTGTCTTTTCCCATAATGTTAATTCTTTATTTTTAGATTCTTCTAACTCTAATTGGGTTTGTAAGTTTTCTAAAAGTGCTATATTTTGCTCTCTTTGAATTACTAATTGCTTACGATATTCAGCAGTTAATTTAGGACTTTCTCCATTTTTTAATTCTTCAATCGCAAGTTGTTGTTTTAACAAATCTAATTGAACAGTTTGCGTTTCTATTTGTTCATTTATTTTTGATTGTTGTGTTTCTAATTTCTTATTTCCACCATTTATAAATTCATTTATCTCATCCCAATAAGATACAATAACACCTAAAGCAACAACTAAAGCACCTATACCAGTAGCTAATAGTGCCTTTTTCATATTACTTAAACCACCTACAAAACTTTTAATTCCTTTTGCAGACTCTATTGTGCCTTCATAAACTTTTTTAAATTTAGTTGCTAAACCACCAGTAACCTTATCTAAAAGTTTAAATATTTTAGATGAATTTGCTTCATCATCATTTAACTCTTTAGTAGCTAATATTGCAGCTCTTTTTTCAGAATTTAATTCTCTTAAAGCTACCCTTTCTAATTTAAGTTCATTTTTTATAGCAGCAGCTTTGTCAGCTAATACTTTTTGAGCGGCTAAATTAGTTTTATTAGTTTTTTGTTGTTGTTGTTCAACTTCAATTAATTGTTTTTCTAAATCAATTAAAACACTTCTTTGTATTTGTAATTGTTCGTTAAGGTCTTTTAAATCTTTTTCAGCATCTTTAGTAGTTGCTTTAATTTCAATAACTTTTACTATCGCCATTTTATTTCTTGTTTAAGTGCTTTAACTCCATCTTTTAATGTTACTGGTAATTTGTGTTTACCTTGTGCAATTTTAATGTTTTCCGTTTCTCCTTTAGCGTGTTGCAATAAGAATAATATATTTTTTATCATTTTAAAATCTTTGATTTTTTATAGGTCGTTTAGTAATTCTAATTCAGATTTTCCAGTTTCTAAATTTGTGTTAATTGAATTTATTTTATAGCTATTCCCATTAATTATAAACCTATCTGCTAAAGTGTAGTTAAGTAATATGCTCAACGGTAAATAAGCAGTAACTTTTGTTAATCTGTTTTTTTGATTAAATACACTTGTAATGTAATTCTTATAATAAACGTTAAACAAAGTATCTGTAAAA
>ENA-OREM01001311-OREM01001311.1-marine-metagenome-genome-assembly--contig:-NODE-1311-length-12702-cov-5.153030_pt1 | contig 12702 bp, 13 predicted proteins | sample MGYA00248623_ERZ508561 | MGnify/ENA primary metagenome ERZ508561 (study PRJEB26227, sample SAMN06264494) | marine metagenome | isolation source: Columbia River Estuary | place: USA:Columbia River...
TGGGTTTTTTGAAAAGATACAACTCAATATCTTTGTAAGTCACAATACTCATAAGAATGGACAGCTTATTCCAACCCTTTTTAAATCATTTTTCTAAGAATCTGCTATTAAGCGACCAGACTAAAGTAGAAATAGGGAGACATATGGAAATCTTAAATTTGAACAAAAGGCACCTACTTATTCAAGAAAATCAGAGACACGACTTTGCTTATTTTGTAATCAAGGGTGCTGTGAGAAGTTTCTATTTAAAGGATGGAATAGAAGTGAATACTTGGTTTGCTTTAGAAAATGATATGGTAGGGTCGTTACAAAATTTTAATGACAATCCTTCAAGAGAAACAATGGAGCTAGTTGAAAATAGTACCCTAATTGCAATCAATATTAAAAAGATAAAACCTTTAATGTTATCTAATATTCAGATAGCCAATTTTATCAATGCAATAATTGAAGAGTACGCCCTGTTTTTAGAGGACAAGATTTACTTTTCGCAGATGATGAATTCAATAGATAAATACCTGACATTAGTAGACAAACAACCACAACTTCTACAACGCATCCCTTTAACATATATCGCTTCTTTTCTTGGTATCACTAGAGAAACCTTGAGTCGGTTGAGAGCAAAATGATTTTGTGACATATGTCAAGTGAAATCATTGTGAAGTACCGCATTTTTGCAATCTAAAAATGATTGTAAATATGACTGCTACAAAGCAAAACAACAGACTTTTGTCCATTGACCTTGCAAGAGGCTTGGCTGTATTTTTTATGATTGCGGTTCATACGCTTGAGGTGTTCGCAAATCAAGAAGTAAAGAACACGGTATTTGGACAAATCATAGCGTTTTTAGGTGGGCCGCCTGCCGCACCAGTTTTTATGACTTTGATGGGATTTTCATTTATCTATTCAAGTAAATCAGAATTAAAACCAAAGCTATTCCGTGGGTTCAAAATTTTTTTAACCGGATACCTTTTAAATATCCTAAGAGGTGTAATTCCATTTAGCCTTGCATCTTATCTGAATATGGATGTTGTAAAAACATTCCCAATTGAAAAATTTAATGAGTACACTATTTTAACTACAGTCGATATATTACAGTTTGCTGGTATTGCCCTAATGATAATGTCAATCATTCAAGCACTCAATATCAACAAGTACCTGATTTTAGTATCAGCATTTCTGATTAGTATGATTTCGCCATTTCTTTGGGGAATAAAAATAGACTTACCAATAATTGACCAAGTGTTAGAATTGTTTTGGGGAGACCAACCAATCGAGTTTAGCTTTATTGCGAATAAAATAGCCTTCCCTGTTTTTCCTTGGCTTACTTTTCCACTGCTAGGAATGTTTCTTGGTGAAACCGTTAAAAACTCAACAGATACTAATAGGATCTTTAATTACATTGGTTTATCTGGGATATTCGTTTTAGCCATTGGTGTTGCTATTTCATTTACTAATTATCAATATCATTTTAACGACTACTACCATAGCCGTCAAGGTGCTATGTTTTTTATGTGTGGATTTGTAATGGTTTGGTTGTATTTAACTAAGTTAGTTATAGATAATATACCTACGAATAGTCTTTTTGATTTACTATTTCGCTGGAGTAAAGGAGTTACAAATATTTATTTTATTCAATGGATTATCATTTTATGGAGTATCGCATTTTTTGGAATTAACAGTAGCTCATTCATAAGTACTATTTTGTTGATTTTGATTTTCACAGGTATTTCACATTTTACAAACGAATTTATCATACAGCGACAGAAAAATAAGTAAATGTGGAGAAGTTCAACACTTCAACTTCCTAATTGTCACATACTCAATCATCGCATTATAGTTGCATCTTTCGTCGAAAAGGGGAGCCACACTGGACAAGCCATCAGAAATGATGGCTTTTTCTTTGTCTATCAGTGAGTTAGGATAGTTGCATCTTTTAGTTTTTAGAGGTTTATATTTTTTGAAAAGCTACAACTCAATATCTTTGTTATTAGAGCTTGATTTCTAATAAATCAATTCACCTTCGTAAATATGACAAACTATTTAATTGTTCCTGGTCTGGGCAATTCAGGTCCAGAACATTGGCAAACTTATTTCCAAAACTCCGCTCCCAATTTTTCCCGAGTTGAACAGTCCGATTGGGATACCCCAACTTGTGAAGATTGGATTAGAAATTTGGATGCTATGATAACATCTTATGAATTATCATCTGTCGTTTTAATTGGACATAGCTTAGGTTGTTCAACTATTGCACATTGGTCTGCTAAGTATAAAAGAAATATTAAAGGAGCTATGCTAGTAGCACCGAGTGACCTTGAAGCACCAAATTACACTTTCCCGACAAAAGGATTTTCACCTATTCCACTTGATAAATTAAATTTCAATTCTATTGTTGTAGCCAGCTCAAATGATATTTGGGTTTCTTTAGAGAGAGCAAAATTTTTTGCGGAAAATTGGGGCAGTGAATTTATAAACATTGGAGATGCTGGTCACATAAATACATCTTCTGGTCATACGAATTGGGAAGAGGGAGTAACGATTTTAAAAAAATTGGGATAGTTCAACCCTTCAATTTTCTGATAGTCACATACTCAATCATCGCATTATAGTTGCATCTTTCGTCTGTAAGGGGAGCACTCAAGAAAAGCCATCAGAAATGATGGCTTTTTTGCTAAATATAGAGATCCTGTTTATGGCTGACTTAAGAATGCTTTGGAATAATTAATCTTCAAAGCATCCATCGAAGGCATATGTCCTTTCAAACGCTTTTTGAAATCCTCATAATTTTTTGATCCTTTGGGAGACCAAGAAACTTCTGATAAAGCCAAAGCTCTCGGATAGGTCATGTACTCCGCATAAGGCAGATTGCTGATATATTCGGTCCATAAGTTGGCCTGAATGCCCACCACATGTTTCGCTTCCTCAGCCGTCAATTCAGGTAAATCTGGTTCAAAAGAATAGCATTTGCTTAAAGGTAAAAATCCACCGATGGCGATGGGTTCTGTTTTAGCCTCCGATTGGTAATAATCGATGTAGAAATAGGAGTTAGGCGACATCACAACATCGTGATTTTGTTTCGCAGCTTCGATACCACCTTTAGTTCCCCTCCAAGACATGACCATCGCATTTGGCGATATACCACCTTCTAAAATTTCGTCCCAACCTAATAATTTTTTTCCTTTGGACGTAACAAATTTATCGATCCGGCGAATGAAATAACTTTGTAATTCATTTTCATCCTTCAGGCCTAATTTTTTAATTAAATCTTGGCAAAAACGACTTTCCTTCCATTGAATTTTGGGACATTCATCCCCACCAATGTGGATATATTGACCTGGAAATAATGCCATCACTTCGGTTAGCACATCTTCTAAAAAAGTAAAAGTTTCTTCACGTGGAAACAAGATGTCTTCAGCCACGCCCCATTTTGTTTTTACTTGTAATATTTTATCCCCATTAGCACCAAATTGTGGATAGGCTGCTAATACAGCCGTCGAATGACCTGGCATTTCAATTTCAGGAATTACCTGAATATATTTGGAAGTGGCGTAAGCAACTACTTCCTTAATTTGCTCTTGTGTATAAAATCCGCCATGTGGCTTTCCATCGTATTTTTGGTCCGGGTAATGGGCCAACATACTTTCCTTCCGCACCGAAGATATAGAGGTCAACAAAGGATATTTTTTTATTTCAATACGCCAGCCCTGATCTTCAGTCAAATGCCAATGAAACGTATTTAATTTATAAATAGCCATCAAATCGATGTAGCGTTTTACCGCATCCACTGAGAAAAAATAACGGCCTACGTCTAGCATTAAACCGCGGTAGCTAAAACGTGGAGCATCTTCGATCAAACAATTAGGGACTGTTAAAGCAACCGTCGACAACTCATTTCCGTATATAGGCGCAGGCATCAATTGGAGCAAAGTCTGTAAACCATAAAAAGCACCTTTGCCAGTTTTTGCTTGAATTTCTACTTTTTTAGACGTCACTTGTAAACGATATTCCTCATCTCCTAAAGCATCATTTTTGCTAAATACTATTCCTGAAGAGGCGGACTTAGCGATTTTAACAGGAACTGTTTGACCCGACGCATTTTTAATTTGCAAGGCTAGTAAATTAGCCGATGGACTAAATTCATCTGAATTTATGTACACTGAAATTCCTTTCTTGATCGTAAAATTACCCTCAGCAGGTTTTAAAGATTTAGGCAAAGGAATAATGTTGTATGCATTTTGGGCTAAAGAACTCCAAGCTATACACAAGCATAAAATAATGAGTTGGATTTTTTTCATAGTTCTATTGGATTGAATCGTAAAGATATTGGATCGAATTTAAAATCGTCATTAAAAGGCTCTTTTATAGGATGAAAGTTGTTTACTATTAGAAAACTTTATAATTTCATGATTTATTGAAAAGTCGCAACTTTAATAGACTTTTTATTGGCTAACAGTGAGTTAGATTTTTAGTGCCAGCGTATAAATACGCTGTTTTCTTTTCATTTTCCTTCAGATATTTATTTTCAATAAAGTAGTTAAAATATTTTATTAAAGTTCCATTTTAAGTTAACTTTGTAAACGAGGGATTCAATGAATCAAGTAAGAGAGCTGGTTTTTTATAGAAATCATTTTCATGACTTTTTTGATAAGCAATCAGAGAAAGCTAAAGAAAAAATTGATTACGTTTTATTCTTACTAACTCATATCGATAAAGTTCCAGAGAAGTTTTTAAAACATATAGAAGGACAAAAAGGATTGTATGAAATAAGAGTTGAACATGGCAGCAATATTTTTAGAATATTCTGTTGTTTTGATAAAGGGAAAATAGTTGTTTTATTTAATGGTTATCAAAAGAAATCAAATAAAACATCATCACAACAAATAGAGTTGGCGAATAAATTAATGAAAGAATATTTTAGTACGACTAAATAAACAAGTAATGGCAAAGAAAGAAAATAAGAGCACAAATTTTAATGAGCATTTAACTGGACGTTATGGTATAAAAGGTTCAGAGAGGAGAACTGAGTTTGAAATAAAGGCTAAAGCCTATCTTATAGGAGAGTTAATAAAAGAAGAAAGAAAAAATGCAAAAATGACTCAGGAGCAATTAGCGGATAAGATTGGCGCCAAAAAAAGTTTTATCTCTAGAATTGAAAATGGTAAAACAGATATTCAACTTTCTACTTTATACAGGCTGCTTGAATTTGGACTAGGAAAAAATGTTGAGGTTTCTGTTAATTAATTTCAATTCTTTTCCTTTCTAAAAATGAATTATTTTTTTAATTTTGTTCTAAATCAAACGGACTCAAAATGAACGCACCATTCAGCAAGTATCTCTATATTGGTTTTTTACTATTAGGCTTATACCAAGCCATTTTCTCTAAAGACTATGTTCAAGCAGCAGCATCCTTGGGTATAGGATTGGCATTTGATCCATTCAGTCCAGAACAAAAATGGAATGAAAGACCTACATGGCAAAAAGCAGTTTTAATTATTCACCTTGGTTTAGTCGCAGCAATGTTCGGACTTGGCGTTGGATTGAATGATAAGTAAACCTGCTTCAATATATATTTCATCATGAAGATTAAAGTAAAAATTTGTTGCATTAGTAGTATTGAAGAAGCTAAATTAGCAATTGTGCACGGCGCCGCAGCTATTGGCTTGGTGGGAAGAATGCCCAGTGGCCCTGGCATTATCACAGATGAACTTATTAATAGTATAGCCAAAACCGTAATTCCTCCCATTGATAGTTTTTTATTAACCAGTGAAACAACAGCTGAAGCAATTATTGAACACCACAATAAAGTCAATACAACTACTATTCAAATGGTTGATGCCTTAAGTGGCCGTGAATATCATAAAATAAGAGAAGCCATACCTCATGTTAAACTGGTTCAAGTAATTCATGTGTTGGATGAGAAGGCTGTTCAAGAAGCTATTGAAATAGCAGAATGGGTAGATGCTATTTTACTAGACAGTGGTAATCCTAATTTGTCTACCAAGGTATTAGGAGGAACAGGCAAAACACATAACTGGGATTTAAGTAAAAAAATTAGAGAAAATATTAGTATTCCTACCTATTTAGCAGGAGGCATTAATAAAGACAATATTAGAATGGCCATTGATCATGTGCAACCATATGGCATTGACTTATGCAGTAGTGTAAGAACCAATGGACAATTAGATGAGCGTAAATTAGAAGAATTATTTAAAGCCTTGCTATAAGTTTTTTATAATGCTAGTTTCATCATAATATCGGTTTGCTTTTCATTACCTAATTCATTAATCTCCTAATAGTTACATACTCAATCATCTTATTGTAGCTGCATCCATAAATTAATTTAAGGAGGGTAAAACCATAGCTTAGACCGAACCTGCGAATTCAAATACAGGAAATGGTGCGGGGTGGAATTAAAAATTAAAATTGCCTCAGATGCAAAAACTTTATAACTTGTATAGACTAAATTAGATCAATTAATAATTCATGGCATCTTATATTTAATTTTTAACAAAAAACTTATTTATGAAAAAAACTATTTTCTTTTTATCGTTTTTACTTATTGGATTGTCTGCTTCTGCACAAGGTCCGAAAGTATTGGTAATTACTGCACATCCAGATGATGAGAGTTCCATTTCTGTTGCAATGTTTAAAATAACCAAAGAATTGAAAGGCACTGTTGATATGGCTGTAATGACTGATGGTGCTGGGGGTTTTGCGGATGCACAACTAGGCGCAATTTATTATGGCATAAACTTGACGGATTCCATTGTAGCTAGAACCCATATTGCTATTATTAGAAAACAAGAAATAATAAATGTTGCTAAAATACTTGGGGTAAGAAATATTTATTTTATGGAACAACCAGACGACCTTTATTCTACTAATTATGAGCCTTATTTATATGGTAAAAATTGGGATATTAGTTACATCGAAAAAAGATTAGACAAATTACTTGCAGAAAGAGAATATGATTTTATTATTACTATGTCTCCAAGAACAGGACAACATGGTCACCATATTACTTCTGTTATCATGGGCCTAAGAGCAGTTGAGCGTTATAAAGGCAGTAAGAAGCCAATTATTATTGCAGGAGCCTCTAAGATGAATGGTAATGCCGACCCTGTTTTGACAGGAATACCAGGCATTGACATAAGTAAAATTAATACGAATGTTCCTCCATTTAGATTAAATAGGGCCTATAGATTTGCTGAAAACGATAAATTAAGCTACAAAATTGTAGCAGACTGGACAATTGCAGAATATAAATCACAAGGAGCTATTCAAGAAAATGCCATGCATAGAACCGATGAAGAACTATACTTTTACTATGACATAAATCCTTTAAACGGTACAGAAAAAGTAAAGAAATTATTTGAAGACCTAAGCAAGAGTGGTTTTCTCCCAGCACCCAAAAAATAAGTAAGCTAGACAATGTTTGAATGCTATATTTAAATTAATAAATTCTACCTATGAAAAACGACAGTTTAAATTCAAGAAGAAAATTTCTACAACAAATTGGTGTAACTAGTTTTTTAGCAGCCGCTTCGCCCCTATCTTCTTTGGCAGCAAATGCGCATGCGGAAGAACGTATGCTAATATATAATAGAAAAATTTCATCAAACGATACGATACGAATTGGTGTTATCGGATATGGCATACAAGGCCACAACGATTTAAGAACAGCACTCAAAGTACCTGGTGTTGAATTAGCAGGTATTTGTGATCTATATACTGGAAGGTTAGAAAATGCAAGAGAAGAATTTGGAAAAGAATTGTATACCACCATTAATTATAAGGATTTACTAGACAAAAAAGATATTGACGCCGTATTAATTTGCACTACCGATGTATGGCATGCACGTATTACAATAGACGCCTTAGCAAAAGGTAAGCATGTGTATTGTGAAAAACCAATGGTTTATAAAATTAGCGAAGGTGTTCCAGTGATAGAAGCTGTAAAAAAATCGGGTAAAGTATTACAAGTAGGAAGCCAAAGAGTAAGCAGTATTGGTTATGCAAAAGCAAAAGAATTATTGGCTGCAGGAGAAATTGGAGAATTGAATATGGTCAATGCAGTATATGACAGACAAAGTTCTATTGGTGCCTGGGAGTATACCATACCTAAAGATGCAAATGCCATGACCACAAATTGGGACACTTTTATTGAGGCTACCGCCAAAATGGAATTTGATGCCAAGAAATTTTTCTGGTGGAGAGCGTTTAAAGAAGTTGGCACAGGTGTGGCAGGAGATTTATTTGTGCATTTGTTAAGTGGATCACATTTCATCACCAATTCTTATGGCCCTGAAAATATTTATAGCACAGGTCAATTTAGTTACTGGAATGATGGTAGAAATTTACCAGATGTAATGTCAGGTGTGCTACAATATCCAAAAACTAAAGAGCATGCTGCTTTCTTAATGACATTGCAAGTGAATTTTATTAGTGGTACTGGTGGTCAAGAAGTAATAAGATTAGTGGGTTCTGAAGGGCTTATAGAAGTAGCTGGTAATAATCTTACTATAAAACATAGCATCATGCCTGAGGCGCCTGGTATTGGTGGAGGGGGCGATTCTTTATTTACTTTCTCAAAAAGTATACAAGAAGAAATGCAAAAAGAGTATGATGCAAAATGGACAGTAGAACAAAGAAAAAGAAAAACAAAAGAAGATATTATTTTTAAAGCACCCATGGGGTATAATGCTAATTTAGATCATTTTACAAATTTCTTTGATGCAGTAAGAACAGGCAAGCCAGTAACAGAAGATGCGGTTTTTGGATTTAGAGCAGCAGCTCCTGCATTAGCTTGCAATGAGAGTTATTTTACTAAAAAAATTATCAAATGGGATCCCGTAAATATGAAATTAAGGTAGTCTTACTGTTTCTTTTTTACACAATCGGTATTGCGCAACCTTCCACTTCTCAACCCCCTAATATAGTTGTCATACTTGCTGATGACCAAGGCTGGGGCGATCTTGGTCTTACTGGAAACCAGGCGGCATCTACACCGAACATAGATCAAATGGCAAAGCGCGGTGCTTTTTTTAACCACTTTTATGTAAGCCCCGTTTGCTCTCCAACTCGGGCAGAGTTCCTTACGGGTAGATACCATCTAAGAGGCGGCGTGAATGGAGTAGCTTCTGGTAAAGAAAGATTAAACTTGGATGAAGTTACCATAGCTGATATTTTTAAAAAACGGGGTTATGCAACAGGGCTATTTGGAAAATGGCATAATGGTGCGCAAGGGCCTTATCATCCAAATGCAAGAGGGTTTCAAGAATTTTACGGATTTACGATTGGGCATTTAGGAAACTATTTTGATCCTCAATTGCAAATGAATGGAAAAATAGTTCAAGCAAAGGGGTTTATCACAGATAATTTAACACAACATGGATTAGATTTTATAGAACAAAACCAAAAAAAACCTTTCCTTGCTTATTTCGCATATAATACACCACACAGCCCCATGCAGGTTCCTGATGAATACTGGCAAAAATATAAAGATAAAATACTAGTACAAAAAGGAACAGTACCTAATAAAGAAGATGTTGAACATACAAAGGCTGTATTAGCGATGAATGAAAATTTAGATTGGAATGTAGGTAAGATTATAGAATTGTTAGAAAAATTAAATTTAATTGAAAATACCATCATCGTTTATTTTTCTGATAACGGTCCTAATGGCAATAGATGGAATGCAGGTATGAAAGGTATCAAAGGCACCACTGATGAAGGGGGCATAAGGTCGCCGTTAATCATACAATGGAAAAATACCATCAAAGCATCTCAAAAAATAGAGAACCTATCGGGCAGCATTGATTTACTACCCACTTTGCTTGGCTTGTCTGGCATACAATACAAAACAATAAAATCTTTTGACGGACTTAACTTAACGCCCTTATTAATGGGGCAAAACCCAAGTGCTTTACAAAACAGATTTATACCCACTTATTGGAATGGCAAAACCAGCATTCGCACAACACAGTATCGATTAGATGCCAGCAATCAACTCTATGATATGATTCGTGATAGCGCGCAAACAACTGATGTTGCAAAAATATATCCTGCATCCTACAATGATATTTTATTTAAAAAGAAACAATGGGAAAATGAGGTGGTTGCAGCAATGCCTCTCACAGATGAAAGACCTTTACTCATTGGCGATCCACTATTTATCAATGATGTTTTACCCGCCTCAGAAGCCAATGCGAGAGGTAATATTGTTCGTTCAAGCATTCATCCTAATGATAGTTATTATAAGCAATGGCGCAGTACAGAGGATAGTATATTGTGGAATATAGAAGTACTAGAAAAAGGGGAATTCGAAATTGAATTTTACTACGCTTGTTCCGAAAAAAATATTGGTACAAAAATTGAATTAAGTTTTCAAAACAGTTCTGTCACTAAACCAATTATTGTAGCAAATGATATGCCTCTTATTGGTGTTCAAAACGATAGAGTTAAAAGAGATGAATCTTTTCTAAAAGATTTTAAACCCTTAAACTTGGGGCGCATTATGCTGCCAAAAGGAAAAGGAATAATGAGTGCAAAAGCAACTATTCTAAACGCAGCTGATGATTTAGAATTTTATATGATTCGATTGAAGCGCATTAATTAAACTATTGAAATCTAACTAGTTAATAGAATAAAGTCTACGAAAAAAGGGCGTTTTAGCATCTTGCCACCCTTTTTTTGTTTTAACTTAGTTTTTTTTGGAATTAATATTTATTTGAGATATGAACTGGGGTGCTTATGAACGTATGCGAATGCTGCGGCGAAACTAAAGACAATAACGAATTTGAAGATTTTAAAGATGTTTGCAAAATCTGTGAATTTGAAATTTTAGAAGATCGAAGGAGATAAAATGGAAGAAGAAAAAGGCTTGACTTTGATGGCCGCTTCTGGTATTCTCCTTTAATGGAAATTACTGCTAAAAAAAAGAAACGAGGACGCCCAATTGGCTCTGCTGGGAAGAAATTCAACGAACATCTCTTTCAAAAGAAAGCCCTTCAAACTAAATTCTCATATTCCCAATATTGGCTGATTGAATACAGCTTATTTCAACAAAATCGAAATGAGTCTAATTTTAGAAGCATAATTATCGCAAGATCCTCTGACTTCGCGAAAGTTATTTTAAAAAGAAAATGCAAAGAAGATTCTTCTGATTCGGATTTGCTTATAAACAAAATCTCAATGCTTCATAAAAATTTCAAGATGAACGGGAGGCAGCTCAAAGTGCTAGACTGGATGGATATCAAAAATTGCGCCTTCCCAAATGATTCGATGACACTATTCAAACATAATGAAAATTAAACCTGAACAAATAGAGTTGTATAATGATTTATTGCTATCAATGCAGAATGACATTAAATACATAATCCTTAAATATAGGCGTGACGCCCACTTTTTGTCTGTTGAAGAAATTGTAGCGGAAGTTAATTATGGCTTGATCAAATATAGAGATTCTGCAATTAAAAAGTCGAAAGAATGCCTGACTAAGGTTGGTTTCTCTAAATTGCTTTACGCATCTTGCTTAAACAGAATAAGATGGACGTGCAAAGGAGTGAGTGGAAGAGATGTGAAATACTTCAACAATAAAGCGCCAAACCGCATAGTTAACGATGATGGAGATACCTTTTTTGATTTTTTATGCAACTCAAAAGGCGAAGAAGACGAGCTCTTCAAAGAAATAGAGTCGTCGGATAAATACAAGAATATAATCAAGTGGATTTATGATTATAGCGACTTCCTTACAGAAAAAGAGTTGCTAGTTCTTAAAGAGAGGATGAAAGGATTAACTCTCGATCAAATAGGGAAAAATCAAGGCCTAACTCATCAGGCTATCTCTTGTTCTTTTGAGTCTATGCGGGAAAAAGTTAATTCATACATTAAGGCCAACCTAAACTTGCACTATCCTGACGTTGCTGTCAAAAAAGCAAGAAAATCAATGGATCGTTTATTTAGATAGATAAATACTACTTTGTAGCATTAAAAGATGTGTATATATTTTTATGCGTGATAACAATGTTTTATACTTATTTTTGGTTGTTTTAGTTTTTCTTGTTTATGATCTTTACAAAGAAACTCAGGAGAATGAGCGTCTTTACAAAATATGCGAAGACCAAGAAGATGTGATTCAATTGCAATTAGAAGCGATTAACTCGCAAAAAGTATACATAAGCCAACTACAATACAACTACAACAGTCTTTACTATGGTCAAGGTAGTTCTCATTATGCCCCAAATAAAAAAGAAGATACCAACCCAATCCATTGATAGCCATGACATTAAGAGAACTACTAAAAGAAACTCCTTATAAATCAGTATTCAATACCATATATAAGTTATTCTACCAAGAAAAAAAATATTTAAATTCTAAAATAATAGAGGCTGACTTAGCTTACAGCAAGGTTTGTAAAATATTACTTGATTTACCAATAAAAAAAGTAGAAAATAATAAAATTTACATAGCAGGAATAGGTAGTGTCTCTAAAGAGCTTGATGTTTGCTTTTTAGACGAAGTAGAAGATGAAATTTACTCTTTTGATTTTATTGAATGGGGAGACATCATTGACATGGAAATACTTAAAACCATAAAGATTAGCGACATCGAATGCCTGGCTCATATTTTATGGGAAATTACATTTTGGGGATTTTCTGAAGAAGAAATAAAAAGACAAAAACAATTAACAATAGAAGCATCAAA
>ENA-OREM01001326-OREM01001326.1-marine-metagenome-genome-assembly--contig:-NODE-1326-length-12602-cov-3.271058_pt1 | contig 12602 bp, 11 predicted proteins | sample MGYA00248623_ERZ508561 | MGnify/ENA primary metagenome ERZ508561 (study PRJEB26227, sample SAMN06264494) | marine metagenome | isolation source: Columbia River Estuary | place: USA:Columbia River...
GTCCGAATTCAATCGGGAGCAGGTGGTGACATGAGTACACCAATCGATATCGTGGCACGCGAGGGTGCGAAGCTTGATTACACGAATGACATGACATATGGCGATTACCTGCACCTGGACTCGCTCCTGAGTTCGCAGCAACCGCTGTCAAATCTGCACGATGAAATGCTATTCATCGTGCAGCACCAAACGAGTGAACTCTGGATGAAGCTGATGCTTCATGAGCTACAAGCAGCCATGAATGCGTTGGTGGAGGGGAACAGTGCATTGGCTTTTAAAATGATGGCGCGTGTCAGCCGCATCATGGCTCAACTGGTATCAGCGTGGGATGTATTGGCAACCATGACACCGCCTGAGTACAGTGCGCTGCGGCCACATCTGGCTAACTCCAGCGGATTTCAAAGTGCGCAATATCGCTGTATTGAATTTACATTGGGTAACAAAAATGCGGCGATGCTAAAGCCGCACGCGCATCGGCCCGAACTACTCGCGACGGTTCAAAAAGCGTTTGACAGTCCTTCGCTCTACGACATTGCAATTGCCCGATTGGCGGCAGCCGGACTACCCATTGATGCCGTGCATTTGAAGCGCGACTGGCGTGTGAGTCACACAAGTAGCGCGAATGTGCAATCAGCGTGGAAGGTGGTTTATCAGGCGCCAGATCGCTACTGGGACCTGTATCAGCTCGGCGAAAAACTCACTGATATTGAAGATACCTTCAGGCAATGGCGCTTTCGGCATTTGACGACGGTCGAGCGTGTTATCGGAATGCGTCGAGGCACCGGCGGTACCAGTGGTACAGGCTATCTCCGTGCGATGTTAGACGTGGTTTTATTTCCAGAAATTTGGCAGATGCGCAGCGAGTTGTAACGCTAGTCCCTTGCGTGTGACCGGGATATGACAGCGGTTGCCTCTATCTCCAACAGTGCGCGATCCTCCACCAACCCGGAAACCACCACCATCGTCATTGCGGGGAAGTGTCGACCCATGATGTCGCGGTATGCCTTCCCGACCTCTGCCTGACGCGCTAGATATTCCCGTTTATCAATCACGTACCAGGTGAGTCTGACGATGTCTTCCACACTGGCACCTGCCGCATTGAGTACAGCCACGATATTTTGCAGCGTTTGCCGCATTTGCAATATGAAGTCATCACTTTCAAATTGTTGCTGGGCATTCCAGCCGATTTGTCCACCAATGTATAGATGTCCGTCGGTAGTGAATATGCCATTGGCGTAGCCTTTTGCTGGAAGCCATCCGTGGGGGTGAACAACGGTATTCATGATTAGTCAGTCGGTTTTAGAAACGTGGATCGGCAAAGTTTAAGATTTGCGACATCAAGCTGCACTAGGGTATTTACGTACTTTGTTTGAATTTAATTAGTTTAAGCTAAAACTATTCTTGAAAAAAGTAAAGCCCTGCCGAGAGCGCCACGTAGCAGGTAAAAAGAGATGCGAGGCGTTCACCTGTTAGCACCTGAGCAGCACTATGAACTTGAAAAATGGTACGGCCACGCACGCGGTCGTCACGGGCGGCGGTAGTGGCGCGGGTGCAGATATTGCACTTGAGCTGGCCCGAGCAGGGTATTCAGTCACGGTAATCGGCCGGACAAAAGAAACGCTGATTGCAACTTGCGCGGGGCGCAAGAATGTCGCATTTCAGGTGGCAGATGTCACTGATGCGCTTGGGCTCGGTAAGGCAATTGATGCGGCCAGAGAGATGTTTGGGCCTGTATCCATAGCGGTTGCAAATGCTGGCGTTTCCCAGAGCGCCCGACTGGAAGATACAAGCCTGGCGATGCTGCAAAAGACCATGCACGTTAACTTTCACGGGACCTTCAATTTGTGGCAGGCAACCGTCGGCGATATGAAGCGCGACGGATTTGGTCGGCTGATTGCCGTGTGTTCGACCGCAGGCTTAAAGGGGTACGGCTACGTGAGCGCCTATGTCGCGTCCAAGCACGCCGTTATTGGCTTGACCCGTGCCCTGTCGATAGAGCTCGCGACGAGTGGGGTGACCGTCAATGCGGTTTGTCCTGGCTTTATGGACACGCCCATGTTACAGGCCTCAATTGACAATATTGTGTCGTCGACAGGCAGAACCCCCGAGCAAGCGACCCAGGCATTGCGGTCTTTTAACCCGCAGCGCCGATTCATAAAGACCGCTGCGGTGGCCCGCGCAGTGTGTTGGCTGGCCAGTCCGGAGGCGTCAGATATGAACGGGCACGCTTTAGCCCTGTCTGGAGGTGAGGTATGAAAAACCATACGCAATTGACCCTCGGCATTTCGGCTCATGCCGATGAATTCACCCGCAGGAACCTACCACCGCCCGCCTTATGGCCGCAATTCACGAGTGGTATTGAGGCCTATCCCGATCGCCTGAATGCGGCAGTGGAATTGACCGACGCGATGGTTGAGAAGGGCTTTGGTGATCGTACGGCGTTGATTGGGCAGGGGCGAGCGCGCACCTACAGTGAGCTGACCCTTTGGAGCAATCAACTGGCCAACGCGCTGCAGAGAGAATATGGCGTGCGTCCCGGTGAGCGGGTCATGATTCGATCGGCGAACAATCCAGCCATGGTCGCCTGCTGGTTAGCCGTCACGAAGGTTGGTGCGGTTGCGGTAAACACGATGCCAATGCTCCGTGCGAAGGAGTTGCAGCAAGTGATTGACAAAGCGAGCGTTACGCTGGTGCTTTGTGATGCTCGCTTACTCGAAGAGTTAAGCACCTGCGTCGATGTATCAGGACAGGCTGTGCGTGTGGTTGCCTTTGATGGAACAGCCAGTCAGGAGGAAGCCTTGGATCGCGCCGCATTGGCGCAGCCGGGTGTTTTCAACGCCTTGGCTACCAGCCAAGACGATGTGGCGCTGTTGGGCTTTACGTCGGGCACCACGGGCCAGCCAAAAGCAACCATGCATTTCCACCGTGATTTACTGGCAGTGTGCGATAGCTATGCGAAAGAGGTTTTGCAAGTGCAGTCGACCGATGTATTCGTAGGTTCTCCACCGCTGGCTTTCACCTTTGGTCTAGGTGGCTTGACTTTGTTCCCGCTACGCTACGGTGCTTGTGCGGTGCTGTTAGAGAATGCCTCCCCTCCCAACCTCATCGACATTATTCAGCGATACAAGGCGACGATTTGCTTTACCTCCCCAACCGCATACCGTGCCATGCTCGCGGCTATGGATACCGGCGTGGATTTATCCAGCTTAAGGGTTGCGGTGTCCGCAGGTGAGACCTTGCCTGCACCAACTTATAACGAGTGGCTGGCTAAAACGGGTAAGCCGATGCTGGACGGTATTGGATCAACCGAAATGCTGCATATTTTTATCAGTAACCGGCTCAACGACAGCAAGCCTGGCTGCACGGGCAAACCAGTCACTGGTTACGAGGCCAAGATTCTGGGTAAGGATGGACAGGAGGCACCCATTGGTCAGCCAGGTGCCTTGGCGGTTCGTGGGCTAACAGGTTGTCGTTATCTAGACGACCCGAGACAAGCCAAGTATGTGCAAAACGGTTGGAACATCACGGGTGATACGTTCTACCAAGACGATCAAGGCTACTTTTACTTTGTCGCGCGAAATGACGACATGATTATCTCGGGCGGTTACAACATTTCAGGTCCCGAGGTTGAGGCTGCCCTGATGTCACACGAGGCGGTTGCAGAGTGCGCCGTGGTGGCTTCGCCCGATGAGGCACGGGGTAGCTTGGTTTGCGCCCACGTGGTGCTGCGCAAAGGTTGGGCCGAGAGCGATGCGACTACGAAAGTGCTTCAGGAACACGTGAAGGCGACGATTGCACCTTACAAGTATCCGCGGCGAATTGTGTTTACAGCTGCATTACCAAAGACTGCTACTGGGAAAATACAGCGGTTTGTACTGCGGCAGCTTGAGGCGAAGTCATGACTTTTTGTATCGCTCAGCTTGGCTGAGTTGGCTTCGCTTCAAGGTTCCCAAGATCTGATAGAGCTGTGCATGTTGGTTATCACTGAGGCCGTCAAACGCATCCACAATCCACTTCTCGTGGGCAATGGCCATCTTGGCAAAGAGTTTCCTGCCCTTGGCCGTCAACCTGATGCGTATGACCCGTCTGTCCGACTCATTTGCCTCTCGCTCTACCAAGCCTTCCGATGTGAGCTGGTCCGTTATCGTCGTGATGTTACCGCCCGACACCATGAGTCGCTGTGACAGCTCTTTCATTTTTAGTCCTTGCGGATTTCGTTCTAACTGGGCCATCAGGTCAAATCGCGGCAATGTGGTGGCGAAATCCTCGCGGAGTTTGGTGCGAACCATCCGTTCAACCATTGAGGAGCAACTGAGTAGTCGCAACCATAGGCGTAACGCCATCGCGTGTTCGCTGTGTGATCGCGCTTCTAAATCGAGCGTTGGATTCGGTTGATCGCGCATATAAATCGTGTTTTGACTACTTTGTAGCGGGCCATTTTCAGTGCTATCGGATTAGCTATTGCTGATTCTTAATAATAGTTTAAACTTAAAACAATAAAATAAAAATCATATGCTGCAAGTTTAACGTGCCACGCATATTCCAAGAGGCAATTACATGAATATCGTCTGTATAGGCGGCGGACCCGCTGGTTTGTATTTTGGTTTGCTCATGAAAAAACGCAATCCAAATCACCGTGTACGGGTGATCGAACGAAATAAACCATACGACACGTTTGGCTGGGGCGTTGTCTTCTCAGATGCAACCATGGTTAACATGCGCGAGTGGGACAGCGAAACAGCAACCCAGATCGAAGAGGCATTTAACCACTGGGATGATATCGAGCTGCTTTTCAAAGGTCGCGTTATACGTTCAGGCGGCCATGGATTCGTTGGTATTGGTCGAAAAAAGCTGTTAAATATTTTACAAGAGCGCTGTATGGCGCTTGGTGTGGAGTTGATGTTTGACTCGGATGTTGATAGCGATCTGGATTTTCCGGATGCCGATTTGATCGTTGCGAGTGACGGGGTTAATTCCCGTATCCGTAGCCGGTACGTTGACACATTCAAGCCTGACATCGTGACCCGACCCAATCGCTTTATTTGGATGGGCACTAATAAGCTGTACGACGCGTTCACCTTTGACTTTCAGAAAACAGAGCACGGTTGGTTTCAGGCTCACATTTACAAATTTGACGCGACAACCTCCACCTTTATTGTGGAATGCCCAGAGTCAGTCTGGTTGGCGCACGGGCTAGACCGCATGAGTCAAGCGGATTCAGTCGCGTTTTGTGAAACCTTGTTTGCCAACACGTTAGACGGGCATCAGTTAATGACCAATGCGCGTCATATGCGAGGCTCCGCATGGATTAACTTCCAACGCGTGGCCTGTGAGCAGTGGTCGCTACAAAATGGCAACGGTAGTCATGTTGTGTTGATGGGGGACGCGGTACACACAGCGCATTTCGCCATTGGATCAGGTACGAAATTAGCGATTGAAGACGCCATCGAGTTAACTCGCCAGATTGCTTTGTTGGGTGACGAGCCAGTGCACCTACCGCAAATACTCGCCAACTACCAAGCGCTTCGTCGAGTGGAAACTTTGCGCTTGCAAAATGCCGCGTGGAATGCGATGGAGTGGTTTGAGGTTTGCGGTGATCGTTATTGCGACCAACTGGCGCCTGAACAATTCATGTACTCGCTGCTCACCCGCAGTCAGCGTATCAGCCATGAGAACTTACGCGTACGTGATGCGGCATGGCTTGAGGGTTATGAGCGTTGGTTTGCGGAACACAACAGTGTCTTGGCTAACGCGGGCCCGCCCGGCAAGCCTGTTCCACCCATGTTCACACCGTACAAGGTTAGAGAGGTGGTGTTGCCGAACCGAATTGTGGTGTCGCCGATGGCGCAGTACAGTGCAGTCGATGGCATCGTGGGTGACTATCATTTGGTGCACTTGGGCGCGCGTGCCATGGGCGGCGCTGGATTGGTATTCGCCGAGATGACTTGCGTCAGTGAGACAGGACGAATCACGCCGGGTTGCCCCGGTTTGTACACAGATACGCAAGCGAACGCTTGGCAGCGGATTGTTGATTGGGTGCATCAGAATACACATGCAAAGATCGGTATGCAATTGGGCCATGCAGGCGCCAAGGGCTCGACAAAGCTGGCGTGGGAGGGTATTGATCAGCCGCTTGATCAAGGCAATTGGCCGCTGTTATCCGCCTCACCCCAACGCTATATTGAAGGGGTTAGCGATACCTCCGCAGCCATGAGCCGCTCAGAGATGGATGAGGTTTTGGCGCAGTTTGTGGCGGCAGCACAGCGTGCCAAGGTGATCGGGTTTGACTGGTTAGAGCTTCACTGCGCTCATGGCTATCTGTTATCGAGTTTCATATCCCCATTGACCAATCAGCGCGATGACGAATACGGTGGCAGTTTACAAAATCGTTTGCGTTACCCGCTGGAGGTGTTCGCAGCCGTACGAGCAGTTTGGCCTGTAGAAAAGCCCATGTCCGTGCGAATTTCGGCGCATGACTGGGTGCCGGGCGGCATCACGCCCATCGATGCCGTTGAGATTGCAAAGGCCTTCAAAGCTGCGGGCGCCGACATGATTGATTGCTCCTCGGGTCAAGTCAGTAAGCAGGAAAAACCCGTGTACGGCAGAATGTTTCAGACGCCTTTTGCGGATCAGATTCGGCAGGAGGCCGGTATCCCCACCATTGCTGTGGGGGCCATCAGTGAAGCGGATCATGCCAACAGCATATTGGCAGCTGGCCGTGCGGACTTGTGCGCGATCGCGAGACCGCATCTGGCGAATCCAGCTTGGACGCTAACGGAGGCCGCCAAGATTGGCTTCACATTGCAGCCGTGGCCAAAACAGTATGTATCAGCGAAACGCCAGATGGAAGCCAACTTTGAGCGGGAGCGGGCACAGCGCTGACGCGTGCACGCCCGTTCGAAACATCGTCAGAGGAGTCATATGAGCACGAACACCGAACCGACCCACAATGCAGATCAAATGCCGGCAAACCTCTCCCAAGGCAATACCCGGCAATTGAGCGGCTACGCAGCAAAACATTTTTTATGGTCTGTCGCGGATGGTGTCGCCACCATCACGCTCAACCGCCCAGAGCGCAAAAACCCCATCACGTTTGAGAGCTATGCGGAACTTCGAGACCTGTTTGCCAGCCTGAAGTGGGCAACAGACGTTCATTCGGTCGTGATCAACGGGGCGGGTGGTAACTTTAGCTCTGGCGGCGATGTCCACGATATCATCGGCCCCTTGGTGCAGCTCAAAATGCCAGAGCTGCTGACGTTTACACGCATGACTGGCGATGTCGTAAAGCACATGCGCGCTTGCCCCCAACCGATTATTTCTGCGGTTGATGGCGTGTGTGCTGGCGCTGGTGCGATTTTGGCGATGGCCAGTGACATGCGCTTGGGTACTTCGCGCAGCAAGGTCGCATTCTTATTCAACAAGGTCGGCTTAGCGGGGTGTGACATGGGGGCCTGTGCCATATTGCCTCGTCTGATTGGTCAAGGTCGCGCCAGCGAACTTTTATTGACTGGACGCAGTATGGGCGGCGAGGAGGCCTATCAGTGGGGTTTCTTCAACCGCGTCTGCGAGCCCGAGCAGTTATTAGAGAGCTCGCAAGCCCTTGCCCGCGATATCGCCGATGGCCCCACTTTCGCGAACGGCATCACAAAAGCAATGCTTCACCAAGAATGGTCCATGACCATTGACCAAGCGATCGAGTCGGAGGCGCAGGCACAGGCGATCTGCATGATGACTGAGGATTTCAACCGGGCCTATCAAGCATTTCTAAACAAACGTAAACCGGTATTCGAAGGAAACTGACCCATGGGTAACGCGCACCTCGAATGGCCTTTTTTTGACACGCATCATCGGGCTCTGGTCGATCAGCTTGACACGTGGGCGGGTGAAAATGTCGCACAGATCCATAGCGACGACACCGATGGCGACTGTAAGCGACTTGTGCGCTTGATGGGGGAGGCGGGGTGGCTCCGATATGCGGTGGCCGGGATGGCCTACGGCGGCGTGACGGATGCTATCGATACACGTGCGGTGTGCTTGATTCGCGAAACACTGGCAATGCACAACGGTCTTGCCGACTTTTCGTTTGCCATGCAAGGCTTGGGCTCGGGCGCGATCTCGTTAGATGGCAGCGACGCGCAAAAACTTGCGTATTTACCGCGCGTGGCCAGCGGTAAAGCCATCGCGGCGTTTGCGTTATCAGAGCCAAACGCGGGATCAGATGTATCTGCCATGACGTGTGCAGCCGAGGACCATGGTGATCATTACGTTCTTAATGGCGAAAAAACCTGGATTTCCAACGGTGGTATTGCGGATTTTTACGTGGTCTTCGCACGCACAGGCGAGGCACCAGGCGCGCGCGGAATTTCAGCGTTTATTGTGGATGCAGACACCCCCGGTTTTATAGTATCGAACCGCATTCAGGTGATGGCGCCCCATCCTTTGGCGACCATTCGCTTCGAACAATGTCGCATCCCACAGTCCCAACGTATTGGCGAGGCGGGACAAGGTTTTAAGGTTGCCATGCGCACCCTCGATGTGTTTCGTACGTCAGTTGCCGCGGCTGCTTTGGGGTTTGCAAAGCGCGCATTGCAGGAGGCATTGGCACGAGCGAAGTCACGAGATATGTTTGGGGGCAAGCTCGCAGACTTCCAGCTGACACAGGCGACGCTGGCCGATATGGCATTGTCTGTTGACAGCGCGAGCCTACTCACTTACCGAGCCGCATGGCAGCGTGACCAAGGCCTCAACGTGACGAAAGAGGCCGCCATGGCGAAGCTGGCTGCGACGGAGCAAGCACAACGCGTCATTGATGCAGCGGTGCAAATGTGGGGCGGTATGGGGGTGGTGTCTGGCGTGATGGTGGAGCGCCTGTACCGCGAGATCCGCGCACTTCGTATTTACGAAGGCGCTACCGCCGTGCAACAACTGATCATTGCGCGCGAATTACTCAAGCATGCCTAAATTGCTTGGATTTCCCCATCAAGTCAGTGCAATAGGTCGTATAACATAACGCTAAGGTAACGCGTTCATGCCGTGTGTGCGAAGCACGCGGCTGATATTTTTAAAAACAAACGACTGACAGGAGACTCAATCATGACCAAAGCTATTCGCTTCCATACATCTGGCGGCCCCGAAGTGATGCAGTTGGACGATATACAGGTAGGCGACCCCGGGCCGGGGCAGGTCCGCATCCGTCACACTGCCATGGGTGTGAATTTCGTCGATACCTATCAACGAACGGGGCTCTATCCCATGCAGATGCCTGCTGTTGCGGGTAACGAGGGCGCGGGTATTGTTGAAGCACTCGGTACTGGGGTGTCTGACTTGAAGGTGGGCGACCGCATCTGCTACACCGGCTTGCCCGGTTCCTATTGTGAGGAGCGGCTTGCGCCTGCAGATCGTTTGGTGAAACTGCCGGCGGATATCAGCGACGCGCAAGCTGCCTCGATGTTGTTGAAGGGACTCACTGTTCACTACCTCATTTTCACGACTTACGCTGTGAAGAAGGGTGAGACTGTCTTGTGGCACGCAGGTGCGGGGGGTGTCGGTTTGATCGCGTGCCAGTGGCTAAATGAACTTGGCGTAACCACGATCGCAACGGCTGGCTCTGACGATAAGCTCGCTTTGGCCAAAGCCCACGGTGCGCATCACTTGATCAATTACACGACTGAGAATTTTGTCGAACGCGTGAAAGCACTGACAGATGGCAAAGGGGTGCCGGTCGTATATGACTCCGTGGGGGAGAGCACTTGGGCAGGTTCGCTGGACTGCTTGAGCCCGCGCGGGTTAATGGTCAGTTTCGGTAATGCATCTGGTCCGGTGGCACCCGTTAATTTGGGTATCCTAGCGGCCAAAGGCTCTATCTATGTGACGCGACCGACGCTGGCCACTCACATCGCTTCGCGGGCAGACCTTGAGACGCGGTGTAATGCACTGTTTGATATGGTGAGAGCCGGCAAGGTGAAGATTGACGCGTCCGCGACCTATCAGCTCGCTGACGCGGCACAAGCGCACCGTGATCTTGAGGGAAGAAAGACGACAGGGTCGATCATCTTGGTTCCTTGACGGTCGCGGCAGATTCACCCGCCTTCATTTGCCCGACTTGAACTTTTGTATGGCCTTCTTCAAATCTGAATACTCGTCACAACCAAAGAGACAGACTCTGTCGAGCGTGGCTAGTAGTGCTTCAGCCCCAGCCAAGTCCCCTGTCATGAGCTTCAATTCACCCAGGTACTCAAGCGCACCGCGATGCCTGGGGTCTATTTCCAGGGCGCGCTCGTAATGTTTTGCTGCCCCAGAAAAATCAGATGGTTTATTTTTACGAAGGCTGTAGCCCATCAAGTTATTCCAATCTGCTGAATTTGTTTCGTTGGCTGCTTGGAGAGCTGCGATGGCTTGCGCGTATGCCTCCTTCGCAATGTGACCCCTAGATTCACTTAGCCAGACGGGCTCTTTTTTGGCAGGTTCAGGGTCACTGTCGGCGGCGAAAATATTTCCAAAAAATGACAGTAAAACTAAAAATAGGATAGATAAATAGGGCATGAAACTCTCCTTTTTTAATGTCTTTACTGTAATCTGATTTGTTGATCCCGGTTGATTCTGATGGGCACCTAGTGGATCATTATCCCAGCGGGTAGATACGCCTTTTTGTACGTTTGAGTGGTATGGAAACACAAGCTGTCGCGCTTAGCTTGTAGGTACTCAATTCTTTGCACATTGAACTTACGGTCTTCGGAGGGCGCTATCGCGTTGCAAAAGCCGCATTTTTGAAGAATACTAAAACCGCGTGCGAAGCGGACTTACAAGAAGCATACTTACATTTAGAACTTCAATAAATTCAGAGGAGCGATCGTATGGATGGGTCAACCATAGTGACATTGGCGTTTGCAGCGTTCTTTCTTGTGCTGGCTTGGTCAGCCATTAAGGTTGTGCCGCAATCGAAGGTATTCGTCGTTGAGCGATTTGGGAAATTCTCAAAGACGTTACCTGCTGGTATCAACATCATTATTCCCATCATTGATCAGGTGCGTCACCGCATATCGATACTGGAGCGCCAACTCCCCGCTTTTGATATCAGCGTCATCACGAAGGATAACGTTGAGGTTGTGTTGGAGGCAACGAACTTTTACCGAATCACAGATGCCGCTCGCTCGGTCTATCGCATCGAGAACATTGACCGCGCAATCCAGACGACAGCCGAATCGATCGTTCGTTCCGCAGCGGGAAAATTAGACCTCGATGAACTGCAGTCCTCCCGCCAACAGATGAACGAGGAAATTCTCAGAAATCTGCAAAACGCCGCGGAGGTCTGGGGAATCGAAATCACTAGGACTGAGATTACGGATGTCCGCGTTGACGAACAAACAAAAGACGCCCAGCGGCAGCAATTGAATGCAGAGCGACAGCGGCGTGCAGTCGTGGCGCAGGCCGAAGGCGAGAAGCGATCTGTTGAGTTAAGTGCGGATGCCGAACTCTACTCAGCACAAAAGCAGGCGGAAGCGGTCAGAGTTGCCGCTGACGCCGAGGCCTATGCCATCAAAGTCAAAGCAGCAGCCACAGCGGAGCAAACACGGATGATCTCCGAGGCGATTAACAATGGTGGACAGTCTGCAATTAACTTTGATATTTTGCAAAAGCAGGTTGTCGCGTTGTCGCAGGTCGCCTCATCGAACAACTCCAAAACGGTGATCATGCCGACCGACATCACAAAAGCGATCGGGTCATTGGAGTTACTGGTTGAAACCGTCGCATCAGGAGTTAACAGCAAATGAGTGAGTTATTTGGCGATGGAAATGGCTGGTTGATTTGTGGCCTTGTATTCATCATTGTTGAGATGTTGATGAACTTGGGATATGTGTCGATCAGTTTTGGTGTCGGGTCCCTTCTGACAGGTCTTCTGATCAAGATCGACTCGCTTCCCACAACCTTTGACACGGGATTTATTGACGAACTCTTTGTTGCTGCAGTGTTGTCGGTCTGCGCGCTCATTTTGATTCGTAAGTTTTTTAAATCGCGTTCGCTTAACGATATCAATGACTACTAGCCCCCGGTTGCCATTGCGCCTCAGTCCGGTCCAGCGAAATGAGTTGAATGTTAAGCGTAATCGTTGCATCATTGCTTGAAATGCGAAGTGTGCCTATTTGTACTATTTGTAAATAGGCGATGATGTAAACAGACGCGCGTAAGGGAGTTGCGGCATGGCAGCGGTTGTAAGCAGTGAACGTGGCACAAATTTGTATGACCAGGAGATGGCTGAAAAGACCAATGCGGTCGCAGCCGTCTTCGCGGCGCACGGTCATGATGTCGATAAATACGTTTCCGACTTTGAGCATGCCGTCGAAGAGCGGTGGGTGCCTGAGAACGGCGCCCGTGTTGTCGCCAAGGCGTGGACCGATGCCGCCTTTCGCGAGCGGCTGTTAGCGAATGGGCATCAAGCTGTGACCGAGCTGGGCTTGCCAATGCCCGCGCATCACCGGCACTTGGTCGCACTAGAGAATACGGACAAGACCCACAACGTCATCTGTTGTACGCTCTGTTCGTGCACTGCCTTTTCTATCATCGGATTGCCGCCTGATTGGTACAAAGATTTGGAATACCGTGCG
>ENA-OREM01001330-OREM01001330.1-marine-metagenome-genome-assembly--contig:-NODE-1330-length-12586-cov-2.447198_pt1 | contig 12586 bp, 8 predicted proteins | sample MGYA00248623_ERZ508561 | MGnify/ENA primary metagenome ERZ508561 (study PRJEB26227, sample SAMN06264494) | marine metagenome | isolation source: Columbia River Estuary | place: USA:Columbia River Estuary...
CAGCGGGTGACGTTGAGGTCAGCCGCGCCAAATAATACCGGCAGGTCTTCGGCTTCAAAACCCAGCGCGGTAATCACAAGGTCGGCATCCAGTGTGAAGTCACCTTGCGGATCATTTTCCGGCGCGCGGCGACCCGATGCGTCGGGGGCACCAAGGCGCATTTTCGAAACCTGAACACGCTCGACCGTGCCATTGCCTTCAAAGCCCTTGGGGCCGGACAGCCAAACAAACTCGACGCCTTCTTCTTCGGCGTTGGCAACTTCACGTTGCGAACCGGGCATATTCTCCCGGTCGCGGCGGTAGAGGCATTTCACTGACTTGGCGCCTTGGCGGATCGCGGTGCGAACGCAATCCATCGCGGTATCGCCGCCGCCAATGACGACGACATTCTTGCCCTCGGCATTCAGCGCGCCGCTTTCAAAAGCGGGGACAGCATCGCCAAAGCCCTTGCGGTTGGACGCGGTCAAATAATCCAATGCCGCCACCACGCCATTCAGATCGCCGCCCGGTAACGACACCGCGCGTGCCTTGTACACGCCGGTCGCAATCAACACGGCGTCATGCTTGGCGCGCAATGCGTCCAGCGTGGCGTCACGGCCAACTTCGAAATTGGGATGGAAATGGATGCCCGCATCCTCAAGCCGCTTCACGCGGCGCATGACGACGTCTTTCTCCAGCTTAAAACCGGGAATGCCATAGGTCAGCAGACCACCCATGCGGTCATAGCGGTCGTACACATGCACGTCATAGCCCGCGACGCGCAGATATTCAGCGGTGGTCAGGCCACCGGGGCCGCCGCCAATGATGCCGACCGATTGCCCACGCGATGGTCCGACCGCAACGGGTTCGACCCAGCCCTGTTCCCAAGCGGTGTCGGTGATATATTTTTCGACAGAGCCAATGGTCACGGCGTCGTGGCCGGAAAATTCAATGACGCAATTGCCCTCGCACAAGCGATCTTGCGGGCAGATGCGGCCGCAAATTTCGGGCATGGTGCTGGTCAGATTGGACAGCTCATATGCCTCACGCAAACGCCCTTCGGCGGTCAGGCGCAACCAATCCGGAATATGGTTGTGCAATGGGCAATGCACCGAACAATATGGCACGCCGCATTGCGAGCAACGCGATGCCTGATCCGCCGCGTCGTCGGACGCATAACGCTCGGCGATTTCGGCAAAATCTTCTGCACGAAGCTGCGCCGCCCGCTTTTCAGGATAGGCCTGCGGTTTCGAGATAAATTTCAGCATCGGGTCTTTGGCCACAGCGCACACTCCTTGAATATGCGCCGCGCCTACCGCGGCAAACGGTGGATGTCACCTATAAAACCGAATAATAGGACAGCTAAACTGTCATATGCTGTATATTTTGTGCCTAAATGAGGGTCTCACGCAATATTATTTCATATATTTATGACCGTTTCGGCCCTTACCGCATGGCCAGCCATAGCAAAGCGGCTGAACCCACAATGATTCGGTAATAGGCAAATGGTGCGAAACCATATCTGCCCACCAGCGCCACGAACGCTTTCACCACGATCACGGCAACGACAAATGCGGCGGTGAAGCCAATGGCAATCATGTCCAGATCATCGGCACTCAGAAGCGCGCGATCTTTCCATAGCGCGTAGACGGTCGCGGCCATCATCGTTGGCACGGCGAGGAAAAACGAAAATTCGGCCGCCGTTTTGCGTTCGACGCCCATCATCAGCCCGCCCATGATCGTCGCGCCTGACCGGCTCACCCCGGGCAGCATGGCGGTGCACTGTATGAGGCCAATAGATAAAGCCGTGCCGAACGGTATGTCCTCAACCGAATGGAAGCGGACATTTTTCACGATCCGTTCAAGAACCAATATGATGATGCCGCCGACGATCAGCGCGATGGCGACAATTTCGGGTGTTTGCATGGCGGCGCGAATGGCGTCGTACGCAACAACGCCGATAAGAAGCGCTGGCACAAAGCCGAGCAGGATGTTGCGCGTGAACGCGATTGCACCGGGCTGTGCTTTCAACAACCCCATACCGACGGCCCAGAAACGCTGCCAATATACCAGCAACACCGCCAATATTGCGCCCAGCTGGATGGCAATTTTGAACGCGATGGAACTGTTGTCGGTAAATCCGACCAGTTCACCGGCTAGTATGAGATGTCCGGTCGATGATACGGGCAGAAACTCCGTAAGCCCCTCGATTATACCGAGGAGCACGGCGATCAGCCAATCGCTCACTGACCGCCACCAAAGCGCCCATGCCGGCGATAGATGTTCAACCAGTCAGCGCCAATTGTATCAAGCGGCGTGGGTACGATGCCATAGGCCGCAAGCCCATCCGTGCCGGTCACGACATTGTCCTTGCCCAGCATCTTATACTGATCTTCGGTAATCGGCGCGCCCGGCAACCAACCCGTGCCTTTGGCGAGCAGCTTTGCCGCGATGTCGGGGACTCCCACAAATATGGGATCACGGCCGATGGCTTTTGCGATCCAGCGGTTTAGCTCCATCATCGAGAATATTTCGGGGCCACCCAATTCAAGCGTGCTTGCGTCCTGATGGGCCACGGCCTTGGCGACAGCCTTGGCGACATCGCCCACAAATACCGGCTGGAACTTGGTGTCTGCGCCAATGACGGGAACGACAGGAAGCGCGCGGATCATTCCGGCAAAGCGATTGATGAACTGGTCTTCGCGGCCAAACACGATGGATGGCCGAAGGATAACCGCCGACGGGAATGCCGCGCGCACGGCTGCCTCGCCGCCGGCTTTGCTCTGTCCATATACCGCTTCGCTGTCCGTGTCCGCGCCAATGGCCGACACATGCACGAGCGCTTTAACGCCAGCGGCGGCTGCGGCCCGCGCAACGATGCCCGCGCCAACATTTTGCACAGCGTCCATATTATCGAAGCTGCCGACAAGATTGATAACCGCATCCGCGTCCATCACGGCGCGTGCAACACTATCGGGCTTGCGCACATCAGCGGCCATCAATTGAACCTGACCGACATTGCCGAGCGGCTTGATATGATTGGCGCCGCCGACGTTGCGGCAGGCCACACGAATACGTGCGCCTTCGTTCAACAGCGCCTGCGCCACATAGCGGCCCAGAAAACCGCTGCCGCCAAAAATCGTTACCAACTTGCCTTGCATAAATGCTCCATCATGCAGCGTGTGAATTGGTTGGCGCTTTGCACCACCACCCCAAAGCTTTCAAGGCCGACCTGCGCCCGCTTGCAGATAATTGGTTCACCCTGTGCCTTATCATTGGCATCCTATTATCTTCTGGGTAACGGAATTTGCTGTGCCTTTATCGAACCCTGTGCATAGAGAGGCGTTAGGCTCGAGAGAATGTCCGTTTGATCCGATTAACTGCCTTTTTGTATCTTGGTTGTGCGGCCGCACCTTTGCTCGCGCAAAATCCGGCTGCCGGTGCCGTTGCGCCCGTGCAGGGGCCATCCACCGTGCCTGCGAAAGTTTTGAGCCCCGCACCCGCTGATCCGCAAACGCCAATCATCGGGGACGCGGAGTTCGACGCTGCCATCCCGTCGTTGGACGACGCGCCTTTGGAGAGCATCGGCGCATGGCAGGCCGAACAAGAGGCGCGTGAAGAGGGCGGCACGGCGCAGCAGCAGACAGCCCAAACCGCTGCCGATCCCGGTATCGCAGCCGTGCAAGATGGCGATGCCTTGGAAATCCTGCCCGACCCGCCCGTCATCGACCCGATGCTGGACGATCCGCTTCCGCCAATTGATGGCTTTGATGCGGAACCACCGCCTGAACCCATACAGGCTGCCGAACGCGAGGCGCGGGCGTTGCGCTATGTTGTGCGCATCGATGGGCTGGATGCCACAAAGACAACCGATATTGCCAAAGATGCCGACGGGGTCGCGGTGGAAGCCGCCGTCTGGCGTGACGTGCGCGGAAGATTTGATAGCCTGTCGGTGCTCAACGACGGTGATGGTTCGGCGGAAAACCGCGCAGAAATAAGCCAACGCGCACGCGCCGACCGTCAGTTGCTGTTGGATGTCCTAAATGGTCAGGGCTTTTTTGACGCTGACGTGCGTGTCGCGGTTCAGCCTTCTGTTGTCGAAGGCGAGCCATTGAACGTCATCCTGACGGTTGTGCCCGGACGGCGTTATTTTCTCGGGCAGATCGCCTTTGCCGCGCCCGCTGTTCAACCGGCAGATCTCATCAGCAGCAGCTTTGTTCCCAAAAGCGGCGATCCGATTGTCGCGGATATCATCTTGGCTGCCGAAGCGAATATCTCGGTCAAGTTACCCGAAAACGGCTATCCTTTTGCGAAGGTTGGCGAGCGGGACATATTGCTGGATGGCGACGCGGGCATTGGCGACTACAGCTTGCCTGTGGAAACGGGCGCACGCAGCTATTTCGGGCAATTGCGGACCGAAGGCACCACGGCTTTTGACGCCGACCATGTCGCGATATTGCGGCGGTTCAAGACCGGCGACCTGTATGACAGCCGGAAAGTTGACGATTTGCGCGCGGCGCTCATCGCCACGGGCTTGCTGTCGACGGTATCTGTTGAACCTGTCCCGGGCGAGGGCAGCGCGCCAGATGGAACGCCTTATGCCGACTTGCTTGTGCGGCAGGAAGCGGCACCGCCGCGCACCATTGCGGGCAGCGCAGGCTATGGCACGGGACAGGGCTTGCGTGCCGACGCAAGCTGGACACACCGCAATCTGTTTCCCCCGGAAGGATCGCTGACCGCAGCGGGCGTGGTGGGGACAAAAGAGCAAGCTGTGAGCATATCTGTCGCGCGCGCCAATGCCGGACGGCGCGACCGCAATATCGACATATCGCTGTCTGCTTTGCACAGCAATTACGACGCTTTTGAAGCCTATACCGGGCGTCTGGCCGGAACGATGTCGTTCGTATCGACCCCAATCTGGCAAAAGAAATTCACATGGTCGATTGGCGCTGAAATATTGGCGACATCAGAAGACCAGTTCGATTTCGCGCGCGGGCTTCGCGACCGGCAGTTCTTTTATGTTGCGGCACTTCCCGGGCAAGTGGGCTTTGACCGGTCGGACAATCTATTGGACCCAACCAAGGGTTATCGCGTCAATGTGCGCGTGTCGCCAGAGACATCGCTTGGGACCGGCAAGCAGATGTATGCGCGGGCCATTCTTGACGCGTCTTATTATTATCCGGTGAAAGACAATATCGTTGTGGCCGCGCGCGCGCGGGCAGGGACGATATCCGGCATCGCACGCGATAACCTTGCCCCTTCGCGGCGCTTTTATGGCGGCGGCGGCGGATCGGTTCGTGGCTTTGGCTATCAACAGCTTGGCCCGAAAGATCCGAATAATGATCCGGTCGGCGGACGGAGCATGAACGAGTTCGCGTTGGAAGGCCGCACTCGTTTTGGCAATTACGGCGTTGTCGGCTTTGTCGATGCCGGACAGGCATATGAATCGAGCATTCCAAAGTTCAACGACTGGCGCATGGGCGTCGGGGTTGGCGGGCGCTTTTACACCAATTTCGGCCCAATCCGTCTGGATGTCGCAACGCCCATCAACCGGCGGCCGGGTGAATCGCGTGTCAGCGTCTATGTGTCGATTGGACAGGCGTTTTGATGATGTGGCGCCGCATTGCCATAGGGGCCGGGGCAATCGCGGCATTGCTGTTGCTGGTTATCGCCGGCGGCTATCTGTGGCTGGATACCCAGTCCGGACGAAATTTTGTCGCGCGGCAGATTGCGGCGGTCGAAATGGAAAATGGCCTCAACATCCGCATCGGGAAAATTGAGGGTTCGATTTACAGCGATACCATCCTGCGCGATGTCCAGTTCCGCGATCCCAAGGGCGGCTTTGCCCGTGCGCCGGAAATCCGGCTTGATTGGAACCCGCTGTCTTATTTCTCCAGCGGCGTAAACATCACCTCGCTGCGCGCGCCAACACTCAACGTCGCGCGGATGCCGGAATTCCGCATGGTACCCGATAGGGGTGATCCTTTATTGCCCGATTTGGATATCAACATTGGCCAGCTGCAAATTGACCGCATTGTCTTTGCAAAAGGCATCACGGGCGAGGAACAGGTCGCCTCGCTGTCGGGCAAAGTCCAGATTGCCGATCGCCGGGCCATCGTCACCGCAACTGCGGGCAGCCTGCGGGGCGATCGCATCATCCTGAAACTGGATGCCGTGCCGGAGGACAATCGTTTCGATGTCGACCTAAACCTCGACGCACCGGCAAAGGGCGTTGTTGCCGGGCTACTGGGGCGTGACGTGCCGATGACGATGACCCTCGCTGGCCGTGGCAGCTGGCGCAAATGGGACGGCGCTTTGTCCGCGCAAATGGGTGCGGAAGACATTGCGGACATCGCCCTGACTGCGCGCGAAGGCACCTTCACTGCAAAGGGCACCGCCGCGCCTGCCAAATTGATGGCGAACAGCCTGTTGGTGCGCGCATTATCGCCCGTGGCGAATATCAACATGGCGGCAAGCTTTGCCGAACGATCTGCGAAAATCAGCGGGACATTGCGGTCGGCCGCGATGGAGATGCGCGCCGATGGCATTGCCGACTTGGGCGAAGCGCGTTTCCGTGACCTTGCCCTGGACATTCGTTTGCTTCGGCCCGGCATCATCGGCTCAAACGTCAGCGGGACAAATGTGCGCGGTACGGCGTTGTTGAACGGGGCATTTGCTGAGGCCAGCGTGGCCTATTCCGCGACAGCCAAGCGTTTGGCATTCGGCCTTACGACCTTTGAGGATGTGACGCTAAGTGGTGAGGCGCAAGGCGCTGCCGACCGCTTCCTCATTCCGGTAACCGCCCGCGCGCGGCGCGTGAGTGGTATCAATCAGGTCGCCGGTGGCTTGCTGACCAACGTGCGCCTGAACGGCGATTTGGCGATCGCAAAGGGGCGTCTGCTTTCGGATAATCTGAAAATCCGTTCAGACCGTATCAACGCCACCGCCTTGTTGGTCGGCGATATCAACAAGGGCTTTTACACAACCGCGTTGGACGGGAAAGTCGACGGCTTCGAAGTGAACTCGGTCGGGCTGTTTAACGTGGTCGCCGACGTTGATCTCGAAACCACCCTCGGCAAAGATTATGCGCTGGTCGGCACATTAAAGGGACGTTCCACGCGATTGTTCAGTGCGGGCGCGCAAAAGTTTCTGGGCGGGCAGATGTTTGTCGATGCCGGCATTCGATACGGCAGCAACGGCATATTGCAGATTACCCGTGCGACGGTCGTTTCGCCGTTGTTCCGGCTGAACAGCGGCACGGGAACTTACGTAGCCGACGGTGGCCGCGTAATATTTAACGGGCTTGGCTATTCGAACCAATATGGCCCCGTCACTGTCGGCATGACCGGGACCTTTGACGAACCGGTGTATCGCATCACTGCGACCAATCCGGGCTTTGGTGTTGGTTTGTCGAATGTGGTCGGTGTCGTCACGCGAAGCCAGCGGGGTTACGCGGTCGCACTGACGGGGTTGACCGATTATGGTCCGATCAGCGGTGACGCCGATGTGCTTTCGGGCGATGGTCCGCTCACAATCGACATCCTACGGGGCAATTTTGCGGGCATCGGCATTACCGGTCGCATCCGGCAAGCAGCCGCGGGTCCCTTTGTCGGCACGCTAACCGGTGCAGGCGCAGGGTTCGACGGTAGGATTGACCTTTCGGCGCAAGGCAGTTTCCAACGCGCTGTCATTGACGCGGTGGCGTTGAATGCGGAACTCAGCGGCGCGCAAAAACTCGCCATCGGCCGCGGCATCATCAAAGCCGATATGATCCTGTATGACAGTCCGCAGATTGTCGCGGATGTTCAAATGGAAAACGCCATATGGAACGACATCGCGATTGCCGCCGCCCGGGCAAAGATCAACTATCGCAATGGGACAGGGACGGGGCAGATATTGGCGGAGGGCCGAAGTGAAGTGCCCTTCCGCGTTGCCGCCAATGCAGATTTCACCCCGCAGCTTTGGCGCATCGCTGCCAAGGGCCGGGCGAACAGTGTCGACTTCGCAACAGCGGGTCCCATCCGCATCATCCCGCGCCGCGGCAGCTATGACATTTTGCCCAGCACAATCAAACTGGCGCAAGGTTCGGTTCGGTTGGCCGGAAGCTATGGCGATACGATGTCATTCCAATCACGGTTGGACAAGGTCGACATAGCAGCTTTGAATCCTCTCTTTCCCGTTCCCGGCCTGAGCGGAACCGTCACCGGAAGCATCGATTGGGCGCAAGCATCCTTGGCGGCTTTTCCGCGTGCGGATGCACGGTTGGACATCAGCAGCTTCGTCCGCGCAAATCTGGGGTCGCGTTCGCAACCTGTTGACATCAGTCTGGTCGGGCGATTGTTGCCCGATGGCGGCAATGCGCGCGCGATTATCCGGCGGCGCGGTGCCGCTGTGGGGCGCGTCCAGATTGACCTGACACCGCTGCCGCCCGGCACAGCCAGTTGGACCGAACGATTGCTTGCTGCGCCCTTGTCGGGTGGCGTGCGCTATAATGGTCCGGCAGATACGCTGTTTTCGTTGGCGGCTTTGGCGGATCAGAGCCTGTCCGGAAATATCGGCGTCGCAGCGGATTTTTCGGGCCGTTTGCAAACGCCCCAGCTGACCGGTGTTGTCCGCGCGAATGACCTGATTTACGAAAATGATGTCTATGGCACGCGGTTGACCAATTTGCGTATCCGCGGCCTGTTTACCAACGACCAGTTGGACGTGACCGAGCTGAGCGCAAAGGCAGGCGACGGGACGGTCAGCGGCAAGGGCATTGTCAATCTCAGCTCGGCCAAAGGCTTCCCGGTTCAGCTGAACCTTGATCTCGACCGCGCACGTGTTGCCCGAAGCGAGCTGATCTCGACAACGGCAACCGGACAAATCACCGTAACCAATGCGCCGGATGGTTCCGCACTGATCCGCGGTAAGTTGCGCCTGCCCGAAACGCGTTACAAAATCATCCGACAGGGCGCGGCGAAGGTTGCAACACTCACCGGTGTCCGCCGCAAACAGTCCATTCGCCGTCCACGTGTGTCTGGTGATGCCGATGCGATCGCAAGCCTGCCCAGCAACTGGAAACTCGACATCGCGCTTGAAGCGCCCGGCAACTTATATGTCACCGGCATGGGGCTTGAATCCGAATGGGGCGCCAAATTGCGGATAACAGGCACCAGCGCTGCGCCGTTGATTTCGGGCGATATGGAATTGGTGCGCGGCACATTGGGCTTTGCGGGTCGGTCGTTCGAACTGGAAAGCGGCCGGATATCCTTCAACGGCGGCCCCGCCGCCAACCCGTCGATCCGCGTCGCCGCCGCCAGTGACGTCGATGGCACGACCGTGCGCGTCAACATCAGGGGCACGGGCCAAAATCCGGACATCAGCTTCAGCTCGACCCCGGCATTGCCGCAGGATGAGATTATGGCACGCATATTATTTGGCAATTCGATTGGCGAACTGTCCGCGATTCAGGCGGTGCAATTGGCAGGATCGCTGAACAATTTGCGTGGCGGGCCGGGCGGGCTTAATCCACTTGGCGTGCTGCAGTCGGCAACAGGATTGGACCGGCTGCGCATATTGGGCGCGGATGACGTCACCGGACGCGGTATGGCGGTGGCTTTTGGCCAATATATTACCAATGATGTCTATGTCGAAATCGTCACCGACGCGCGGGGCTATACGGCAACGCAGCTGGAAATCAGCCTGACGCCCGCGCTTTCGATCTTAAGCCAGATCGGCAGCGGCGGAACGTCCAACGTCAATGTGCGGTATAAAAAGGATTATTGATGCGTCGTGTTGCCTTCATTCTGCTGCTCATACTGGCTGGCTGTCAGAAGGATTTTGACAGCCAATATGCCGAAACCGAACGCAAGGTGAAGGCGGCCGAGGCCAAGATTGACGCGGAAATGGCCAAGGAAGCCAAACGGGAGCCCGGCGACGTTTCCAATTCCAACTAATCTATGCGCTTTTGTGGCGCACCCCTTCACATTTTGGTTAACCGGTCCTAACAGATACGCATGTGGCATCTCCATCAATATCCGCTGTGTCCCTTTTCGCGTAAGGTACGACTCCTTTTGGGCGAAAAGGGTGTGCCGTACAGCCTTGTGCGCGAAAATCCGTGGGAACAGCGCGACGAGTTTCTGCACATGAACCCCGCTGGCCGCACGCCGGTGATGCGCGATCCGGAACGCAATATCACCTTGGTCGATTCGGTCGCGATTTCAGAATATATTGATGAAACCGTTGCCACCAATCCGATGATCACGGGCACTGCGCAATATCGCGCCGAAACACGCCGGCTGGTCGCATGGTTTGATGAACAATTTTATGGCGATGTAACGCAGCCGCTTCTGCACGAACGGATGAAAAAGCGTCTGATCGACCGGCAACCGCCCGAGTCCAAAATATTGCGTGAAGCCATGAAGCTGGCCAACGGGCATCTCGATTATATCGATTACCTGATTGACCACCGTGCATGGCTGTCCGGCGCGGTGATGAGCATGGCCGACCTTGCGGCGGCCGCACAAATTTCGGTGGCCGATTATCTCGGCGGAATTGACTGGACGGGGCATGAACAGACCAAGGCGTGGTATGCGATGTTCAAGTCGCGCCCAAGCTTCCGCCCATTATTGTCCGAACGGATGGAAGTCATCACCCCGCCCAAACATTATGAGCAGGTGGATTTTTAGGCTTCTGCCAACGCGACCAGTCGCGCCATTGCCTCTCCCTTGGAAAAATCAGGCCAGCCAGCCTTTGCGTTGCCAGTGCCGTGACAGTTGCCACTGCACCACCGCCATCACGATGACGAACATCGGGAAGGCGAGCATGGCGATGTCGGATTGTGCACCACTGGCGATCAAGAAGGGGTAGCTGAACTGGATGATGATCGCGATCAGGCTGAATGAAAAGGCAAGCGGTGCCCAATATTTGCGCAGGATCAGGCCGATGGCGCCAAGCGTTCCGACGCCAACGCCGATGGCATAAGCCGCCCACGCCCAGCCCGGCATCGATACCCATAAGTCACGCTGGCTCTGTGGCAGCGCAGCGATGTCGGCGGCTGTCATCGTCCATTGGCTGACAAAGGCGCCGACGCCCATGAGGTTCCAGAGCAGGAAGAGGATGCTGACCCAAGTCAGCCAGCGTGGTGTGGTCATTGCGTTCATATAGGTGCTCCAGTTGCGCTGATGGGCAGTGCAGAGAAGGGGTTGGCGACTCGCGATAATGTGAAAAGCATAACAATTGGTTGGTATCTATCAATCCACCCATGACGTTCGCGCGGTGTAACCGCACCGGACGAACATGGTTTCGGCGCAGATTTGATATACCAACGCTTCGTATACGAACCGGCAGCGGTTGCCCTGAGCGGGATTTTTCGCGCATCGCATATGTGTCGACCACTGGACCGGTCGACCGGACCTCCGCTGCAGCTTCATCCCAGTGTGGCGGGGGTCCATAATTGAGTCATGCGGGGTAACAATATGGTGTCGATAGTCTCGACGGTTGCCTATCTCGGGCTCGAAGCGCGCAGTGTCGAGGTACAATGTCAGGTCGCACCCGGCGTCGTGAGTTTCGCGGTCGTGGGACTGCCGGACAAGGCCGTTGCCGAAAGCCGCGAGCGCGTGCGCGCCGCGATTTCCGCACTTGGACTTGCGCTGCCCCCCAAACGGATCACGATCAACCTGTCGCCTGCGGACTTGCCCAAGGAAGGGTCGCATTATGACCTGCCCATCGCGCTCGCTTTATTGGCTGCGATGGGGTTGGTCGATGCCGAGACGCTGGCCCAATATGTCGTGGTGGGGGAGCTTGGTCTGGATGGCCGCGTTGCGGGATCACCCGGAGTGCTCCTCGCGGCTCTACACGCATCATCACGCGGCATGGGGCTGATATGTCCGGCGGTGCAGGGGTCCGAAGCGGCGTGGGCAGGTGAGATTGAAGTGATCGCCGCGCCGGATTTGCTTGGGCTGCTGAATCATTTGAAGGGGCAGTCGCTGCTGCGCACCCCCGAACCCGGAATCGCCGAAGCGCGCAAAGGCGGTCCCGACATGAAAATGGTGAAGGGGCAGGAAACGGCCAAGCGCGCGCTTGAGATCGCGGCTGCGGGCGGTTGATGCGCACACGGCCATTCCGCGCGCCGCACCACAGCGCTTCTATGCCGGCGTTGGTCGGTGGCGGCCTGCGCATTCGGCCGGGCGAAGTGAGCCTTGCGCATCTGGGTGTGTTGTTTCTGGACCAACTGCCCGAATTTCAGCGCGCTGTGCTCGACAGTCTGCGGCAACCGCTGGAAACCCGCGAAGTCAGTATTGCGCGCGCCAACAGCCATGTGACATTCCCCGCCAATGTGCAGCTGGTTGCGGCCATGAACCCGTGCCGGTGCGGGCATTTGGGCGATGCCGCTTTGGCCTGCGGCCGCGCACCGCGTTGCGCCGCCGATTATCAGGCAAAGATATCGGGACCGTTGCTGGATCGCATCGATCTGCATGTGGAGGTGCAGGCGGTGAGCGCGGCGGACCTCGTCCTGCCGCCGCCTAGCGAAGGATCGGCCGAGGTTGCGGCGCGCGTCCATGCCGCGCGCCATGTGCAAAGCGCGCGTCTGGCGGGGAGCACCAATGCGGATTTGGACGGTGAT
>ENA-OREM01001333-OREM01001333.1-marine-metagenome-genome-assembly--contig:-NODE-1333-length-12562-cov-3.440368_pt1 | contig 12562 bp, 15 predicted proteins | sample MGYA00248623_ERZ508561 | MGnify/ENA primary metagenome ERZ508561 (study PRJEB26227, sample SAMN06264494) | marine metagenome | isolation source: Columbia River Estuary | place: USA:Columbia River...
GCCCACTTTGCAGCCCAACGCCTCGGCAACATCATCGCGGGCCTCATCAATGGCCTTTCGAGCAAGTCGGGCAAATCGATGCGAGCCCGACGGATTGGCATAGATACCGCTCATATAAGGACTCATCGCGTCGATCGCCTCTTGGCGCATCGGCGTGCTCGCCGCATGATCTAAATAGACAAAATCAGTAATAGCCGACTGATTACCGTTTTGTTTGTTCCGAATCGCCACAGACTTACAGGCTAACTACACTCGCCTAACGATGAGCATGATCAAAGTCTCTATAGAAATTGATGCCACCCCCGAAAAGGTCTGGCAAATTGTTGAACCAGTTGAACGCCACGTCGATTGGATGCACGACGCCGTCGCCATTCGCTTTGTCTCACCACAAACTCGCGGAGTCGGCACGGCATTCTTATGCGATACGAAAGTCGGCCCAATACGCCTGACTGACAAAATGGAAATCACCCAGTGGGTGCCAGGCAAAGCAATGGGTGTCAAACACATCGGCATCGTCACGGGTAGCGGCGTGTTCACTCTTGAACCAATTGACAACGGCACACGCACACTTTTTAAGTGGGAAGAAGAACTGATCTTTCCTTGGTTTCTGGCTGGCCCGCTCGGCGCATTTATCGGCGGCAAAATAGTTCTGCGCCAAATCTGGAAGCGAAATTTACGCGGCCTGGCCGCACTCTGCGTTAAGTAACAGACAAACTAAAAACTGAGTTACAAAACTTTAGATAGCGCGAACCAGCGCCGTTGCCGTCGCCGCCAAAACAACTACAACGATCAACGGCGCGCGACGCCACGCTGCAACAACAGCGACAGCAAAACCTGCCACTCGAGCATCAACAACCAAACTTTGACCAAGCGAAAATGTGTCTTTGAGTACTAGCGCCGACAGCAACGCAGCCGGAATCAATCCCAAGCATCGGTCAAAAACTTTTGGCAATTGCCGAGAGCCCAACACGACGAGCCCAAACATTTTTAGTAAATACGCACTCGCCGCGAGCGCGATGATCATTATCCACAAATTTGCTGGTGCTTCAGTCATCACTGCGCACCCCCACGAGCACAGCCATTGCTGCAATCAAGATCGGCACACCCACCGGCAGAAACGAAATTGAAATCAAACACAAAGCGCCACCCAAGGTCGCCGCTTGTCGACCAAGTTTCGAGCGCAGGTGCGGCATCAACATCACGATGAACGCCGCCGGAAATGCGATATCTAAACCAAACTTTTGTGGATCAATTGCGCTGCCCGCCAAAGCTCCGATCAGAGTGCCAAGATTCCAAAATGTAAACAAACCTATGCCAGTCGTCCAAAACGCAACTTTGCGCAAGCGTGGCGACTCTTGACCAAGAGCAAGAGCCGTCGTCTCATCAATCACAAAATGGGCGGCGAACAATCGACGCGGCAAACTTTTTGCCATTGAATTTGCCGAAGAAGAAAGCGCCAAACCATAAACAAAGTTTCTTGCTGCAAGCAATACAGCGCCACCAAACGCAGCAGCAAGCGAACCACCAGCACCAACCACACTCATCGCCGAAAACTGTGACGCACCGGTAAATACAAACAGCGAGAGTGCACAGGTCTGCCAAACACTTGCCCCCGCACTAACTGAAGCAACACCAAACGACAATGCAAAAACACCGACTGCGGCACCGAGTGTCAAACTTGAGACGACAACACGACGCAACTCAGGTTCGTTAAGTGAAGCGAAGATTCGCTTCACGATTCAAACTTTCGCATTAGAGAATTCCGGCCAGCATTTCGTCGGCGGCACTCCAAGGGTCACGCGCATGCGACAACATTTCGTTTTGAATTGCTTCCCATCGATCACCCGTGCAAATTTCACGTGCTCGATGCTCAAGCCGACGTTCGATAATCGCTCGCAGTTCATTGCGCAGGCGTTGCTCTCGACGCTTGGCAAGCGAGCCATCTGCTGTTGCGTGAGCCCGATGCTGATTGATCGCATCCCACAACGAATCGGCACCTTGGCCTGTTGTTCCGACGGTTGTCACAATCATCGGGCGCCATGCCGTCGAAGTGAAGTCTGAAAGTTCAAGCATCTGCTCTAGATCACGACGTGTTTGGTCAACACCTGGTCGATCAGCTTTGTTGATCACAAATATGTCGGCGATTTCAAGCAAGCCTGCTTTGTTGGCTTGCACCGAGTCACCCCAACCTGGGTTTACAACTACGACAATCGTGTCGGCATTGCGCGCGATTTCAACTTCGACTTGTCCAACACCAACTGTTTCAACCAAAGTGCACGGTGAACCAACCGCGTCAAGCAAACGCACCGCTTCGCTTGTCGCCAAACTCAAACCACCAAGATGGCCACGCGTCGCCATACTGCGAATAAATACACCTGGGTCGGTTGCGTGACTCTGCATGCGCACGCGATCGCCCAAAATCGCACCACCAGTAAACGGCGACGACGGATCAATCGCCAAAACTGAAACTTCTTGCTTCAAAGAACGAACATGACTAATCAAAGCTGAAGTGAGCGTGCTCTTGCCGGCACCCGGTGCGCCGGTGAGACCAACAACATAACCTTTGCCAATTTTTGGATACACCAACCGCCCGACACTTCGCGCGTCGTCGCCGCCGCGCTCGATCAGCGACAACAATCGTGCGAGGGCCGCGCGGTCACCTGCGCAAGCATCCTTAAATAATTCTGTCGCGTCGGTTGAGCGTGCGTTCATCGAGTCACGACAACTTTGTCATTGATCAGACCGCCACAACCTCAGTGATGCCGTCAATACGGTCGCGCATAATGCGCTCAATTCCCGCCTTCAAAGTTTGATCAGATGCTGGGCAGGTTCCGCATGCACCTGTAAGCGTCACGCTGACGATGCCCGTCGTCTCGTCGACGTCGCGCAGAATAATGTCGCCACCGTCGGCCTGCAAGGCGGGGCGAATGACTTCGATCGTCTCTTCTACTTGGGTGCGAATTGACACGTGTTTTTCCTGCCTAGTTTTTTCCTGAACCCTCTACGATACGAGGGTGCTTGCTCACCAAGGTGGTTGGGATGAAATTCTCTTAGTCGCGGGACCAATTCTCGTGATAATCGGGGTCTTGTGGCAGGCGACGCGTCGCATCAAACGCGAGTCACGTCAGCGCCAAGACCGCTAAGTCTTCCGACCAAATCGTCGTAACCACGATCAATGTGGTGAATCTCACTGATCACTGTTTCGCCGTGCGCGGCAAGCCCAGCAACAACTAGTGCTGCTCCGGCGCGAATATCTGGCGCCGTCACTGCAGTGCCGATTAGATGATCAACACCCTTAATCACAGCGTGGTGTCCGTCGATGCGAATATCGGCGCCAAGTTTGCACAACTCTTCTATGTATCTGAATCGACCCGGAAATAAGTTCTCGGTCACGATGCCAACTCCACTTGAAATTGAATTCATCGCCACCAACAACGGCTTGTAGTCAGTCGCAATTCCTGGATACGGCAACGTCGCGAAATCAATCGCCGAAAGACGCTCTGGTGCCGTGACGCGCAAACCATCTCGTTGTGGATAAATCGAAACACCCATCTGCGTGTACTTGTTAATCACCATCTCCATGTGCTCGGGGCGAGCGCCACGAACTTGCACATCGCCACCAGCGATTGCGACGGCTGCGATATACGTTGCCGCTTGTACACGGTCGTTGATTACAGCGTGACGCACGCCGCGTAACGAACCTTTTTTAGATCCGTGAATCACAAGTCGCGAAGTGCCGATGCCTTCAATCTGCGCGCCCATCGCCACGAGCATGTTGCACAAGTCGCCGATTTCAGGCTCACGTGCAGCATTATCAATCACAGTTGTGCCCTTGGCATAAATCGCCGCCGTCAAAATATTTTCTGTCGCGCCAACACTTGCAAATGAAAGTTCGATCTCTGCGCCATGCAACTCTTTGGCATACGCATTGATGTTCAAAAGATTTTGCTCGATTGTTGCACCCATTTTTTCAAGGCCGCTGATGTGCAAATCAATCGGTCGACCACCGAAGTCGTCACCACCAGGCCAGTTGATCAAAGCCTGCCCGTAATGAGTCAGCAATGGACCCAACACGTTGATGCTGGCGCGAATCTTGTCGACGTTCTCAAACGGCGCTTCGGTTGAAATATTGCCCGAGTTTGTCAGCGAAATTTCATGTGGCCCGAGCCATTTCGATTTCACTCCAAGGGCGCCCAGAAGTTCTGACATCGTCTCGACGTCGGCAATTGCCGGCACGTTTGTCAAAACGAATTCGCCTTCGGCAAGCAAAGTTGCCGCCATCAACTTGAGCACCGAGTTCTTTGCTCCTGGCACCTGAACGTTGCCTGAAAGTGGGCCCGAACGGCGCACAATTATGCGTGGCGACTCGTTATTCATAACATTTCAGTATGCTCCCGCAGTGAGCAGAAAACCCCGAACACCCGTCTTGACTGCGCGCCAGCGCACTATTTTGTGGCTTCTCGCCTTGGCCTGCGTGCCCGCAACATACGCAAACACTTTGTTCACGCAAACAGTCGCCTATGCCGCTGAAGACTTCGGAATTTCCGAACAGGGACAAGGCATCGGCGCCGCAATCATCAGATGGGGAGTTTTGATTTCACTTCCTCTCGCCGCACTCGCCGACCGCATCGGTCGTCGTCAGCTAATTATTTTTTGTGCATTCGGTGCGCCGATAATCACGGCACTCGGTGGTCTCGCACCGTCGTTCACAATTCTTGTCGCCACGCAAACACTTGGCCGCCCTTTGGCGTTGGTGCTCACAATTCTGATTGGCATCGTCGCCACCGAAGAAATGTCGAGTGAGTCACGAGCGTGGGCAATCAGTGTGCTTGCTCTCGCCGCCGGTTTTGGTGCAGCTGTCGCTCTTGGCGCTTTGCCACTGGCCGACCTCGGGCGTGAATCTTGGCGATTCATTTACGCGCTCTCGTTAATTTGGCTGGTGCTGGCTGTGATTTTGCAACGCCGACTGCCTGAGACAACTCGCTTCATCGAGCGACATGACAAGCAACTTGAAACCACAACGCACATCGACCGCTCGCGACTCTTTACTCAAAGCCTCGTTGCGATCTTCGGCAACATCTTTATCGCCGCTTCATCTGTGTTTCAGATTCGCTACCTGCGCGACGTACGCGATTATTCGGCTGTAGATATAACTGCGTTCACTCTGATCACGGGCACACCTGCATCTATTGGCTTGTTGATCGGTGGCCGCGTTGCCGACTCACGCGGACGTCGACTGTTGTCAGCCATCACATTTCCACTTGGGGCGATCTTGCTCACTCTGGCCTTTAGCACCAGCGGTCAGTCGATGTGGCTCGCTTCGCTTTCTGGGGGCATCTGTCTCGGTCTGGCTTATCCAGCGATGGCGGTTTATCGCGGCGAGATGTTTCCAACGCTGCATCGCTCGTTCGCTTCGAGTGTGATCATGACGGCATCACTCATCGGCGGAAGTGTTGGTCTTATCGGTGCAGGAGTATTTCTGAATCGCGATTTCAGTTACGGCCAAGTCATGGCTTGGCTCACCTTGGGCCCAATCATCGCCGGAGTTCTCGTGTACACAACTTTTCCTGAGTCAGCACATCGCGAACTCGAAGAGCTCAACCCACAAGATGTAGTCGACGGCGCATCAACTGGCGCTAAAGACTCGCAACCCAACTAGCGATAAGTTCGCCAACTTCACTTTCACGATTTTTTAAATCGTGTCGCGCGCCATCAATCCACGAATGGGTCACGGGGGCTTTCATTGTTTGAGTCGCAGCAGTCAACTCACCAACTGTTGCAAACTCGTCTCGCGTGCCGCTAATAAATAAACTTGGCGCTGTTATTCGGGGCAAATGTTCGGTGCGCAATTTCTCGGGCTGCTTTGGCGGATGCAACGGGTAACAAACACACACCAAACCAGCCACGTCTAGTTTTTGCTCTGGGTCGGCAATCGCCATACTGCACATTCGTCCACCCATTGAGCGCCCGCCAATCACAACTTCGTTCGTCGCACATTGCCAAGACGCTGCCGCCTGCAACACGGCGTTTCGCACCGTCTCGATCAGCACTGGTGTTTTGTCAGGAAAGCTCTTTCCTGCTTTGCGATATTCAAAATCAACTCGCACAACATTTATTTTCGCATTCGTATTTTTAATCGCCGACTCGATTGCGATAAGCGACTGATGGTTTGCATTCGTTCCCGCGCCCGGAAACAAAACGACGCCGTTAATCACGAGCGCAGCAGCACTCGGCGGGCTTCTCCAATTTCTTCGATTGATTTGCTGGCGGTCAACGCGTCGCCGCCGTGGTCTGGGTGCACACTGCGCAACACTGCGCGATACCGCTCTTGCACCTGACGCTTTGACGGTTTGACGGTGCCCGCAGGAAACCCGAGCAGATCAAGCGCCCACGCCCGCGGGTCGGCCATCGCTGCAATATTCGATGCTGAGCTTCCGGCGAGATACGAAATAAAAGATGAATCCAATGGTCCGCGCCAACGCATCGCGCGACTCAAAACAACACTCAACGAGCGTCGCGCTGCTTCTTCAAGACGCTCAAGAGCATAAATCGCACCCAGAACTTGCACCAACTCACTGCCATTTGAATCAAACTCAAATTGCAATTCGTTTTCGTTGCCACGCAAACGATGCACGCTCTTGGCTAAACCGTGACGATCAGTTTGCAGACGATGTCGCAATCGGGGCTGAATAACTCGCTCACCGCGCTCAACTTGCGACAGCAAACGATGCAGATCTGGCACCACTTCGTCATCAACATCACCAAAGTGATTGGCGACAATCCCACCGAGCAATAGTCCGCCGAAACCGGGCGAATGATCAACTGGCAGATCTAATGCTCCAAGCGAAAGGCGTCGTGTCGGTGTAAACGGTCGTGTATGCCAAATCTCAAGTTCAGCCAGCACTTCGCCGTTGACGACCATAGTCTCAGAGACTAATTGCTAACCGCAAAAAACGGCTAAAGATTTGAGCGCAAAATTGCAGTCAGTCGGCTCGCAAGATCCACTGCCAAGACTTCATCGGCACGATCTCCCCCGACTAATGCATCTTCAACCTGGCTTGCAAGATCTTTGATTTGACGCCACACCGAGTCGCCCATGTCACCAGGCGCGCTGGCTGCATCAATCTCTTCGAGTAGCCGCTCAAGGTTCGACACAGCGTTGCCGTCCGTCGGATTACGAGAGATCTTTTGTGCAACGCCCATAAGCTGCTGCAAAACTTTTTCATCAGCCTGATCTTGATCATCATCTTGCTCGTCAATTTCGTGATCAAGATTCTCGATCTCATCCAGAATTTCTTCGATATCTGCTTCGCGCGATGACTCAGCCAACAAGACAGTGTCGTCCCAACGATGTGCAATTCCCGACTCAGTCAGCATTGCCGAGAGTTCGGCGCGCGCATCTTTCGACCACTCGTCAAGTTCCCACTCGGTGATCGGTGTGTTTGGATTTAGTTCACTCACAAGCCGAACGCTAGTTGTTTATTCATCAATTGCACGATTGGGCTAACATCTAAGTGATGACGTTGAAGCAACGCCCTGACCGCAACTTGGCGCTTGAACTAGTTCGGGTGACTGAGTCGGCCGCACTCGCCGCGTCAAAGTGGGTTGGCCGTGGCGACAAAAATGCTGCCGATGGCGCCGCTGTCGACGCGATGCGCAATCTTCTCGACACAGTAAATATGGATGGCATCGTCGTAATCGGTGAAGGCGAAAAAGATCAAGCACCAATGCTTTTCAACGGAGAACGCGTCGGTAACGGCTCAAAACCGCTGACTGATGTTGCTGTTGATCCGATTGACGGCACGACGCTCACATCGCTGGGTCGCAACAACGCACTCTCAGTGCTTGCAGTTGCCGAACGTGGCTCAATGTTTAATCCCGGCCCTTGCGTTTACATGGAAAAAATCGCTGTCTCGGCGGCGGCGGCCAACGCAATCGACATAACTGTTTCTCCGACAAAGAATTTGAAAGAAATCGCCAAGGCGACAAAAAAATCGCTCAACGACTTGGTCGTCGTGATTTTAGAACGACCACGACATGATGAGTTGATCGCTGAAGTGCGCAGTTGTGGATGCCGCATTCACCTCATTAGCGACGGCGACATCGCAGGCGCAATCGCCGCCGCGTCACCGCATGTCGGCGTCGACGTGTTGATGGGTATTGGTGGCACACCTGAAGGTGTAACGGCTGCTGCAGCGCTAAAGAGTTTGGGTGGGCAAATCTTGGGTCGGCTGTGGGTCAAAAATGATGCTGAAGCCAAGATTGCCAAAGACGCCGGCTACGACTTGTCAAAGATTTTGACTGTAAATGATCTTTGCAGTGGCGATGATGTTTTCTTTGCTGCAACTGGTGTCACCGACGGAGAACTACTTCGCGGCGTGCGCTACGACTCATACGGCGCGACATCACAAAGTTTGGTAATGCGCAGTCGCAGTGGCACGGTTCGCGTGATCGACACTCAACATCGCGCTGACCGCATTGGTCAATACTCTTCGGCAGAGTTTCAGTAACTAGTACCTGTTCGCGCTAGCTAGTTTTAGTAAGTTCGCGATTGGCGATCACTTCACTCACGGCTTGGTTTATTAACTGCGCTAGTCCGTTCGCCCCAGGCGAGATTAGGTGAAGACGGTCTCCGCGAAACCAGCCACTCTTTTCTTTGCCCTCGCTGAACAAGTTCCAATCAGCAAGATGTAAATTTTCGATCTTTGGGTCAAGTTTGCCAAGTTGCTTGTTCATTGTTGTTGCCTTGCCTCGAACGTGGCGCACCTGTCGGTAGGTAATCCAAATCACATCAACGCCTTGTGCGGCTGCTTCGTTTGTGATTGCAAGAACTGCCTCGCGAAACGGTGTACCGATGCGATCGTTATACCCCGTGCCAATCACGACAACATCACTAAATTTGCCAGCGTTTTTTCGCAGTTGATCTAGCGCACTCAACTTCACCCACGCAAAACAACCAGGTTCAACAAGTTTCTGGCAGCCCTGCACCGCAAAAATTGTTTTCTGCTGACTATCAAGCAGTTCTCGCGCACTTGCCACATGATCAAACGCATCAAACACCGAATCACCAATAATCAACACCCTCGCCCGACCACCCAGCACACCATCAGTGTCAACACTTGTGCTCATTGCCAAGGCTGATGCGTGGGCAAGTTGTAAACACAGCGTCGATGCAATCAAAACAATGAGTGATGCAAATTTGCGCATGATTATATTTTTGCGCCTAACGGCAACACAGCTTGAACTAGCGAGAGCCGGTGGCAAAAGCGGTGATGCGGCGCACGAGTGCTCGCGGAAACGCACTCGACACGGCAGCTAATCCTTTATAAATCGCTCCAGGAATGCTCAGTGTGCGACCTCGCGCCACATCGCGCAGACCAGCGCGAGCAACGTCAGTCGCGTCAAGTCAGGCAAACTCAGGCACCTGGGTTGCAATACTCAAAGTGCCAGACACATCTGAAAACTCAGTGCGAGTGAACCCAGGACACAACGCCGTGACACGAACGCCAGTGCCACTCAACTCTGCGTGCAATGCTTCGGTCAGACTCGTGACGAAAGCCTTTGTCGCTGAATAAACCGCCGAGCTTGGCCCTGCCTGAAAACTCGCGATGCTTGACACATTCAACAGATAACCGCGACCCCGAGGCACCATTGCATTCACCGCCGCGTGCGACAAACGAGTTAGCGCCAAAACGTTGACACCAATCTCACGCGATAACCGATCGACATCAACTTCGTGCATCAACCCTGATGAACCAAAACCTGCATTATTTACAACCAGATCAATTGCCGTTTTCGAAGAATCAGAAATTCGCGACTCAACTTGACCCACACCTTCTGGCGTTGACAAGTCGGCAACCATAACTTCAATATTCTTGAATTGTGCAGCGAGCTGTTCGAGACGATCACGCCGACGAGCAACCGCGATTACTTGCACGCCTGAAGTTGCAAGTTGAATTGCCATCTCGTAGCCAATGCCACTCGACGCGCCCGTCACCAAAGCACAGGTGAACGGATATCTTGCCATTACTGCAGGCTACGGCTCGTTAGTGAGCCGACCCTCCGGAGTTTGAGCTTCCACCTGCTGCGGCCAGTCGTGCATGAGCCCGACGCAAGTCACCTTCAACTGATGCGTCGTGTTCGCTACGCATTGCTTCTTGCGCCCGTTCTTGCGCTGCACGCGCCCGAACGACGTCGATATTTTCTGCAAGCTCGGCGCTGTCAGACAAAATCGTCACGTGATCTGGCGCAACATCAACAAAGCCGCCATGTACCGCGACGTCTTGCACTTTGCCGTCAGTCAAGTAGATGCGTGTGTGGTTCTCGACGAGTGCACCCAAAAAAGTTGTGTGACCCGGAAGAAACGCAATTTCGCCGCCATCCAAAGTACGCGTGATTACTTGACGTGCTTCACCAGAAAACAAAACGCGTTCTGGTGAAACCACCTCAACTTTTAGCGAACTTCTCTCAGCCATGGTGATTGAAACTTACGCTGCCGAATCTTGAAGCGACTTGGCTTTGGCAAGAACTTGATCAACGCCACCGACGTTCAAGAAAGCTTGTTCTGGCACATCGTCAAGGTCGCCCTTGATGATCGCTTCGAAACTTTCAACTGTCTGTGCTGTCGGAACATATTCACCCTTAACACCGGTGAAAACTTCGGCAACATAGAACGGCTGCGACAAGAAACGCTGCACCTTGCGGGCTCGCGAAACAGTCATGCGGTCTTCTTCTGAAAGTTCATCCAGACCAAGAATTGCGATGATGTCTTGCAGTTCTTTGTAGCGCTGCAAAATTTCTTGAACACGACGTGCCACGTTGTAGTGACGTTCGCCGACAGTTTCTGGCGTCAAAATTGTTGAAGTTGAAGCGAGTGGGTCTACCGCTGGGTAAATGCCCAACGATGCGATTTGTCGCGACAACTCAGTTGTTGCATCCAAGAAAGCGAACGTCGTAAACGGTGCTGGGTCGGTGTAGTCGTCAGCAGGCACATAAACAGCCTGCAACGATGTAATCGATCGACCACGTGTTGACGTAATTCGCTCTTGCAACTGACCCATTTCATCGGCAAGTGTCGGCTGGTAACCCACTGCTGACGGCATACGGCCGAGCAGAGTTGATACTTCAGAACCGGCTTGCACGAAACGGAAGATGTTGTCAACGAACAACAACACGTCTTGGTTTTTTACGTCACGGAAGTATTCGGCCATTGTCAATGCCGAAAGCGCAACGCGCAAGCGCACGCCTGGTGGTTCGTCCATCTGGCCGAAAACTAGAGCTGCCTTTTCGAAAACGCCAGACTCTTCCATCTCAAGACGCAAGTCAGTGCCTTCACGAGTTCGCTCGCCTACACCTGCGAACACCGACACACCACCGTGCTTCGACGCCACGCGGTTAATCATCTCGGTGATCAAAACTGTTTTACCTACACCTGCACCACCGAACAAACCGATTTTTCCACCAGCCAAATATGGAGTGAGCAAGTCAATAACTTTGATGCCCGTTTCAAACTGACGCTTCGATGGTTCAAGAGTGTCGAAGGCCGGTGCTGGGCGGTGAATTTCCCAACGCTCTGTGTCTTTGAAATCATCGTTGTTGCCGTCAAGACAGTCGCCCCATACGTTCCATACGTGGCCAAGTGTCTTGTCGCCGACTGGCACGGTGATGCCACGACCCGTGTCGCGCACTGGCGTGCCTCGACGCAGACCGTCGGTTGGCTTCATGCACACTGCACGCACACGACTGCCACCAAGTTGCTGTGCGACTTCAGCCAAAATTACGTTCGGCTTGCCGTCAACAGTAACTGTGAACTCGAGTGCTTGATTGAGTTCTGGCAGCGAGCCACGAGGAAACTCAACGTCGATAACCGGACCAGCGATTGCTACTACTCGCCCGTCTTTTCGATCTGTATTTGTTGCTGTACTCATTTTTTCTCCCTTTTTATTTCGCTTAAAAATCGTTACTAATTACTTGCCATCTCGCGAACAACATCGTCTTTGTCGTCAGAGCCAAGTGCTTCGGCGCCACTGACAATTTCCATAATTTCTGTCGTAATCGAATCTTGGCGAGCGCGGTTCATGATGCGCGACAAATTCTTGATCAACTCTTCAGCGTTGTCAGTTGCCGACTTCATCGCGCGTTGACGAAAAGCGTGCTCGCTGGCGGCAGCATTCAAAAGCGCCGCATAAATACGTGCCTCGACATATCGCGGCAACAACGTTTGCAAAATAAGTTCTGGATCTGGTTCGAACTCATAGTTGCCACCCGACGCCGACTTGCCGTCGCCACCAGCAATTACATCTCTTTCAAGCGGCACAAGCGGCCGACGCACAACTTCTTGTCGCCCAGACGAAACAAATCGGGTGTAAACCAATTCGACACGATCAACTTCGCCGCGCAAATACAAATCGACCACAAACTGGCCGATTGCTTTGGCATCTTCGTATTTCGGCGCATCAGAAAAGCCGGTAAAACTACGCGAGGTCTTATACGAACGAAACCTGAAATAGTTTTCAGCTTTGCGACCAACTGGCACGACCAAATAATCTTTTGACGCTAAAAC
>ENA-OREM01001346-OREM01001346.1-marine-metagenome-genome-assembly--contig:-NODE-1346-length-12450-cov-3.369838_pt1 | contig 12450 bp, 14 predicted proteins | sample MGYA00248623_ERZ508561 | MGnify/ENA primary metagenome ERZ508561 (study PRJEB26227, sample SAMN06264494) | marine metagenome | isolation source: Columbia River Estuary | place: USA:Columbia River...
GCACCGCCGGGTGAAACAGACTCTGCTGTCACCCTAGTGGCGGTTTCAATGTTTTGAAGACTTTGAGATGAAAGTTTCTCGAATGGAGAACTGAAAAGTTTCACTTATTTAGCATAGATGTTTTTTACTCTAGTCTATATATTAGAGCTTTGGCATTTTAACTGAAGGCATCTTCATTCCTCCCATGCTACCTGCGTTAAAGTTACCGTAATTTGGCATCTTTGGCATTTTAGCTTGTGACTTCATTTCAGCAGATTGTTCATCATACTGTTCTTGTTCCTTCTTATTTGATTTATCTTGCTCTTTTAAGTGGTCTATCAGGTGCTTAACATAATACCAGTACTCATAGTATGGCATCTGTTCAATCTCACTCGGTTGTAGTCGAATGTGATGCGCAAGATAGAACTTAGTCTTAAAGAAGTTCTCCAGAGAGATCTGAAATAAGGAAAAGAGATTTGATCCCACCGGGAAAGTTCATAGGTACGAGGACCTCCTCACCCTCGTGGTCAACTTTCAAATCGGTTTTAACACCGACCTTCATCTTTTCAGCTAATCTATAGATGACCATGTATTTCTTTTCATTCCAACCCTGGAACTCAATTTCTTTTTCAAAAATAACCTTAGAACCAAATCCTCTCCAATCAGTTGTAATGTATGGAAGAATTTGTAAGAATGATTGATCAAACGTCTTACGCTCTCTTTGACGAAGTTGAATGAATTTTGTAACCTCTTCCATCACACCGATTGAAGGTGGTCTCATTACAACTTCACCTGCAGATTTAGTTTGAATAACAAATGCGCGAGCTTCTTCACTGTAATATGGAGCAATCTCTGAATCAATATCTTCGGTCTGAAGGTACTTAATTGATAATTCTACATCCATGTTTTTACCATCGTGTTGATGCTTAATCATGATTTTATTCTCTGGTTCAGGAAAAGTAAGATCTCTGATCAAAAGAAGTAAATAGATTCTATCTTCCTCAAGGATGTCCTTATATGAAAGAATTCTTGAACCTGATTGAATTCTGACACAACCTTTAATGATTTGATTTAACTTTTCTTCGATATCGAGAATGTTGCTTTCGTCAAGTGTTGAGAAGTGTCTAATTTCAGCTACTCTCGCAGATCTAATTTTAATTGAAGTATCGACTGGATAAAACATACCCTCAGATGGTACATCTTCGACTTTAACATCAACATATCCCAAATGAATGTCTGAATCCAATGTGTCATTGTTAAACCTAGTCATTGACGCTTTGCCAAGACCGTTCTTTTTTACTTCTTCAACGATGCCGTCTTTCTCGTCAACCATTGATTTGTAATCGTTTTCTTCGCTCATAATTATTTGTTTTTAAGTTGCTTTAACCTGGTTTTGTCAAATGTCTTCTGATCATCTGACGTAGATTCGATTTTAAGTCGGATTAATTCTCTAATGAAAGCTGACATTGAAATTGGTCTTGATCCGTTTTCAATTGCGTCATTAAGAATGATTCTGTTGAGAATTGCCACCTCATCTTCAGACAGAAGAACCTGAAGTTTTTTGGTAAGCTTTGATGTATCGTTCATACTACCTTGATAAGATATTATCTTTTAAAAAGTGTCAAAAAAGGGAGCAGATCTTATGAACCTGCTCCTCTTTTATAAAATTATGCAAGTTGTTCTTTCCAAGAATCAACTCTCCAAGTAACCTCTAGGGTTTGAGGAGCTGCGTCTGAATAGTCACCACCCTCTAGGAATGGAAGACCTGATGAAATGAACGCATCTTCTAGAGTAACTGTTCTAAAGATGTCACCTGCTCTGTTAAATTGTGTTACGATGATAGTACCAACGTAATCTTTCTTTAGGCCAAAAGCACCGGTATTTGGATTGTAAATCAAATTATACCATTGTTTTAGCGTCTTGTATACGTATGCTTCGTTAGCTTCGTTCAAGTTAAGTTCGAAAGCGATTGCAACGTCTAGTGCAGTTGAATCTGGTTGAGATGCAAATGAACGTGTTACAAACTTAAACTTCTGCTCCTGAGTACCAATCTCTTTGTTGATTGCTAGACCAGAAATTGACTTAACTTGCTGAAGAAGCATGTTAGCACCTTGTACACCTGCAGGTGGGATAATTGTTACTTCGAACAGTGACTGTTGTACTGGTTCAAAGTTTCTACCCTTTCTGCTGGTCTGATCGTTTGAATAGTGTGGTAAAGGCATTTTCTTCTTAAGCTTTTTTTATATATCTAATTAGCTGAAGTTACCAGTTGAGATTTCTCCAGTGTTTAGGATCGTAGTTCTGTGAACAACAATCTCTAGACCTTTAACTGGTTCAACATAAGTATCGACGATACCCATATTTGCATCAATCACATCATTGGTATTGTTTGTAGTGTCCATTACGTTTTTGTAATCGTAAACACCAAAGTCAGCTTTAACTGATTCCATAAATGAGTCAGCTAGAGTTTTAATTTCAAGTCTTGTTTGAGCAGTGTTGAACTCAAATACGTAATCCTTAAGAATGTTGGCAATACCTTCCTGTATGAAGATCAACACCTCCCTTACGTGAGCCGATGACAGCGCTGATTGAACAGACTGCTGTGCAGTCTTGTTACCGAGAATTGTTAGACCAACGCCTCTTTGGAAGACGATTGGGTTGTAACCGAATGGCTCAAGAACATCTCTGTCCGCCTTGTCGAATGCGTATTCTGCGCCTGATACACCAGAACCAGAAACTACACCTCTTCTTGGACCAGCAACGATTGCCCATGGTAGAGAATCAGTGTACTTGTCAATGAAGTTGTTAGAAACGTAAGATGCTGGAGGAACGATTAGATCTTTATTGTTCTCTCTAACAACTAGACCTGGACCGTAGTAGAATGCAAAGTTAGCACCTTCGTTGATTGAAGGTAGAGAATACAATGAAGTTGGGTTCTTGTCTAGGTTACCGCCATTCGCAACGTAATTTACATTGAATGCACCATTATCATCGATGAAAGATGGGTTTGTAGATGCTTTGAATTCAAAGATCATTGGCGCGTTTAGGATGGCAGAAGCATTCTGTCTAGTCTTAGCTAGGTTTGAAAGCTGTGACTTATTTAGAATACCGTTCGCAGATTCATAAGAACCAAATGTATCAACAATGTATCTGTACGTGATGTTATCTTTGTCTGCTAGAGTGTTACCTAGGTTTGTACCAGTGTTTACTGCGTCTAGGCAATCTAGGATAGACTGTGTACCAATCTTCGCTCCATCTAGAACGAATGGGTAATAGACAGCAGTTGCTTCTTCGTATGAAGAATAAGCTCCTGCAAATACTGCAGCTGGTGTCGTATGTACGTAAACTGTGTAAGTTGTAATTGGATCTGCCGGAGGTGCTGGTGCTGTAGTAGCTGGAATAACGTTTTTAATGATTCTAGTTACCTTAGCAAGTCTATTGGTAGCGTCAGCATGAATGTAGTGACCAACCTTTAGATCAAACGTTGGTGGAGTAAGTATACCCTGGTATGTGAATGTTGCGGTGTTTGAACCAGCAGCATATACCCATGCAGCATCAATCATAACATCTCTATCACCTGTAGTTAAAGAATACGATAGAGCGTCTAGAGAATCACCAGTGTGACCGATTAAATCAACTGCAGTACCGTTTGCTTCGTCAAGAACTGCATCTTCTAGAACAGCGCAGAACAAACCTGTTCTTCTTGCTTCAGAATTGATCATTGTCTCAACGTACATTTGGTTGCCTTCTAGATCTGTGAAACCTGGAAGAATAGAACCAGTGTATTGTGCAATTAGAGATACTTGTCTTAGGTTAGCAAATTCAGCAAGCTTAGTCTTATCTAGACCATCAGCTGTAAAGAATTCGCCATAAATAGGATCTGTGTCCATTACAAGTGCATCAAAGCCTCCTTTGAATACGAATACGTCAACCATGAAGTCTGACATATAATCAAAGTCATTTAGGTATGCAGGAACGTTACCTTCTCCGTACCACTCTCTTGCAGTGATATTGAAAGGTTTAACGTCTTGTGCTTGTCTAACAATAACAGTGATAGGATCTTGCTTAATGTTAGCAAATCTTAGAACGTTACCTTTAATAGCATTACCGACTACATTGTTAACTGCGTCGTCAGAAGGAGTCCAGAATTTTTCAATGTTGAAAAACTTTGAGTACTCATTTTCATTCTCAATTGCAGTTGAAAGTGCATCTGAAGCATCAGTTACAGGTGCTGCATAAGAAATTTTGTCATTGCTATCAAATTTAGCTAGGTTAAGAGCTAGGATAGGACCTCTTGTTAGAGCTGTAAGAGCTGATCTGTGGAAGAACATGCCTTTTTTCTCCAAGTTGCGATCAATGCTACCAAAAACATTGATGAACTGTTCAACTGAGTCGATCAAAACAGGAGAATTGTATGGTCCTTTCTTAGAGTGACCAACAATCAATCTGATTGTTTCGGCTGGAATGTTGACAGTCTGCGACTTATCGAATTCAAGTCTGTATACACCAGAGCTCTTGAATTGTAGAAGTTGTGGACTTAGTGCCATAATTTTATATTGGACTTTTTTTTGCTTTAACTATATATCAAGGAAACTACGACAATTTATCAATTCAACAGATCATAAATGTCATATTGTAGATCTCCGTCAGTGTTTTGATCTTTATAAAGAATTTTCTCCATGTAGTTGTGAAGTTCTTCATCAATGTGATCAAGAACCTCTTCAATGAAGTCAGCGTAATCAACTGTTAAGAAGAATTCAGTGATCGTGACACACGTCATTAGAGTATCGTCATTACCATGTTGAGCACCATAAGAACCATTTACAAGAGTACCGAACATTGATGCTTCTGTTACTGTTTGATGTTCAGTGAAATCAATTCTATTACCCTCAACTAGCTTTTTAAGGTTCTGACACATCACAGGTTTATTGTCGGATTTGACTCTAATGCCTGGTTTCAAAACCCTTGCATCGTGGCGGTGTCTGAATCTAACAATCATCTCTTCATCAAACTCGTTTCTCTGTGGGAATAGAGTTGTCAAATACTTAATTAGAATAGAACCATAGGTATTGTATTCAATGATCAATTTAACGTTCTCAGGCTCAAAGATTTCAACTGATAGGGTATAAAGTACTTTAGCAAAGTCTTCAATTACGTGCTCATTAGACCTAAATAGACCAATCTGCTTTAACGTGAAGAAATCGTACATTGCCCCTGGGTTTTGAACGTACTTCATTTGCTTCTTTTTCATTGGCACTATCTCGAATAGGTTGATTACAGAATAGTCGCCACCGTTACCTTCGGCAATGTCAACTGAGAACACATAATATCTACCTTCTTCCTTTGCGTATTCAACATCAAAATCCGGAGCAAACCCAAGGTATCCCTTCAAATCCATGTGAATGTTTTCAAACTCTTCAAGATCTTCGTATTCGTATTTAGCCATTCCCTTGCGAAGTTTCTTCATCGTTACGGGGTCAAATAGTAGGTTTGATGATGATACGAATTCATTACCGTATTGGCGGTTAAAGGCTTCTTCAGAGCCCAGGTTACCTAATTCACGTTCATACCATTCATCGTCTCTGTCGGGGTGTTGCCACCAGTCAATACGAGTGGCTTTATAGGCATTTAGCCCCTTCTCTGCAGCTGAATAGATTTCATAGAACTTATTGAAACCGTTAGGTGTAGAAGTGATGATGATACGTGATACCTTTGACGCTGACAGGGTAGGATATACGTTTTCATAGAACGTATCTACAATTGAACCGTGAATGTGTGCAAACTCGTCCAAGAATAGAGTGTGAATCGTAAAACCGATACCTGCTTTAGCAGTGGTAGATTGACCTACAAGACGACAACCGTTATCAGCTTTAACGTTCATAACGTCATACTTAATAATGCCCGGTTTCATAAAGAAGGGTAGGTTCTCAATTACGGTTTTGGCCTTATCGATAATTTCTTTAGTTGTATCTGACTTGTTCGCAAGAAGTAGAGTGTTCTTGTCAACTTGGAAAGTTAGGTACCATGCGTTAAAGATTGAAGCTGTAACGGTTTTACCCATTTGGCGAGAAGCTAGAACTACATTAAATCTTTCATTTTGAAAGTTACGTAACATGTCCTTTTGATAGTCTCTAAGCTTAACTTTACGAATACCTTCGTCAGTCATAACCACTGCATACTTTTCAGCAAAGTATACAATATCACTTGCACATTTTGCAAGTTCTTGAATTTCTTCGTCAGTGTATTCAAATACAATGTTACCCTTTCGTAGAAATTGTTTACCCTCATAGAAGGGCAAAGAAATCTTTGGACGATAACCCTGGTCCATCGCAACTACTAGATCAGATACCTTTTTAGATGACCATACTAGTTTTGCTGCGGTGGAATCATCGTTATCCTTTGGGATCCAAACGTTATCTCCTACGTAATCGCTCATTCTTCAGTGTTATCTGTTGTATCTTCTTCAATTTCAGCGTCTTCGACGTTACCTGCGATTGAAGCCTGAATCTTTGACATCAGATCTTTGGTTCCACGCTGAACGTTAGATGAACCCTTTTCATTGTTAAAGTCCTCAGAGATTTGACGATTTGTCTTTTCCTGATATAATTCAGAATCTCTAGCGATACGCTTCATTGATTCTTCAGTTGCCATCAAATACATCGTTTGTGATTTGATGATGTCCAACATTGACTTTTGTAGGGTTGCAAGAACCTCGAACATCCTAGGAGCCATGTCGCCATCCTCGATGGTCTCTAATAAACGAGTTAGTGCTCTTTCACCCGCTTGGAGTTGATACACTAGAGATGACATCGTCATCTCGTCCATCTTTCTCTTGGCTTTAACGTATTCATTATGTTCAATGATGTCGGAATCTAGATAGAACCTCATCAAGGCATCAATGGTCTTTTTAGCCTGTTTATCTGCACCAGTTTTAACCTCTAAGAAGTTAAATGTTGGTCTATGGTGTGCTGGAAGCTGTGGATCTACGTCAATGATTCCTTCAAGGGATTCATTGTCTCCGATCAAACTATCCAATTCATTTCTAATCTCGTCCGCTTGGGAACGAAGAGTTTTCTTATCCGACATAATGGTAATAAGTTATTCTGGTAGTATATATCAGAACTTCGGAATACCGCCGATCTTTTCGGCTCTGAATCTCCAGTGGTTGATCACCTCTTCTCTGGTTTCAGGGGTTAGGTAATCCTGTGTGTCTAAGTATTGATTGACAGTATCAATCATTGACATCTTTCTTTTCTTGGCTTCGTATCTTAAACCTTGAAGATTTGCATCAACCTCCTTTGGTAGCAATAGATACATGTGTTGTGGTAGAATTCCAGACTTAATTAACAGTCTCATCTGTTGATCGTCTTCATTCGGTTTACCACCCCTATAATTGCCAATGTTTGGACCGTCTTGTGTGATGTGTTCAATTTCATGTCTAATAACATCTGCAAGGTGCATATAAATTTCAGACCAATACCCTGGTAACCACTTTGGGTTAACGTCAAAGTCAATAATGATGTAAGGTGTTTGATCTTCGTCATCGTCATCGATGTCTCGACCGTCTGCTCCGGTTGTATTGTGAATGTCAAATCCCTTTGACTTGAAATGAATGTTTGCGTCAAAATCAAACTCCAATCCTGGAAGTTCTATTTGCTGATAGAAGCTACCTTGACTTTTACCAGATTTATGGTCAGTGACCCACTTCTTAAAACAATCTTTTAGAAGTTGACTTGCAACTCCGTCAAGTTTAGCTCCCTTTTCATATAGGGCTTGAAATTCAGAGTATCGTATGATCATCTTGCGTTTCTATATCGTTGGTACGAAAGAGATGGAATGGCGTTATCTATCACTAATGCGTATTGCGCGTCTCTAACTAGAGATTGGTTTAACACATTGGAATGTTGTTCTTCCTCAATGGTCTTTTTCCAAATTCTAATGTTTGTCATCTTTAATTTACCACCTCTTAATTGATAACCTCTATCCACATCCCAAATAAATGATTGTGTTGTAGGTCTAATTTCTCTAAATTGAAGTTCAAGGTTGTTATTACCATCTTGTGGTCTAACGTAATTGAGTTGTTCATTTAGATAGTACATATACACTCCAATTTCTCTAAAGTCGTTTGATAGATTGATAACAATCGCATACCATTCGTCAGTTGACATGATCATACCGTGCATGAAAGTGTATGGTTGATTATTAATCATCAACTCTAATTTTGATGATGAAAGTCTTGCCGTTAAACCAACGCCAAACTGTTCGCCTTGGATCAAAACATATTTGGTTGTATCTAAGTTATCAAAGGTCGGTTGAACCCAGAATGTAAATGCTAAGTTTTCTTCTTGCGTTTGTTTTGCAGGTTGAATATATTCAACTGCAGTCTGATCATTTGGAACAGTACTTAGATTATAGTGATGCTTAGATACAATTGTCCATCTGTTTTTCAAATCATAGTCAACTATTTTAACTAGGGCATTTGCACCAGTTCTAACGCCATCTTCCCAAATATGAGATACTCCTTGAAGTTGTTGCGGCTTTGTAACCTTTTTGCTCTCGTCCTGAATTTCAGCTCCAAAAATGTCATCCATTCCAACTACTAGGTCTTGCAATTCTGCTTCTGCCTCTGGAGACTTGATAACCGCCGAACGATCTTGATATTTCGCTAGCATCACTCTCCAGTATGTATGGTTAACATTGAACTCATCTGCCAGTGACACAGATTTGACCTCGTACATCCTGTTTAGTTTTGGGAAGTACAAGTAATCTTTAACTCTTGGTCTCTTAAATGGTCCGAAAGTCTTTTCAAATTGATAGTCAGCAATGTGAATTTCAAAATCTTCAAAGCCCATGCCGAAGATGTCGTAATTGATTTGTTGTGTTGGCATTTCATTATCTGGAACCGAAACTTTAACGTCTCCTTGGGCAACTACGTTAAACAAAGAATACTCCATGAAAGTAACGTCTCTGGTTCTTTCATCGGGTTCAGTTCTGTAATATCTTACTGGCCATCCAAAGATGTCAGTTGAAATTTCTACAAGCTGTCTGTACAGATTATCGCTCTTATTTAATTCGTATGGCTTAAAGATATTTTCATCAGTCGTACATGGTTTAATGTTGGCGCAACCAATATATGAATATGGATCATCGCATCCTAAGCAATACTGTGGACAAGCTATGATTTCTCCTTCAGTGGTTTCAAGTGTGAACGTAATACTGATCATCGTTAATGACGCACCTAGCGTTAAACGATCAACAGTACCTTTAACGTCAATCCAAAGTGGTCTCGTTCCATCCCATGCGATAAACATCAGATCACCAGGATTCATATCTTTGGTCAATAATTTGAATTCACTGAATTCTTCATTAGTGTGAGACCATCGGTATTCGTAAATAAACTCATTGTTTGCATCTGGCAAAATCATGAAAGTTGCCATCGATGCAGTGAAAGGTGCTGGATCAGCAAGTTCAATGTGAAGTGGAGTAACTTGAAGTGCAACTTCAAGTACGTGATTACCTACGATGATAGAATCACCAGGACTTAGATTAAAATTAGTACCGTACCCTGAAACGGTCGTAGACCCTTCAGTAAAACTAATTTTACCTACCGTATAATCGTTACTTAGACCGGCCAAAATAGACCAATCTGTCACACGAATTACGTTTTCATACGGATCGACAAGTTTTCCAATGATGAAATCTCCGATCTCATTTGCTGTTGAGCCAGTTACCATAAACTATTTATACTTCAATGTTTTTGGCCTCGTCGGAAGGTTCTTCACCAATGATCTTTGGAACCGATGGTTTCTGACTGAAAGTTGGCTTTGAAACCGGTTTAGATTTGACAATATCCTGAGGTTTGTAAACTTCACCCGCAATCCAAGATGCAATGAAACCCGTAAGTGATACGAAGTAAACTGCTAGATCGCTCAAATTAGCCTTAAACCATATTGCAAATCCACCAACAATGGTCCATAGAGCAACGATAATGTATATCATTACTTCTCGTCTAGAGTTTGGACCCTCTTTCATTAAACCAGTCTTTTCACTTGGCCTACGAGACTCTCCCCAGATATAAGTTGCAACGTATGCTGTTAGTGAACCAAAGTAGGCTGCAAGTTGAGTGAAATCAGTATCTTTATAAGCTCCAAGAACTCCCATTGTAATCCATAACAGAACAACAATGTAAACCAACTCCTCACGCTTACCAAAATCCTTTAGTAATTCGCGTAGTTTTTTCATTCAGAAAGTGAGACTTTCTTTTATATATCTCACCAATCCGTGACTAAAAGTACTTCAGGATTATCACCTTCCAGTTTATGGTCAATGATGTCTAAAATCATTGCAAGGGATTCGGCCGTTTGATCAGACATGTCTTCTGAACCTAAAATACTTTCAACTCCCATAGTCAATCGCTTAATAGGCATTGAGTTGTATGGCTTTTCACCAATCAAACCAGCAGATCTCAACAGTGGATTGATCTTTTTAATTTCATGAACATCAATAAATTCGCTCAATCTAACGGTCGCTCTAAGAATCTTATAAGAATACTTTATTTGTCGAGTTGTATTTTCAAAATCTTCAATTACTCTACTAAAGTTTCTACGCTTGGAAAGTGTTAATTTGATCCATTTTAATCTGCCAAAATCTTCAACAATCTTGTGAAGAAAGAATAGAGATGAAGCATCCTTGTGAATCAACTCAAAGGTGATGGCCTTAATACGTCTAATTTCTTTCTCAAAGTTATATTCAAACATCGTCTCCAATTGATATGGAGTATATTCACGATGAAACGGACCACGTTGCTGGTTTGCCAACTTCGTTGGGTGGAGGTGGTGACCCATCGCCAGTTACAGCTTATGGTGTTTACATGATCTATTATGAAAATGTAAATGCTAATAACAACACCATTAACAATATGTCAAATGGTGGTGTTGCAGGCTCAAACTTAATTTATGGTTTAATGTTTTCTTCGACTTCGTTAGGTTTTAAATTAATATTAATTTTTAAGGCTTCCAGGACATCTGCAGAACCACAATTAGAAGAAACACCGTAATTGCCATGTTTAGCCACTTTTACACCGGCCCCTGCCGTGACAAAAGAGGACAAAGTAGAAATGTTGAAGGTATCCTTGCCATCTCCGCCGGTTCCACAAAGATCTATAGTTTCAAAATCAGAAAGATCAATTGGTAAACAAAGGTCTAATAGAGCTTCTCTAAAACCATCCAGCTCTTCTACAGAAATACTTCGCATCATATAAACCGTCAAAAAGGAAGCGATCTGACTTTGGTTATACATACCATTCGAAATATTAACTAAGGCCTGCTTAGCTTCTTCGCTTGAAATGCTTTCATGATTTATAAGTCTGTTCAATAAGTGTTTCATAGCTTAAGAATGTATCCAGTTTTTTAGAATTTGTTTACCATGTGGCGTTAAAACAGACTCCGGATGATATTGTACGCCTTTTACATCATACACCTTATGACGTAAAGACATGATTTGACCATTTTCATCAACTGAGGTTGCTTCTAAAACGTCTGGTAAATTTGGATTGACCACCCATGAATGGTAACGACCAACTTCAATTTCTTTTTTCAAGCCCTTAAATAATGGTTCATCATCAACTGTTATGGATACTTTAGTGGCCACGCCATGATACACATTATCTAAGTTTATGAGTGTGCCTCCAAAAACTTCTCCAATGGCCTGTTGCCCTAAGCAAACGCCTAAAATACTTTTGGTTGGTGCAAACCTTTCAATGATGGATTTTAATAGGCCCGCTTCATCAGGAATTCCTGGTCCAGGAGATAGCACAATTTTGTCAAATGGCTCCACATCATCTAATGTTAATTTGTCATTTCTAACTACGGTCACTTCACAATCTAAATCTTCTAAATAATGAACCAGATTATAGGTGAAACTATCATAATTGTCTATCACTAATACTTTCGTCATATCAAATATTTTCTGCTAATTCAATAGCTTTTGTTAGGGCTCCTAATTTATTATATACTTCTTGTAATTCAGTTTCTGGAATCGATTTAGATACAATTCCAGCACCTGCTTGCCAATGTAGTTTGTGATTCTTGCTCAAGAATGTTCTAATCATGATGGCATGATTAAAATTACCATCAAAATCCATAAAACCTATGGCGCCTCCGTAAAAGGAACGGCTTGTTTTTTCATATTGTTCAATAAGCTGCATGGCTCTGTATTTTGGCGCACCACTTAAAGTTCCTGCCGGAAACGTATCGGCAACCACTTGCATGGTAGAAACATTTTTATGCTTTTGCCCCGTTACTTTACTCACTAAATGTATGACATGAGAAAAAAACTGGACTTCTCTATAGGTTTCAACCACTACTTGGCTTCCATTTCTGCTTAAATCATTTCTTGCCAAATCTACCAGCATCACATGTTCGGCATTTTCTTTGTCATCAATCTTTAATTGTTTTGCTAATTCAGCATCTT
>ENA-OREM01001348-OREM01001348.1-marine-metagenome-genome-assembly--contig:-NODE-1348-length-12435-cov-4.269056_pt1 | contig 12435 bp, 7 predicted proteins | sample MGYA00248623_ERZ508561 | MGnify/ENA primary metagenome ERZ508561 (study PRJEB26227, sample SAMN06264494) | marine metagenome | isolation source: Columbia River Estuary | place: USA:Columbia River Estuary...
GTCGGGAAGGAATGTCGTACCCGAAACTGGTGGAGTACAGTTTGGTACAAAAGGAGTCATCGCAACAGTTGAGGACAAGTTGGCCGATTGTCCTAAACAGATAGAGGTTGGGGAAGCGGAGGGAGTTATTGTAGGCGTAGTAGAAACCTGAACTGTTGTTGTAGCTGAATTAGTGTTAGGACAACCCCCTTCAGTTCCATTCAAAGAAACTTGGTAACTCCCCGCATTCGGGAAAGTGGCTGTTGGGTTTTGCTGAGTAGAAGTGGCACCGTTACCAAAATTCCAGGCATAGGTATCAGCTCCACCAGGACCACCCGTAATTGATCCACTGAAATTAACAGTTCCTCCCTGACAAATTCTAATAATACCACCAGAAGCAGCAGGAGTAGTGCTTGTAATTGTAGCAATTGGAGCCACACATGGTGTTGAGCATGAAATAGTTGCAGCCCAACCCGCATTATTTATACTCCCATCCGAGTCAAATACAAAAGTAATACAACCCGAAGCGTTCGTTGGAGAAGCTGTAACCAGTCCTGGACTTGTAGTACCAGTGTATGTCCCTAAGGTAGGAGCCGCTGTTGAATTTCCATCATAAACCGTCAAGAAGTCAAATGCATTTTCAAGGTTGAATGAAGTAAAGTTCAAAACCATATCTGCACCTGGAGTCGATGGGCAAAATGTAACAGTATACAATTGATTTACAGCATATGTACCTCCATTACCTCCAGAATCATAAAACGTTCCTGAACAGGTGTTAATGGTCGTAGAAGTACTTGGAGTGTAATTCTGCGCCAAAGATGTTGAGGCACAAAACATTGTTGCTATTGCAACTTTGGAAATATTTTTAAAAATAGGTCTCATGGTAGTTCGGATCATTTTGAAAGAATTGCCTCTTGTGGTATGATATAAATGATCTTGTTCACACCTTTTAACTTGTATACCTGAGCTTCATTCGTTGAGAAGTAACGATATTTAAGCGGGTTGAAATTTGGAGATTCAACTTCTTGGATAAATTGCTCTACCGTAATGTAGCTTTCAGTCTTGCTTGTCAACGGAATGAATTCAATTGGCTCCTGCTCCTGCTCATACTTCCCTTCACTGACCGAACGAACAAAAAATCCATGATCAACATATTTATCCATAAGGATTAACAAGTCGGGATTATCTGATCTCCTCTGATCATACCATTCCTGTCCATAAACCTCGATTATTTTTCCGGCATTTTCCAACTCCTGAGAGTAACTGAAGCCAGCCAATCCAAATGCTAAGAGTAGCGTTAGTATAGTAGTTTTCATTTTCAGTATTGATGATTTTTTAGCGCATCACGAAATTATGACGTAGCAATCACTCATCCGTTGCCTCAAATTTACCTAAAAATCGGGTTATTTCAAATAATTTCAATGCCATCAAAAGATAATGTGTTTGAAAAAAAAATCCCTATTCAATTTTGAACAGGGATCAAATTATCATTACAAAAAGATCAAACTTTCATACCTCTAACGATTCTATCTTTTCGTTTCGTTTTCTGAAGCTTCTTTAATACAACCATCAAATATGTATTTCCTGAAGCTGATGAAACTGTATACTCGTCGTTCCCATAGTCGATCTTACCATTTTTCTGACTTGACCAATCTGCAACAAGATAAAACTTACTTCCTTGTTGATTTGGGCGGGCTGCAAAAGTCAATGTCTTATTCACTCCCGTTTCAAATCGTATGATCAGCTCTGCATTCTCTCCTAAACCATCATAGATACACTTCGTATTTATCGGAATAATGATCCTGTTCTCTTCTTTACTCGAATTGGTAACCAACGCTCCCGATTCAGAAGTCCCCTGATTACCCGATGCTTTACTCTTTTCCATGATTACGGTCGCAGAGGTATAGAACTGAACTTTCTTTAATTTCGACGGATCATCCAAACCAAACTCTTCTTGAATATCTACGGTGTATGGAACTTTGATACCGCATGAAAACAACATGGTTGTCAAAACTACTAGTGGAAATAACCTTTTCATGACTAATTTTTTTTTGCAAAGATATGATTTGACGCAAAACAAAAATGATACCACACCATAAGTTCACTGATATATCTAACTTTGTATCATGATCAATGTTAGTATCCATACTTTTAATGCTTTCCAACAAAACACAAGTGTTGTGTCAGATGAATCAGGTAATTGTGTGATCATCGATCCGGGTTGCTATTCCAGTCATGAAGAGAATGAACTGACTCAATTCATTGAATCTTCTGGATTCAAACCCAGAGCAGTATTAAATACGCACGCTCATATTGATCATGTGCTGGGGAATCAATTCGTTTCATCAAAATATGATATCCCGCTTTATCTTCATAGGGATGATCTTTCAACCTTACGATCAGTAGAGAATTATGCTCATTTATATGGATTTGAAGGCTACAAAAAATCTCCTGAACCTACGTTCTTTCTCGAAGATGGACAAGTATTAACATTTGGAAATATTTGCTTTAAAGTAATGCATACGCCAGGTCACGCGCCGGGACACGTCGTTTTTATTGATACTGCAAACAATTTTGTGATCAATGGCGACGTTCTGTTCAGAGGAAGTTTTGGAAGAACTGATTTGCCAGGAGGTGATTTTGAAACCTTAAAATCCATCATTCTGAACAAAATGTTCTCTCTTCCTGAGGATATGACTATATACTGTGGACATGGGCCTTCAACTACCATTGGTACAGAAAAGGTAAGCAATTACATCTTGAATTTTTAATGAAAAGTAGACCAAGAATAGCGATCAATACCCGATTTCTCCTCAACGGAAAAATGGAAGGATTTGGTTGGTATACTTACGAAGTCACAAAACGCATAGTTGAATCACATCCAGAGATCGACTTTTATTTCTTCTTTGACAGGCAATTCGATCATCGTTTCATTTTCTCAGATAACGTTACTCCAGTCATTATCAATCCGCCGGCAAGACATCCTGTTTTGTTCTATTTATGGTTCGAAATCGGAGTAAAGCGGGCCTTGAAAAAACACAACATCGACCTGTTCTTCTCACCTGATGGATATCTTTCACTTTCTTCGAAAGTAAAACAGATCTGCACCATTCACGATATTAATTTTGAGTATTATCCAGAAGATATTCCGTTTGCCGCACGAAAGTATCTGAGACATTTTTTTCCAAGATTCGCAAGAAAGGCTAATCATATCCTTACAGTTTCAAACTATTCCAAAACAGATATTTCTGCCAAATATCGAATAGACGAAAACAAGATTTCTGTGGTTTGGAATGGTGCTTCTGAAATTTTTAGACCATTGTCAGATGATCTAATAACTGAAATAAGGACTACCTATTCTGAAGGTTCTCCATATTTCATTTATGTAGGATCTATTCACCCCCGCAAAAATATCCGTCGATTAGTAGATGCATTTATTCGATTTAAAACCGAAACAAATTCTACCTGGAAATTATTGATCGTTGGTGAGGCAATGTGGGATGAAAATGAACTTGGGACAATCAAAGGAAAACAAGACATCGTTTTTACAGGGCGGATGGAACTTTCAGAGCTCGCAAAATTGGTGGCTGCCGCCAGTGCCTTAAGTTATGTTCCATATTTTGAGGGATTTGGTATCCCTTTGGTTGAGGCGATGAAATGCGGAATTCCTATCTTGAGTGGTGACAAGACATCATTGCCGGAAATTGCGGGTGATGCTGCCATCTATTGTGATCCTTTTAATATTCAATTGATTTCTGATGGCATGAAGAGATTGTCATCCAACGAGTCATTAAGGAAACAACTTTCAGAAAGTGGGATCGAACGATCGAAGAACTTCAGTTGGGATATCGCCGCTACTAAAACCTGGGAAATAATTTCTGATCATTTATCCAACTAAAAAAGCCACCCTTTCGGATGGCTTCTATCTTGTTTGTTTTGATCTTATTTTGTCTGTAGTTCGATGAACTGATATGGACGATACTTATCCTGGTTGTCGAAGTCTCCTTCGTACTTAGGACCCTGTACCACTGCAGCGATGATCTGTACTTTTACCTTCGCATCCATTCCTTTTGATTTGAAGTACTGATTCAATTCCTTCTCGATCTGCTGAGCACGAGACTTTGCAAGCTTGTCGTTGGTCTTGAATGTTGTTGTTGGCACGTATGACGCTGATGAGTTGATCGTGATCGTTACCATTGGTCTTCCCTGTGCTACGATCTTCTCTACTCCATTTACAAACTCTTTCAGCTTCCCTTCTTCTACTGTTAGCTTGTCTGCGTTGTAATCAAAGAAGTGTTTTAGGCTGATATCCATCGGTGCAGGTGGTTCTGTAACTGAACATGTACTGCTTGCTGTTTGTCCAACCGCATCCGTTACTGTTACTGTGTACTCACCAGCTCCTACTCCCATGATATCTTCTGTTGTTCCACCATTGGTCCATGAGAAGCTATACGGCTCAACACCACCTTTCACTGTAGCATCTACTCGTCCGTCCTTCACTCCATATGAGCTCATGTTTGTTGAAGAACATGTGATCGATACCGGTGGTGGTGTAAGAATGTAAGCCATGTAGATATCACTTCTCTCTGATTCCTTGTTACTTGACCAGTAGATCATGTTACCACTGTAGCTGAAATAAGCATCAAACTTCGCTGAGTTTACTTTTGGTCCAAGATTCACCGGATTTGACCAGCTTGTCCATGAACCTTGCTTCACTGAATAGAAGATATCTGCATCCCCCTGACCTCCATGACCATTACTCGAGAAGAAAAGTGTATCCTGTGTCTTGTTCAGGAATGGCGAGATCTCAAATCCAGTTGTATTCAAAGTTGAACCCATATGGACTGGCGCACTCCATGCTCCTCCGCTCTTTGTACTTACGTAAAGGTCTTCCTCTCCGACAGATCCTGGTCCTTTGTAGGAGATGATCATTACATTCTCATCTTCATTCACATGGAAACCGTAGAAATCTCCTTCGATATCCAAAGTAGGGATCTCGATCTGTGCCGGTGACTCCCATCCATTGCCTTTTTGCATGGAGATCGCACACCCTTTTTCCATATCCTTCTTCCCTTCATAGGCATTCAACAGGTAGATCGATTTTCCGTCTCTGGAAACTCCAAATACAGCATTATTGAACTTGTTGTTGATGTTCTTTACCTTCTCGCACTCTGTGTATTCTCCATTTGGCTGACGACGGCTGTACCAGATATCCTGATCGTATTCTCCTCCGTTGTTTGATGCATCATACGTTCTTGTGAAGTAGAGTATTGAGCTATCCTTGGAGAAAACCGGCATACTCTCTTCTGCCTCTGTATTTACCGTCCCAGGTAATACCATCGGTTCTGAGATCTTCCAAAATTGTGCGTTTGCTCCAAATGCGCCTAATACTACAACACCTAATAGAAGTTGCTTCTTCATAAAATTTGTGATAATGGTTTTTTTCTTTTTCCTTGCTCTTCCTTAATCTCTTCTGCCAAGCATCAAGCCCAGTACGATCTCATGACCTCCTGAACTCACCTGGTTGAATCTCGATAATGAGAAATCATATGAGTAACCAAACTTGAACTTGTTGTTCACATTCAGACCCACCATTCCGATCATCGCATCCTTGTGACGGTAAGATACTCCCATCCACAACCATTCCTTGTACTCCAGCTGTAATGATCCATCGATCGATACAGGAGCAGGTGCCATATACTTCACCAATACTGCCGGCATCAACGTCAAGTTATCATTGATCGGGAACTTGTATCCTCCTGTGATATTGAAGTGCATCTGTGTATTGAAGTTGGCTGTTCCAGATCCGAACTCTACAAAGTCCTTGGAAAGGTTATCTCCACTGATCCCTAAGAACGCGTTCTTTGAATACAAGTACATCCCAACGCCCAAGTCAAGGATATTCATGCTTGAATTCCCTGAATAGAAATTTGCATATACATTATCTGTTGCGTTGTTATAGTTCGTAGCATCCATGATGTTACCCACAACAGCCTTGTCCTGCAAAAACGTATTGTTCGATAATCCGATCCTTGTTCCCAATGATAAATTCAGCTTCTTTGACATCGGTACGTGTACCGCATACGTCAAGCTCGCATTCATTCTTCTGAAGGCACCGTACTGATCTGCCAACAACTGCCCTCCCAAAGCATGCTTCAACTTCCCGGTCTTGATCTCTGGATTCCTTACAGGACCAGAGCTCACACGAAGTGCAGGGTTGTATGGCGTTCTCTTCTTAAAGTTCAGCAGTGATGCCACCGATACATAGGCTGTCTTCGGAGCATCCGTCAAACCCATCCATTGCCAACGTCCACTCATCGTTACATCAACGAAGTCATACACCCCAGCAGCGCCCGGGTTGATCATGAACTGATTTCGCAAGTATTGACTATACTGTGGATTCTGCTGTGACATCGCAAAACCTGTTGTAAGTCCTAAAGCCAGTGTTAAAGCTATCTTACGCATTTTCTATCTTATTAGTAGTTAGTAGTTCTTATTTTTCTAACAGGATACTTACCGCTCCTGATTCAACTTTCTTGTCCTCATCATTCAATTCGATGATGTAGTAGTATGATCCAACTGGTAATGCCTCACCATTGTAGTCTCCCTTCCATCTGTTCGAGTCATATGGACCATCCACTGATGAATCGTGCTCATACAACAAACCTCCCCAACGGTTGAAGATCCTTACCACGTTGTTCGGGTAAGCAGCATCCAATCCGTATAATTCCCAGTCGTCATGAACACCATCAGCGTTCGGTGTGATTGCTGTTGGGATGGTGAAATCACAATTATTGATCACAATTGTACCAGTACCACTTGCTGTATTGACACAATTTGCATCTTCAATATCTAGGATATCATAAACTCCGGCTGCCGTACCTAACAGAATTGGTGAAGTAGAACCAGTAGTAGTTTGGGCAGCTCCACCATCCACTGAATATGTTACAATCCAAACAGGAGAACCTGTCACATTAACCGCGACATCATTAACCGGATCACCTTCACAGAAAGTTCCACCACCAGTTACTGCCGTTACATTAGGCAATGGATTGATGGTAACCAAGAACGATTGTTCATCAGTACAACCACCATTTGAATCAAATACATAAACTGTCTGAGAGGATGTGACCGGACCTGAAATTTGAACACCTCCATTCGATTGACTATTGTTATAGTAAGCTTCTGATCCACTCAAGTTAGTTCCAGTTATTGCTCCCAGAGTTAAATTAGCACAAGCAACCTGATCGCCAGGGTTTGTAATTACTGGAGTGTTATTTATTGTAACCACAAAACTTTCTTCATCTGAACATATCCCAATGTTATCATAAATATAAACGGTTTGGGAAGCATTGATCGGTCCAGTTATTTGTACTCCTCCATTTGTTTGTGAGTCGTCATAATAAGCTTCATTCCCAGAAAGATTAGTTCCTGCTATCGTTCCAAGAGAATAGCTATCACAAGCTGTCTGATCATCTGGATTAGTTATTGTTGGCGTCGTATTAATTGTAACAACAAACGATGTTTCATCATAACATGCTCCCTGAGCATCGTAGATCCAAACAGTTTGACTAGATGTAATATTACCTGAAATCTGTACAGCTCCATTTGCTTGAGAGTCATCATAATATGCCTCAGTTCCAGATAAATTTAAACCTGTAATAGTTCCTAAAGTATAACTATCACAAGTAATCTGATCACCAGGATTAGTCAAAGTTGGAGTATTATTCACAGTTACTACATAACTCTCTTCATCGGAACAAGAACCATTCACATCGTAGATATAAACCGTTTGAGTCGATGTAATTGCTGAACCAACAGCCAATTGTGTACCCGTTGCACCTGTTCCTGTCCAATAAGATTCGTTTCCTGTTAATGCAGTCCCCGAAATTGCAGGTAAAGAATAAGAGTCACAAACAACCTGCACTCCAGGATTTGTCAAAATTGGCGCACCTGGGTTATTTAAGTTAATTACAGAAGAACTTGTCCCAGGACAGCCATTTAATGTAAGAGTAAAGTTATCATATGTACCTGCATTCAAGCCTGTGATAACAATATCACCTGAAACATCGGAGGTTAAAGAAAGTACTCCTGAGTTAATGTTATCATCATCATAGCTTACACCATAGGCAGTTGACACATCTAATCCTGAAATCGTAATTGTACCATCCGAACCATTACATGTCGTTGGATCCGTCGATCCCAAAGTAAATACTGGTGTAGGATTAATTACAACCGAAGCAGTTACGTCAACAGATGGACATCCTCCTGAAGCTGGGATTGAATAAGTTACTGTATACGAACCCGGAGTTGAAGTCGAAGGTTCAATAACCCCAGATGAGGCATTAATTGTTAAACCAGCTCCTGCACCAAATGAACCACCTGCATACGCTGCTGTTCCTGATAAAGTAACTGCATCTGTTCCAACAAATGATTCACAATATGGAGTATTGTATGAAATAGAAGCAGTCGGAGCTTCAGTGACAGTCACTCCAGTCGTAACAGGTACCGCAGGACAACCACCTGAAGCAGGAATAGTATAAGTAACTGTATAAACTCCCGCAGTAGATGTTGAAGCATCAATGTCCCCTGATACAGGATCTATCGTAAGGCCTGCACCCGCTGAATAAGCACCACCTGTCCAAGCTGCGGTACCAGAATCAGTAACAACTTGGGCTGTTGCATTCGATGTACAGAATGGATCTGCGTAATCAATTAACGCTGTTGGAAGCGCTGTAATTATTACTGGTGTTGTAACATCCAAAGGAGGACATCCTCCAGATGCAGGTACAGTATAGGTAACAGTATATGATCCAGCAGTAGATGTTGATGGTGTAATATCACCAGATGAAGCATTCAATGTCAATCCTGCTGTAGATGCATATGTTCCTCCCGTGTAAGCACCTGTTCCGGTCAACGAAACAGAAGCCGCTCCAGCAAAATCAGTACAGAAAGGATCTGTATAATCAATTGCAGCAGTAGGACCTTGAGTGATTGTCACTGAAGTAGTAGCAGGTACTGATGAACATCCTCCTGATGCAGGTACTGTATAAGTAACTGTATATACTCCCGCAGTAGATGTTGAAGCATCAATATCTCCTGATACCGGATCTATCGTAAGGCCGGCACCCGCTGAATAAGTACCACCTGTCCATGCTGCAGTACCAGAAGCAGTAACAACTTGAGCTGTTGCATCTGTTGTACAGAATGGATCTGCGTAATCAATTAACGCTGTTGGTAATTCGGTGATCGTCACATTGGTTGTTACATCAACCGCGGCACATCCTCCTGAAGCTGGAATAGTATAAGTAACGACATATGCTCCTGGTGTAGATGAACTTGGTAGAATATCTCCAGAGAAACTATTGATTATCAAACCAGCAGTTGAAGTATAAGAACCGCCAGTGTATGCATCTGTTCCTGTTAAAGTAACTGTTTGTGCATTTGTATTGTCTTCACACCATGGAGAAGTATATGAAATTGAAGCCGTTGGAGTTGTATTGATTGTAATAGTAAAATTCTCTTGATCTGTACAAGCTCCGTTTACGTCATAAATATAAATTAGCGCAGAGGCAGAAATTATATCATTCTCGAAATATTGAGTCCCTGTACCATTAGGTCCTGAGAAATAACCAGGGTTCTGAAGTGCAGTACCTGTAATGGCAGGTAATTGATAACCTACATCACATAAAATTTGATTTGCAATATCAAATACATCAGGAGCTCCCGGGTTGATCAAACTTACTGCAGTTGGATCCGTTGCAGGACACCCAGTCGACACATATGAGATAACAAAGTTATCATACGACCCCGCGTTTAGTCCCGAAATAATAATTTCCCCTGATCCATTTGACGTCATTACGCCTGGTCCTACTGGAGTCCCAACATCGTTATAAGTAACATTGTAATCAGTTGAAGGATCCAAACCTGAGATTAATAACGAACCATCCGTACCATTACAAACTGTTGGACTAGTTCCAGATACAGTAAATACCGGAACTGGGTTAATTACAACAGAGGTTGTCACATTAAAGCTTGGGCAACCAACATTCGATGGTACTGCATATGTAACAGTATAAGTTCCAGCTGTTGAGCTTGAAGGAATAATTGAACCGTTCGCGGTATTGATCGTCAATCCCGCAGTTGATGAATATGTACCACCAGAAAATGCTCCTGTTCCAGTCAAAGTAACTCCTTGTGCTGTGGTAATCGAAGTACAGAATGGATCTGCATAATCAATTGCGGCTGTTGGTAACAAGGAAATAACTATTGGAGTAGTTACAGGTATTGCAGCACAACCTCCAGACGCAGGAATAGTATAAGTTACAGTATAAGAACCTGCAGTTGATGTTGATGGTGTGATGTTTCCATTTCCACTATTAATTGTCAACCCTGCACCTGCACTGTATGTACCGCCAGTATATGCTCCTGTTCCAGATATAGTTACTGCTGCAGGACCTGCATTTGACGTACAGAATGGATCTGCATAATCAATCGTAGCGGTCGGTGCTGCTGTTATCGTAACAGTGGTAGTTGCTGTTACTACCGGACATCCACCTGCCGCTGCAATTGTATACGTCACAGTGTATGTACCTGGTGTAGTGGTAGATGGCGTTATAGCTCCAGATGAAGCATTAATTGTCAAACCGGCCGGAGACGAGGAATAAGTACCACCAGTGTATCCACCAGTTCCAGTTAACGTAACAGATTGGGCAGTTGCAACTGATGAACAGTATGGTCCTGCGTAAGAAATTGATGCAGTTGGTAATGCAGTAACATTAATGATCACATCGTCATATTGAGTACATGCGTCATCTGTAACCGCCAATGTAAATGTTACTGGACCAGTTATCCCAACAGGAGGAGTAAATGTCGGAGTTAAAGAAGTTGTACTAGATAGACCTGCAAGGGCTCCTGCTGGGGAAGCAGTCCAAACATAGGAAACTGCTCCTGTAGTATTCGAATACGAACCACTTAATGAGGTTGAAGCGTTAGAACAGATCGTTTGGTCAGGACCAGCATTAACAATTGAAGCACAACAAAGCAGGGTCGCAGAAAATGCAGGAGAAGGGTCTCCAGTACATGCAAGAGATGACCATGAACCTGATTCACCATCTGCAGTGGTATTTATTACCATCCCTAAATCATAGTTCCCGGTGCAAACAGCTACTGTAGATACGGACCAACAGAATTGGCCACCGGCACCGCTCCAAGAAGTAATTGAACATGGATCTCCAAAGTTGTTTCCAGCATTACCATTAGGAGGAGTCGGCCCATTAGGATCAATATCCACGTACCATCCTTCACCTGTTACGAGACCTGTCGCCGTTGACGTATTGGAATTCAGCCACATCCATGTATAAGTGGTACCTCCACCTCCACAATCTGGCGGGGCACTAACGCCATTTAATGTTATGAGGTCCCAAGCATCACCCATAGTAGGTATAACGCCATGCAGCCAGTTATTTGAGATATTATCCCATTCTTCAACCGTCAAACAAAAAGTAACCGATGTACCTGGTGCATAGTATCCGTTTGTAGGTGGTGGGGTTGCGGTCAAAGATGATTGCAAATTACATATATTACAATTGAAATAGTTTTCCAATGTCAAATTGAAAGCACTCACGTCTGTGGTACTACCGCCACTAATTTGCATGTAGTATGTAGTACCTGGTGTTAAAGGTTCAAACGTTGTAGTCAAGTTTCCAGTTGCAGAGATGTCACAGAAAGCACCGGAAAGTGAAGCACAAGTTCCTGTCCACAAAGCGACATTCATTTGTGACATGGAGGAAGTTATCGCAACATCCAAAACAGTACCCGATGCCGTAAACGAATACCAAACATCTGCAGCTGGTGCATCCATATCATCACCATTACCCGGAGCCCCTAAACAGTTCACTAGGTAAACGTAAGGACTCGGTGCAGTGGCACCAACTGTTGTACCTGCCAAGTTGACAGGTGTTCCATTTTCCGTTGGACAGGCTGCCGGTGCAGGCAAAGTGCCTAATGATGTAGCAGTAGTACAATTATCTCCCTGAGCAAAAGCAGAACCTGCGCCTACAAAGGCGATGATCAATAATGAATATAACTTTCTCATGATTTTTTATTGTATGTGGCACTCATTGGACGCATCAAAACACCTGACTTGATAGACCAAACGATATCGTTTTCTTTACTATTATTTTCTCTTACACAAGTCGAATCAAATCCCTTAGCCAGGGGGGCTGAAAATATTACAACTTCAGTTCCGTCATCAAATAAAATTGTATAATCCTGATCAGGATTGATCAAGCCACAAAAATTCGAATTTTCAAAAGCCGCTTCAATATCAGATTGAGAATACTTTTCTCCAATTTTATTAATTTGATATACAGGCTTTTGAGCTAGCGCGTTTATTGTTCCTATCATTAAAAATGACAATAGAAGCAAACTCTTCTTCATAAAATGTATGTATTT
>ENA-OREM01001359-OREM01001359.1-marine-metagenome-genome-assembly--contig:-NODE-1359-length-12337-cov-3.348695_pt1 | contig 12337 bp, 12 predicted proteins | sample MGYA00248623_ERZ508561 | MGnify/ENA primary metagenome ERZ508561 (study PRJEB26227, sample SAMN06264494) | marine metagenome | isolation source: Columbia River Estuary | place: USA:Columbia River...
TTGCCAATCTCTTGATCTCCAATTAAATAAATAACACTTTCAATATCTAAATCATCTCCTTTGTTAAATTCATTACTTAAAAGATTTAAAATATTTTTCCATTTCTTACTTAAATCTTTTTTTGATTCCATTTAAAATATAATTTCAATTGTATGAAAACAATATACTTATATTTGTAAATAAAATCTTGAATTACTTAGATATTTTTATAGTATGCCTTATGGCCCTTGGCTTTTACAGAGGCTTTTCAAAAGGCTTAATAATTGAGTTAACTTCTTTACTAGCTTTAATACTTGGGGCTTATGGTTCTTTAAAATTTTCTGGTTTAACCTTTGACTTTATAAATAATACTTTTCCCGAACAATTAGAATCGGTAGAGGGTTCTTATATAAAAATCTTTTCCTTTGCATTTACCTTTGTCGCTATTCTTATTAGTGTATCTATCACTGGAAAAATTCTTACAAAAATTGCTAAAATTCTTTTTTTAGGATTTTTAAACAAACTATTTGGAGGACTATTTGGAGCTGTCAAATACATTTTGATAGTTTCTTTTTGTATTGTTTTTTTTGAAAATATAAATTCAGAGTTTTCTTTTGTTGACAATAAAATTATTGAATCAACTTTTTTATACAATCCTATTTTAAATTTTGGAAATCAACTTTTGAGTTTTTTAAATTTAAGTACTAATTCAATTAATTTTTTTAATTGATTTTAACTCCATCCATCCGCTAGCGCCATTACTTAATTCTACTAAAACCCAATCGTCAAGTTCATCTATGATATTGACTTTGGTACCCTCGTGCAAATTAAACTGGATTTCGCTTCTGTAATTAGGTTCTGTTCTAAAATCAATTTTTTTCTCAAAGATTATAGCTTGAATATTAGATTTTTGATTTTCAAATTTTGTAACTCCTATTAATATAAAAATAATGGTGAGACAAAAAAAAGCTGATGACAATGTGAAATAATTTTTTTTATCATTACTCTCTTTTTTAAAAAAATAAATCACAAATAGAATTAAGAAAAAATATAAAAATATAATCCCTAAAATAAGCCACTGCTTTATAGAAAAAAACATTGATATGTAATTAATAAAATCTGATAATTGATTTGAAGGTAATTGGTCTATTTTATCAATTAACATATTTTGAGAATAGGCTAAATTATTTAGTATATCCTTATCATTTGGATTTAATTTCAAAGCTTTTTCAAAATAATAAATACTGTTTGGGATATCATTTAATTTATAATAACTATTCCCCAAATTAAAGTATAATTCATCCGAATGTTCTCCGTTATTAATTATTTTAACAAATAAATTAATTGCTTCATTATAATCTCCTTTATTGTATAGCTCAATACCAGATTTAAAGCCAACTTCATTTTCTGTTTGAGAGAAAAGAATCCCACAAAAAAAGAAGCTACAAAGGATAATTATTTTTTTCATTTTAAATTTCTTTATCAATTTTTGTAATGACCTTTACTGCATTTTCGTAGTCATTATTTATTTTAAACTCAGAAGCCGGCGTAAACCTTGCAAACTCACAATTTTCAATTAATTTAATAAACAATTCCAATGACTCTTTTTCAATATCTTTACTGTAAAGTAACTTTGAAATCTTTTCTTTACTGTAATCCGAAGTTTCAATAAACAGTTTTGATTTTAAAAAATTGTGAAGTGCTTTTTCTAAAGCAACATAAAACATGTCTTTATTTTCTAAATTTTTTCTGGCTTCTGATAAATATTTTTTAGCAAGCTTGTTGGCCCTTCTGGATTTCGATTCTTTTAATTTGGAACTTGTAATATTGTTTGATTTAAAAAATATAACTAACAACAAAATTGCTAATACTGGAAATATTAAAATTAAATAAAAGCTTAATGAATATATGAAAGGTTTGGAGTTGATTTTGACTAAATCAGAATCAGTTTTAATAAATTTAAACTGATTAATTGAAGGTAAAATGTTATTTGAACTCTGGGTATTTATTGTGTTGATATTATTTTCATCTAAAGACAGTGGTCCCTCTAAAACATTAATTATTATATCTTCAGAGTTAATTGTTTCGTATTTATTTAATTGTGGATTAAAAAAAGTAAATTCAACGGATCTTATAGGATACTTTCCTTGAAATTGAGGGACTAGAGTATAGGTATTTGAAATAAAACCTTTCATTCCTGCAAGGCTTGTTGATACTTTTTCATTGTATTCAGGATCATATTTCTCCAGGGAGTTTGGCACCTGAACAGATGGTGGTGAAAACAGTTTTAAATTTCCTTTTCCTGAAATTTTAACAATCGCTTGCAAAGATTCTGAGGCATTTAACTCTGTTTTATTGGTGTTTAATTTAATATCAAATTTTCCAACCGCTCCGTTAAAACTTTCTGGAGCATTACCAGGCAATGCTTTAACATTAATTGATCTTTTTCCTGCTGTTACTTTTTTTGAAACTTGATTATATATTCTATTCCCAAAAAAATCTCTTCTGTTTGTTGGAACATCAACCGAAACATCTAATGAAAGTGGAAGAATATCAAGTTTTCCTGATTTTTGTGGATATAAAACAGTTTTTTTCCAAGTAACAAAATTATAATTATCTCCCTTAAAAGATCCTCGCTCTATTTGTAGCCTAGGAATTTTTATGTTTTGAGACCAAAAATTTTCAAATTCAGGCGTTTCAATTTCCCCTACATTAGTAACATTAATTTGAGGAGAGTAGAATAATTTATACACAATTGAAATACCCTCATTTAAATAAGGGTTCGTGTTTGAAATCTCCGCCACTAAATGTAGGTTTTCATTAACAACGTATGTGGGGTCATTTGGATCTTTACTTACCGCGACGGATTCACTTACACTAATTTTAACTGGTAAAGTTTTGTAAATATTATCATCTATTTCTATAGTAGCTTGCCCAATTGTAAGTGAGCCTTTCTTAGTAGGGGTTAAGAAATATGAATAACTTTTAGAAAAAGTTCTCTTGCCGTTTACCCACATGTTACTAACGGATTGGTTAGGGCCTCCAACAACTGTAAATCCTTTGAAGCTAGGTGGGGTAAAGTTATCTCCATCTTTATTCATTTTAAAATCAACCCTAAGGTTCTCATTAATTCCTAAAGATTTTTTGCTCAAAACAGCCTCAAAACTAATAGAATCGTCCTGAGCGTTCAGATTACTCATTATAGTGATAGCAAAAAATAAAAATATATAAAATCTCAGTTTCATGTTTTAATTACCAGTCTTTTTTGTTCTTAACAGGACTTCCTTTCATTTTCTTTTTGTTAATCTTTTGTTGAACTTTTTTTTCTTGATTATCCATTGCTTTAAGCAAATTTTTTAGTTGCTCTGGAGATATTTTATTTGGTTTAGGCTTTTCTTTTTTATCATTGTTCTTGTCGTCTTTCTTATCCTTTTCTTTCTTCTTGTTCTTGTCCTTCTTCTTATCTTTGTCGTCTTTCTTATCCTTGTCCTTCTTCTTATCCTTGTCCTTCTTCTTATCTTTGTCGTCTTTCTTGTCCTTGTCGTCTTTTTTATTGTCTTTTTGTTCGTTTTTCAATAACTCTTTGGCTAATGCATAATTGTACCTGGTTTCGTCATCAGTTGGATTATTAAGTAATGCGTTTTTAAATGAATTGACAGCATTCTGATAATCTTCATTTTGCATGTATATATTACCCAAATTATGAAAAGATTTATGACGGGTTTCCTTACTTTTTGTTTTTTCTATAGACGATTTATATTGATTTATTGCCTCCTGTTTCAATTCACTCCTGTAAAATGAATTAGCTAAATTATAAGAAGCTTTTATATTTAAAGAATCCTTGGAAATTGACTTTCTATAAAATTTTTCGGCTTCAATTAAATTCTTGTCAGCAAATTCAACATTACCATCCAAAGTCAAATTATTTGAATCCTTATTAATAGCTATTTCTTGAGAGTTAACTTTAATAAAAAAAAATAATAATATTAATATGATTCTATTCATTAAATAAATTTAGTTTTTTTACCCAATATGTTTTCTTTTCAAAAACAATTAATTCCAAACTTAGAAAAAGAATTGCAAATCCTAAAAACCACTGAAATTGATCTTTATATGCTACAAATTGTTTAGACTCAAATTCTTTTTTATCCATTTCTTTTAATCTTTCAATAATCGCTTGTACAACTAACTCTGTGGTCCCTCCGTCAATATAAATTCCGTTTGAGGAGTTTGCTATATTTTTTAACAAATCGACATTTAGTTTTGTAATAACTACATCTCCTTTTTGATCTTTTTTATATGACTTAACTATATCATTTTCTTTTAATGGTATAGGTGATCCTTTTGTTGACCCTAATCCAATTGTAATAATTGTGATCCCAGAGTTTTTTACAATTTCTGTAATATTTTGGTTTTCGATTTGATGATCTTCACCGTCTGAAAGTATACACAAGACTCTATTGGTTTGATTTTCATCATCGTAAAACTCTTTTGCTAAATTAATAGATTCCAAAACGGCTGTTCCTTGAGAAGATAACATGTCTGTTGTTAGACTTTGTAAAAAAGTTTTAGCAGTTGAATAATCGTCGGTTATTGGAAGTATTGGTAGAGCTGAAGCTGCATATGCTATTACACCTACTCTGTCGTTATTTAATTTATTAATAATTTCCGAAACTATTCTTTTAGCTTTTTCTAGACGATTAGGAGCTATATCTTCAGCCAACATACTTTTTGAGACATCAACAGCAAAAACTAAATCAACACCCTCCCTTTTAACAGTTTTAAGCTCGGTTCCTATTTTTGGATTAACGAGTGATATAGTTGAGAATATTATAAAAAGAATTAAAAAAAATAATTTAATCTTGGGTTTAAAAGTAGAAATATTGGGGCTCAAAACTTTAAGTAAATCTGACGAAATATATTTAATTTGTGTTTTATTTCTCCAGCTACTTAAAAATAAAAACCCTATAACAAGTACTGGAATTATTACTAATAAATAAAAATAATATGTCTCTTCTAACTGGTACACTTATATAAAACTTTTAAATAATGTTGTTCTTAAAACCCACTCTAGTAATATTAAAATAATAGAAAATAAAACAAATAATCTATACATTTCCTGCGCATTTGAATATTTAAATTCTTCCACATCAGTTTTTTCAAGTTTATTAATTTCTTGATATATCTCTTTAAGTTTTTTGTTATCTGTAGCTCTAAAATATAATCCCCCAGTTTTAGAAGCTATGGATTCTAAAAGTTTTTCGTCAATTTCGACCTTTGTCAAGCCATACCTGAAAGAACCGTCTGGATTTAAAGCTATAGGGGCAAGGGCATTTCCATTGCTTCCTAGTCCGATTGTATATGTTTTTATCCCAAATGAAAGGGCTAAATCTGCAGAAGTATTTGGGTCGATAAATCCTGAATTGTTAACTCCATCAGTAAGTAAAATAATAACTTTACTTTTAGCTTTACTGTTTTTAAGTCTATTGACTGAAGTCGCTAAACCCATCCCAATTGCAGTTCCGTCTTCAATAATTCCATCAAAAATTATTTCATCTAAAGACTTAACTATAATTGATTTATCGGTTGTAACAGGTGTCTTGGTGTAACTTTCTCCTGCGTAAACAACAAGACCAATTCTATCATTAACTCTATCATAAATAAATTCTTTGGCAACTTCTTTTAACGCTTCTAATCTATTAGGTTTTAAATCTTGGGCAAGCATACTTGAAGAGACATCTACTGCTATCACAATATCAATCCCTCTGCTTTTTTTGGTTTGTGTTGAAATATCAATTATTTGTGGTCTGGCTAAAGCTATAATTAAAGAAACTAAAGCTGTATATCTTAATAAATCTAAAAATGGAAAAAAAGTGGTTTTAAAAGACGATTTACTAAACGAATCAATTGAAGATATGCTAAGTTTGGGGTTTTTGAGGTGTTTAATTTTATAATTAACAACAGCAAAGAAGATCACGCCTATAATAAGCCATAAAAATTCAGGGTTGGAAAATGTAATATTATTAAACATTTTATTTATTATTAAAGTCTATTGAACTTTCAATTCTAGTTCTAATTTGTTTTGCATATCTATTATTCCTGTCGGAAATAATATTTAAAGTTTGATTTCCCCCATTTTCAAAAAACGATAAGCTGGAATATTCTTTTTTGATTGAAATGTTTTCGTTATTAATATAATCAAAAGAGCCATAATACCTAGTTGTAGTTATACCGTTATCAAGTGTAAACTCTTCCTGTTGTGTTAATATGTTTAGGGCTCCCTTAGATTTTAATTTTTCTATGAGCATTGACTGAATGTCATCCTCTTTATTAATTGGTTTTGTATTAATAGTTAAGCTAAACGGATCTTCTAAACCTTGAAGGCTAAACAATTGCCCTGTTTTTGAATCCTTTCTTATTAATGCATCTGGTGATGATAATTTAATTGGAAAAGCTCCATAACTACTTACAACCCAATCTTCTTTTTGTAAAAGTTCTTTTGTTGAATTTCCAAACACATTATCTTTAACCTCTTCCCATCCAAAAATTGAAATACTTGCAATTAGAGAAGTGAAAATTATTACAGTTAATATTTTAGCGATATTTATAAGTAATTTTCTTTTCTTTTCACCTTCTATTTTCTTTAGATACTCTTCGTTTTGTAATAGCTCTTCTTCGGAAGGTTCAGGGATTGCTTCTTTTGTGTCTACTAGAACTGTCTCTAAAAGTTGTTTGTCTAAAATTGCTGTTTTAGAACCAGGTGCTGATTTAGCAAATTTTACTAAATCAGCTGTGGATAATACTGATTTAAAGTTTTTCAAAGTTTCTTTTGAAATATCTAATTGACCCGCATCCTTTAATAATTCTAGTTTTGCTATTAATTCATTCGTTGTGCTTTCTAAGGCGTCTACTTTAACCTCTTCTTCAAAATAGCCTTTTACAATTTCTGTTAATTTAGAATAATATTCTTTATAATCTGATTGGTTATTAGATTCATTCAGCTCAAGTGATTTTAATGCTTCAATCGCTTTCTCAAGTGGAGGAGTAATGATTTCTTTTGGTGAATTAAAGTATTTAGATTCCTTGTAAAGCTTAATAGATAATATTAGAATTAAAATTATACTAAGAATCAAAAAATATTTTTTCCACCAACCTTCATTATTTCTTTCAACTTGAATTATATTTTTTATGTCAAAAAATTTCTTACTGACAGTGTCGACTTTAACACTTGAAACACTGATAATAATTGAATCTCGAGATTTAATTATTTGATCTAAAATTTTGATAGGTGGAATTATAGAAAATGATCCTGATTCAAAACTTGTTAAAGAATATTTTTTAACAAATCTTACCATATTATCCTCATATAATGTGTCTATTTGAAATTCTTGAATCACGTCAATAGGTGGGTTGAATTTTAGTAATTTAAATTCAAAATCGTTCAATGAATCAGCAACAAAAGAAAATTCGTACTTAATTTCTTCTCCGATTTTTATAGAAAGTGTATCTACTTTAGACTTTAGATTTATTGGAGTTTGAGAAAACAGCCCAAAACTTAGGCTTAAAAACAAAAACGATATTAAAATTTTCTTATTAACCACGGGTTTTAAAATAGTTTAGTAGTTTTTTTATATAGCTTTCGTCCGTTCTGCAAAGAATTGTGCCTGCCCCGTTTCTTTTGAACAAATCATTGAATTCCTTAAATTTTAACGCTCTTTGTTTCTTGTAATTATTCCTTACAAATTTTGATGAAGTATCAACTAATTGAACTTGTTCAGTTTCCTGATCAAACATTTGAACTAATCCGAGATTTGGGATAAACTCTTCAAGTTTATCAAATACTTTTATACCTGTTAAATCGTGTTTTTTAGACGCTATTTTTAATGTTTTTTCATAGTTTGATGAAATAAAGTCTGATAAAATAAAGGCAATTGATTTTTTTTTCAAAACACTTATTAAAAATTCCAAAGCATTACTAATATTTGTTTTTTTACTTTTCGGCTTAAATTCTATTAACTCTCTAATAATTCTAAGAACGTGGGTTTTACCCTTACTTGGGGAAATAAATAACTCAATTTGATCACTAAACAATATCAAACCTACTTTATCGTTGTTTTGAAGAGCAGAAAATGCTAAAGTTGCAGAAATTTCCGTAATTATATTTTTTTTCAAGGCATTATCAGTACCAAACAAACCCGAGCTACTCACGTCTACTACAAGCATTAGTGTGAGCTCTCTTTCTTCTTCAAAAACTTTTACAAAAGGTTCATTATATCTAGCGGTAACATTCCAATCTATAGTTCGAACGTCATCTCCAAACTGATAATTTCTAACTTCACTAAAAGTCATTCCTCTACCCTTGAACGTACTATGGTACTCTCCACCGAAAATATTATTGCTTAATCTTCTGGTTTTGATTTCAATTTTTCTGACCTTTTTTAATAAATCTTTAGTTTCCAAAATAATGAAAGTGATGAATTAGAAATAGTATTTTATTCCCTAAGGAACCTCTACTTGATTAACTATTTTATTAATTATTTCTTCAGTTGAAATATTTTCTGCTTCTGCTTCGTAGGTAAGGCCTATCCTGTGCCTTAAAACATCATGGATTACAGCTCTTACGTCTTCAGGCACAACATATCCTCGTCTTTTTATAAAAGCATAACATCTAGCTGCATTCGCAAGGTTAATGCTTCCCCTTGGAGATGCGCCGAAATTTATTAAAGGTTTCAAATCTTCTAATCCGTATTTTTCGGGGTATCTGGTTGCAAAAACTAAATCTAGAATATACTTTTCTATTTTTTCATCCATGTAAACTTTTCGAACAGATTCTTGAGCTTTAATAATTTGTTTAACAGTAACAACAGGTTTGATATCTCCAAAACTGTTATTAATATTAGCTCTAACTATTAATTGCTCGTCTTCAATTTTTGGATAATCGATTATAGTTTTTAACATAAATCTATCCACTTGTGCTTCAGGGAGTGGGTATGTACCTTCTTGCTCAACTGGGTTTTGAGTTGCCATTACTAAAAAAGGTGGAGTTAACTTAAATGTTGAATCTCCAATAGTAACTTGTCTTTCCTGCATGGATTCCAATAAAGCTGATTGTACTTTTGCAGGGGCTCTATTGATTTCATCTGCAAGAACAAAGTTTGCAAAAATAGGACCTTTCTTTATTGAAAAATCATTTTCTTTCATATTATAAATCATAGTTCCCACTACATCAGCTGGTAATAAATCAGGTGTAAATTGTATTCTACTAAAACTTCCTTTTACAGCTTTGCTTAAAGAGTTTATAGCTAATGTTTTTGCAAGACCTGGAACTCCCTCTAAAAGAATATGACCCTGGCCTAAAAGACCAATTAATAACCTTTCCATCATGTGTTTTTGACCAATAATTACTTTATTAACTTCAAGCAATAGCATGTCGATAAAAGCACTTTCCTTTTCAATTAATTCGTTAATTTCTTTAATATCAATTTCTTTATTCATTTTTATTTATTTAGTATAAATTTACTTATAAAACTAAGGGGGTGCAATTTGAATAAAAAAATTCATTCAAATTGTTAATAATTGGTTAAATATTTGATTATACTCTGAGATTAGAATTTATTTTTCAATTAACATTTCTTCAATTTCTTTAGGAACAAGATGAGATATTGAAGTTTTTTCTAAAATATTTTTTCTAATAAGCGTAGAAGAAATCTCCATAATTGGAGCATTGTATAAATTTACATTCGGGTGATTTATTAGCTTACTTTTTTCTTTAGAAAGACTTTTTCTGGGGTATACACATATTTTGTGCTCTAAAATTAATTCATGATTGCTCCACGAATGAAGAGTGTTTAGATTGTCTTCTCCTAAAATTATTTTAAAATCTGTTAAAATCTGTAATATGAAAATTTTACTTGTCAATGGACCAAATTTGAATCTTCTCGGAAAAAGAGAAAATAGTCACTATGGCGATATTGATCTTAAAAAAATTGAAAGTAACCTTAGTGACTTAGCTCAAATGCATAAAAGTGAAATTAGTTTTTTTCAAAGCAATGCTGAGCATGAAATAGTTGATGAAATACAAAAATATATTGATGGAAGTATTGATTCAATTATTATAAACCCAGGAGCCTTTACGCATACAAGTATTGCAATAAGAGATGCTCTGCTTGCTGTAGATATTCCTTTTTATGAAGTACATATTTCAAATATATTTTCAAGAGAAGAATTTAGACATCATTCATATTTCTCGGACAAAGCAACTGGTGTAATATGTGGGCTTGGAGCTGCAGGGTATGAATATGCGCTCCTTGATGCAATTTTAAAATTTAAATAATAATTATGGATATAAGAAAAATAAAAAAACTAATAGAGATGCTGCAAGAATCAGATCTCACTGAAATAGAAGTTGGTCAGGGGGATGAATCAGTTAGGATTAAAAGAGGTGGAGCCTCTCAAATTTTAACAACCACTCCATCAAATAACCAATATACTGCTGATGTTCAAGTTGCACCTCAACAACTGACACCTCAGGTAGAAACAGTATCTGGCCACACAGTGAAGTCGCCTATAGTTGGTACTTTTTATAGGAGGCCGGGGCCAGACAAGAACCCATTCATAAAAGTTGGTGATGCGGTAGAAGTTGGTGATGTTTTGTGCATTATTGAAGCCATGAAAATGATGAACGAAATTAAATCTGAATATAGTGGAAAAATAACTGCTATAAATGCTGAAGATGGCGATCCAATTGAGTTTGATCAACACATAATAACAATAGAATAAAATGTCTTATAAAGTTCTCATTGCTAATAGAGGAGAGATAGCCCTGCGTGCCATGAGAGCATGCAAAGAATTAGGCTTGCAAACCGTTGCAGTTTACTCAAATGCTGATAAGGATCTTAAACATTTAAAGTTTGCAGATGAAACTGTCTGCATCGGCCCAGCTTCCCCAAAATTAAGTTATTTAAATGTTGCATCTATTTTATCTGCGGCTGAATTAACTGAGGCAAATGCTATTTATCCAGGATATGGATTTCTTGCAGAAGATCCTAATTTTGCAGAAATGTGTGAAAAGAGCGGCTTTAAGTTTATTGGCCCAAGTTCAGACATTATTAGAAGAATGGGAGATAAGATTACCGCTAAGACACTGGCTGAAAAATCAGGGATTCAAATTGTTCCTGGGTACAAAGGCGATTTGCCTAAAGATAAATCAGAACTATCAAAAATTGTCGATCAAATAGGATATCCAATCATGATCAAAGCCACAGCAGGCGGTGGCGGAAGAGGGATGAGGATGGTAAGAGATGAGTCTGAATTATTTAATTCTCTAGAGGTTACCGTTCAAGAGGCTCTTAATGCATTTGGTAATGGAACTGTTTACCTAGAGAAATTTATTGAGAATCCAAGACATGTTGAAGTTCAAATTGTTGGCGATGGAAAAGGTGGAGCAATACATCTAGGCACTAGGGATTGCAGTATGCAAAGAAAACATCAAAAAATTATAGAAGAAGCACCGGCGCTTGATGTGAATGAAAAATCCCTTCAAAAAACACTTAATGCTTGTGTAGAGCTATGTAGGGAAATTAAATATGAAGGAGTAGGGACTATAGAGTTTCTTTATGAAAATGAGGAATTTTACTTTATTGAAATGAATACTCGTATTCAAGTAGAGCATCCAGTTACAGAGATGATAACAGGTTATGACCTTGTAAAAGCCCAATTAAGAATAGCTTTGGGAATGGAGATTAAGCTAGATCAAAGTGAGATAAATTTTAAAGGGCATGCTATTGAGTGCAGAATAAATGCTGAAGATCCAAGAACTTTTCAACCATCTCCAGGGTTGATTACTAAAATGCATACACCTGGTGGATTTGGCATTAGATATGATTCTCATATTTATGGAGGATACAAAGTACCTCCATACTATGACTCACTATTGTCAAAAATAATAACGCTTGCGAATACAAGAGAGTCTGCAATAAAAAGAATGCTGAGCGCTCTTGATGAATTTTTTGTTCAAGGAATAAAAACAAATCACTCTCTTCACCAAGACGTGCTAAATGACAAAACTTTTAAGGAAAATAAACACACTATTAATTATCTTGAAAGAGAGTTTTTGCCCAATAACTATGAGTGAATATAGCCCATCTAAAATTGAAGAATCTATCCAAAAAATATGGAAAGACGAAGAGCGTTTTAAATCAGTACCGGATGATAGGGAGAAATTTTATTGCTTATCAATGTTTCCCTACCCTTCTGGCAAGTTGCATATGGGTCATGTTAGGAACTATACAATTGGCGATGTTATATCTAGGTATAAAAAAATGCAGGGATTTAATGTATTTCAACCGATGGGATGGGA
>ENA-OREM01001368-OREM01001368.1-marine-metagenome-genome-assembly--contig:-NODE-1368-length-12256-cov-3.361278_pt1 | contig 12256 bp, 13 predicted proteins | sample MGYA00248623_ERZ508561 | MGnify/ENA primary metagenome ERZ508561 (study PRJEB26227, sample SAMN06264494) | marine metagenome | isolation source: Columbia River Estuary | place: USA:Columbia River...
TAGCCCACCTAAGAATCCGCTAATAGCAAGACCCATAAATGCGAGTCCTTTAGCCGCTGATTTACCTCCGCCAAACGCAGACGCTAATGTTGCACCTCCTAAGAGTGTACCTAATACTACTAGTCCTTTCGTATCTAGACCATCAAATATAGTCCCGACACCTGTAACTGCTTTACCTATGGCTCCAAAGTCTAATGATCCACCTAATGCTGTGACTCCTGCAAATAGAAGATCACCTGCTAATAGGCCACCAAGAAAAGCACTGATAGCAAAGCCCATTGTGCCTAACCCGATAGCACCTTTAGTGCCTCCGATTGCTCCTATTGCAGTGATAGCACCCAATGCAACAAACGCTTTAGGATCCATAACTTTAATAACTTCACTAAATCCTAATGCCGCAGTCTTCAACCCATCAAAGTCCATTCCTTTAGTTTCTTGCATCCAACCTAATGTTTCAGATCCAGCCAGTAAACCACCAAAGAATGTAGGTATTGCTACTCCAAGTAATGCAAGACCTCCAACACCCTTCATTGCTCCCATAGCAAGACCACCCAATCCTGCAAGACCGGCTAATCCTAAACCTCCAATACCACCGCCACCCTTACCACCAGTGGCAGCTGGGCTAGCAGTATTGTTAGCCGCAGCCGCTAAGGCTGCCGCTTGACCGTCTGCTTGTGATTGTGCAAGATTTCTTCGTCTCTCTGCCGCTCTGAGTTCATTAGTCTGTAAGTTAAAGGTATCTGTAAGTAATCTAGTTTGATTTCTAAGAGAATCACGCATAGAGTGTAACGCTGGAGTAATTTGATCCAGTGTCTCTTGGGATAGATTTACTACTTGTGGTTTCCTAGCCATCTTACTTTACCTTATTTACCAATAGCTTCTTTTGCATAGAATGCCGCTACAATAGCCGCAACTGATACAAAGTATGTGGGCGCAATGTCGCCTAAAATTTTACCAGCATTATCAAGTCCTACTAGTGATGCAATTACCACAGCAAAGGGGTATAACAGCATACCGAACAAGGCAAACCATGCCATGTTTCGTTGTGCATCCTGCTTCTTATCTTCATTCTCTAGCATAATCATTCGTTCTTGCATATCAAGTTCCTGATCTGTGATGATACCATCACCATCCATGTCTGCTGATTCTAATTTAGAACCGTTTTGTAATTTCTTCGCCATGTTTGCTCCTAGCTATGTCTATTGTTTTGTTGATTCTATAAATTCAATTAACATATCCATATACAAGTCACGTTCATAGGGCATTAAGTTTTCTATATCCCCTATACTATATTTATGATGTTGAGCCAGCGAAAAGACGTTTTTGTAGTATGCCATAAGATTATTATGGCTCAACATTATGTAAAAAAAGAGTCCATACCCTCCACTACAAATTGATGTGCGTTACCTTTGCTGTTTTTATAATCAATTGTATGTCTTAGTTTAGGCATAGTTACGTAGAACTTTTGAATATCTTCTACTACTGAACTAGTAAACCCGTCTACAAAGTCCGAAACTTCTTCGGAAGAAAAGTCTGATAACTTAAATACCTCATCTGAAGATTCATCTACTAATGTGTCAATACAAGAAATCATTGTAGCGAACATCTGCTCAGTTGATCCTTCTTCTACTGCTTGCATCTGTCTAACCTCTTCTAAGCTAGGGTATCGCATCATCATGTAATACTGGTCATTGATATCAATCTTTTTACTGTGTTCATCATTAAACTGAACTTTGACATCATTTATATCGATGACTGTTTCGACTTTCTCTCCAGTTTCTTCATCTTCGAACGCAAAAGAAATCTCATTATTGACTGATTTTGCTCTAATGTTTAAAATAATGTATTCTAAATCAAACACCGATAATGTATCCACATCCACATCGGGCATGCAGTTATTGATTACTTGTTTGATTGATAAGATGATCTGATCCATGTCCTTCGACTCTTGTGCAATCATAAGAATTTTCTCTTCTTTGACTGTAAAGGGTCTGTACTTCGCCTTTTTGCTAGTAGACGGAATCTCAAGTTCAAATAATGGTTGATCAATTTTTGGTAGTGCCATGTTATACTCCTATTGTATAGTAATAATTAAAATGATTTCAAAATTGTAGAGACATTCGATACCTGATTAATAGCGTCTTGAATGTTTCTGGGTCTCTTCAAACCTCGAATCGCTTGTGTAAATGTATTTATAGATGATAGATAAGAGAGTAGTCCATTTGCTCCACCCGCTCCTTCGATGACGTTACCAGTTTTAGCTCCACTAACTTTGAGTTCATCATATGTAAATCCTACGGGCAGAGTGATAAGTTCGCCACTCGATTCCCATGCTTCTGTAATATTGCCTACTTGAACAGGATATGCACCTGACATCGTATATTTGTATGTGATACTTTCTGACTGAAATGAGTATACTATTACCTCTATAGTGGTAGCATAATCAGATTTATAGCCCATCTCAAAAGGTAGTTGTCCATCTACAGCAGAGATTGGACCAGCAGACGTATCGTAATTGATTATCTTTTGCATCCATCTGTGAAAGAACTTCAACACTGCAAAATTGCTGTCTACCATAAACACTGTAGGTAAAACGGGAAATGCCATTGACTGTGGTCTTCGTGTAATGGCTCCAAATGCTTGTGTCTGTATATCAACAGTCTGAACGTCTAGTTCAGGCAAAGTCACAGTTCTACAAAAAAACTCTAACTCTTTTGCTAGATTAAGACTCACTGAGTTATCTTCTGCACCATCTGCTATTCCTGTGAATCCAGGTGGGGGTATGATACGAACAAGAAACAGATTGTTTTGAGCCAACCCGTGCTTATTGATTTGTGCTGAGAATTCGTTGATATTGAATGACATGTTGTTATCCTATGTTTTTTCTGGAGTCTGCCCAGACTTGAGTTTTCGATGCTCCCTGGAATCTTTCCAGTGGTAAGAATAGAGCAACATCCCACTCAGACGGATAGATGTACATAAATCGACTTCTGAGTTGTGAGGTTAAGTATCTTTTGATACATGGTCTAAATTCTTTATATTTGGCAGCATTGTCTAGTAGCTTATAACTAAGTTTAAGTCGAGTAGACTCATCAAATCTAGTATTGGTCGCTGTATCGTACAGTGCGTCCATGAGTTTAGCACGTAAAGGTAGAGGTAAATAGTGCATGTTCAAACCGTAGAACCCGCCCTTAACCTTCTTAAATGGAAATACAAGAGGCATTCTATCGAAATATGGTAGAGTTTCTTTGTGCTTCGCATCATAGTAATACATATACATCTGACCAACCATAGGTCGTGCAGTTAATCTTTCAGCATCACCCTTCATGAGTTTACTGTCGTTTACTCTTCGATATTCTTTAGCAGTGTTACGATACCATTCACGTGCCTTAGTAGTACGTGCAGGTACCTGTCCTGTTCGAACACCTTTAGTTAGAATTTCGTCAAAGAGAGTTGCCATTAGAGTACTACTACACCTTCTTCGATTAGACGTTCACGATTTCTCATATGTGCCGCATCAACTTCTTCTTTACTACCACCAAAATATGGCACAGCGTGACCGTCTTCGATCATAATTTCAGTTAAACGCTTGATACTACCATCGTCTTGATCTAGTAAGAAGTCACCTAAGATACGACCAAACTTACCCTTAGCATCTTCGCCACTCTTGTCTACTTCAGTCTTAAGTATCTGAATAGATCCAATTGGTAGCATATCTTTTACGTGTGACTTAGCGGCAAGACCAAACTTCTTCTCTACTTTATCTCTTGTTCTTGATTCGGGGGTGTCAATACCCATGACTCGTACTCGCTCACGGTGAAGCCAAACGCCGAATCCTAAATCGATATCAACATCTACTGTGTCGCCATCGACTACTCTTAATACTTTACATTTATATTCATACATGTTACTTTATTCCTAAATGATCTTCGTGCATTATCTGAAACTTCCAGCCTCTATCTAAACAGAATTCACGGGCTGCGTCCCACTTTGCTTGATTAATTCCCCAAGTCTTTACCTCGTTTATATATCTCTTAGTTGGCTTAGACCCATTCTTTTTTATCATAGGAGGTACTGTCTGATACTTAGGCTTTACCTCAATTAATATTTTATCTTTCTTCTTATCTTTATTTATCTGTTCCACATAGAAGTCTGGAAAGTATCTGTGTAATCTCCCATCGATAGGACTCTTATATGGTATAACAACCTCTTCGCTTGACCATTTCATAACATGTGGGTGTTTGTCTAAATAAGACATAAGCTTCAACTCCCAATGGCTCCGATAAATAATATTTGTCGGGTCACCTGCATATTTTGAGGGGTTTCTTGGTCGAAATTTTCCTTGATAAGCCATGTGAACTCATATAAATAATTGTAATTAGTCTAACTTAATATTTATACAGGGCAGAAAAATCATATGGCAAATTACAAATCAGTAACGCCTGCGGCGGCAGTGATTGACCAACGTAAAGAAAATCAAAATACAAATGCCGGTCTGTATTTTCCTAGCGACATTGGTCACCATGCGATGATTCTAAACTTTAAAGAATATGCGTATGGAGGGTCAGCGCACGTTGCTACAGTTGGTCAAGATAGCATCGTATTACCATTACCTAAAACACTACAAGATAACTTGAATGTTAAAGTTGGATCAGATGAGTTAGGTATACTCGGATCATTGACAGCAGAAGCCTCTGGTGGTGCATTAAGTATATCAAACCTATCAGATGCACGAAGTAAATTGACTAACATGTTTGGTAAAGGTGTACAGGCAGAAGAAGAAAGACTCTCAGACGTTGGCAGTATCGCAGATGGATTACAGTTAGCGGCAGAAAGTTCACTCTTTCTCGCTAGAGCAGGTCTCGGTTCTGTTGCACCAGATATAGCAAAGGGTATTAGCGCAGGAGCAGGTACTGCTATTAACCCGTATGCGACATTGGTATTTAGTGGTGTTGATTTAAAGGTACATAACTTTGAGTGGTTACTATCTCCTGATACTCCTGCAGAATCAGAGACACTTCAAAAAATAATTAAAACAATTCAACGACACATTACACCAGAAATGCAAGATGTAGCAGGGTCTGGAGCTAGTGGCACATTATCACGTGGACTGATGAGATATCCTTCGATGGTTGATTGTTTCTTTCATGGCATAGATCATAACTATTTCTATAAATTAAAGACATCAATGATATCACAGTTTAACGTTGACTATGCGCCAAATGGTATTGCACTCAATAAAGGTGGCAGACCAAGCGCAGTAAGACTTACAATGGTCATGACAGAAGCCGCTATTCATACTAAATCAGATTATCAAATACCTTTAAATACAAACAATTCAGCCGTGACACCCGAAAGTACTTTAGTAGATGAGAATGGTAATGCTATTGCCAGAGCAAGTGAGGGTGCTGTGACCGAAGATAAAGGCGCTGAGGGCGCTCCAACAACCAATCAGGTGAGCGTATAATGAGTTACTTTAGCAAATTCCCTTTAACTAAAAGAAAAGATGGCTTTGATGTGGTTGATATCACACGTAAGGCTAAAATAAAAGTATCTAATTCAGGTACTGCTTATCTACCATATACAGTAAAAGAAGGCGAGAAGCCAGAAGACGTAGCCTATTATTACTATGATGACCCAGAAATGGCATGGTTAGTTCTATCTATTAATGATATTGTTGACCCATACACACAATGGCCTAAAGACCAGAGATCGCTTAACAATTATATTATCAAACAATACGAAGCACAATCAGGTACCACAGGTCAAGCAGTCATAGATTGGACACGCAACGCAAGTATCACTACAAACATTAAATGGTATGAGAGTAAATACAATACGAATGTGAGAATTAATCATAAGACATACTCAGCATCACCTCAACCAGATCCAAGCTTTACCGCAGACGAATGGAATCCTATTCGAATATATGATTATGAATTTAGATTGAACGAAGAGCGAAGACAGATCAATTTATTTAATCGTGCATTCTTAGGACAAATTGACAATTTACTTGAGAAGAATTTAAATGGCGAATAATAAACTCGCATCACAGGCAGGGTTCTATGAACTTCTGTCAATGAAGATACGTCCTATCGAGGCAAAGCCGGATACTGGTATAGAAATAAGCCAGATCATTACTGCTTGGCATTTAAATGAGAGTATGTTTCGAACAAATATCACAGGCTCAGTCAACGTATTAGACGCAGAAGGAATTATTCGTACATTACCTATATTAGGTGAAGAAATATTAACAATCGAGTGGAGAGATTTCTTTGGTAATGTTGCTAAGAAACAATTCTTTTGTTATGGCGTGAGAGATTTAGGACCATTAGAAGATAGTAGCGAAAGTATATTAAGATATCAATTAGACTTCACATCAATCGAGCATTTAACTGCCGCACAGGGTGAAGTTCGACAATCATTCTCAAATCAATTAATCTCTGATATGGTACAATCTGTATTCGATACCTATTTCGATTCCAGCCAAAAGACAATCGAGATCGAACCCACTGTGGGGAATCAAACATTTGCGCTTCCGACCATGACGCCCGCCAGTGCGATGTACTTTCTCGCCAGAAAAGCCTACGGCGGTGAAGATTCTACTAATAATTATTATTTCTTCGAGACAAAAGATAAGTTCTTTTTCTGTACACCTGAATACCTATACAAGAAATACGAAGATAAAGTCAATAGCGAGAAACAATTAGACGAAAACAATCTATTATTCTATACAGTAAAGACAGCAGATGACAATACACCAGCAGGTCAGCTAAGAAATCAACAGACAGTCTCAAGTATAAGCTACGGCGATCAATCTAATTCTATTAATGAGATCAATCAAGGCGAATATAAGACATCAATGTTAGAGATAGACCTACTCAACAGAACAACATCAAGAACAATTACAGAATATAATGATATCATAGACAGAAATAAACTAGACACACTCGTACTACCTCACTCAACAGACTTTTTAGACAACAAAATGCCTGTGATAGACGAGAGATATGTATTAAAGGACTATAATGTACCTGGTATAGACAGGGGAGAGAATAGACATTATCCTTTTTATCGTGAGGTAATTAATTCGAAGCATCTATTTTCTACTGCTATGAGCAAATACAGTATTAATTGCACTATCAATGGTCGAAATCCGTTGATTCCAGGAATGGTTATTTTTTTAATGGTAGACCTCATAGAAGCTGGTGATCCTGGACGTCCAGATATAGAAAGAGATGGGCTGTATATGATAACAAGTGTAACGAATGCCTTCGTAGAGGATGAGTTTAAGCAGATGGTGACCATAACAAAGGGTGGTGTCTCTAGCACAAACGACCGAAGCCTATTTAAGGAGAAGAGATAATGAGTGGTGGATTTAGAAATCTACTGTGGTTCGTGGGAGTCGTAGAAGACCGTCAAGATGCCACTAATGATGGACGTGTGAAAGTGAGAGCATTTGGCATTCATACAGAAGACAAGCAAGCAATGCCTACTGCTGATTTACCCTGGGCGATTGTACTAGACGGATCATATGGTGGCATATACAAGATACCTGAAGTAGGCGACTGGTGCTTTGGTTTCTTTATGGACGGTGATGATGCTCAACATCCTATGGTGATGGGACGTATTCCTGGTATCAATCTACAGTTACCTTCTGAAGCTGGTACGCCTAGTGATGCGAACTATGTCCCTATAGAGTCTATGCCTAAGTATGGTAAGCCTCCTTTACATAGACATCTAGGTGGTGAAGATGCAGAGATAGGACAGGGACCATTACAAGCCGCTGCCGTTAAGGGTGGTATTAAGAGTGCTATTGAAGGCGAAGATTGGAATGAACCACCTATTATATCACCAGAAAAGAATCTTGACAATACTGTATATACCAGTAAGAATGATAATAACTATGTGGTGTTGAGTGATAGTAGAGAGGGAGATGGTACATACATTCTTATCTCACATGCCTCTGGTTCTGCTGTACAGATTGATTCACATGGAACGATACTTGTCAAGTCTTTTGGAGACACTTATAATAGTTCCGAAGGCTTTACGATGAACCGTACTGAGTTAGACTCTCATACGAATGTAGGGGGTGACTGGGCACTTAAAGTAGAACGTGGCTCTGGTAAAGTATGGATTAATGGTGATCTAGACATCGAGTGTGAGAACTTTAATGTCACAGCAAGAGGTACAGCTAATATCAATGCCGCCGCTGGTACGAACATATCTGGTGGTAAAGTAGGACTCTTTGCTACGAGTGATGATGTTAACATCGCCGCTAATGCAAACGTTAAGATGAAAGCTGGTACTTTACTTAATGGTGGTGGCATATATGGACAAGCATTGTTTGGTGACGTACACTTCGACTCCTATAAGATGAACCTCTATTCTACGTCCTATATGAAGCTAACTGCACTGGGTACTCCTGCCGTCTCCACACAGACATTACCTTATATTGATGCGAGTCATAAGGGCATAGAGATCAACTCTCCTGTACTCGTAAGCTTGAACGGTGGTGTTGGTGCAGTACAGGTGGCAGCCGCTACTACAGCAATATATGGTGCAGTGAAAGCGCAGATGACAGGAGGCATTGTAGATGTCAAGTCTTCCGGAATATTAAATCTCTCTAGTACTGGTATTGCCTCTCTAGATGGATCATTAGTAAACATAGGTATGGGAACAGGCGATACTTCTCCTGCTACATTAACTGCTATAGCTACGTTACGTGGTACTCAAGTCGCATTAAATGCTGCCGTTCCTAGTGTAACAGAGATTGCTACAGTTGTCAACCCCGGAGATATTCCTCCTAGTCGTGTTCCTGTAGGACATACAACTAACTCTGCATTCAGAACAAGAAGACCTCCTCCTGCTACAAGTAGAGCGAGTGACGATACAACAGATGGCAGTACATCAGCATCAGCGAGATCATTTGCCAATGCCGCAACTGCTATAGCGAAACGTGGTAACTACGTAGGAGCATCTGTACTTAAAGATGATCCCGAGTTCCAAGCTAAGATGAAAGATATGCTAGAGAAGTATCCAGGCTTAACAGAAGAAGAACTACTGAGAGTTATGCAAGGCGAGAGTAATTTTAACACGAATGCACTAAATAGTGATAGTGGTGCTGTTGGCTTATTCCAATTTATACCTGGTACTGCTGAGATGTTAGGCTATACGACTGGTGAGATACAGAACATGTCTGCATCAGAACAGCTAGGTGTATACGATAAGTATCTCGAAACGTTTAATTATTCTGGTGGCAACTTAGGTATTATGCAAGCCGCACCAGCATATGCTTCTAGAGGAGATAGCTATGAAGTCTATGCGCCTGGTACGAAAGCATTTGATCAGAATCCAGGATGGGTAGGTAGTGATGGTAAGATCACTGTCGGCAGTATTAACAGTTACTATACAAATCAAGCATTAGGATAAGACTATGACAGCTTTATGCGAATCAACAACACCATTAGCATCACGCTTTGATGCCTCTTTACTGAATGCTGACTCAGACATCTTTAAGGAGATCGATGACTATACCAGACTCGTTGATCTGAATGCCAATCCAATTGAGCGATTAGATAGACAAACTGTTATAGATTTAACAAATAAAACTAATTTTATGCTTGACAACTTGGATCTTTCAGAGTATAATACACTTAGTGATAGATTTCAACAAGCTCCGTTAACATTCGTTGAGGTAGCTGACTTTATTGTATCAAACAATATGGATCTCGACACTATAGCATATGACATAGGGCTATGGCAAGATGGAATGACTCCTTCGACTACTGCTCCTGTTGACTCGTATCTAGCTGATCTTGACTACTACTTAAACTTGAATCTAGGTAAATCTATATCAAGTGGACTATGTGGTGCGTTTGCGAATATCTTTGCCACTCTAGGTGGTATCTTTACACTCATTAATACAGCCCAAGAATTAATAGCTGATATCAAGAACTTAGCAGAGAAGGATCCTTTGAAGCTTGCGAAGTCGTTGACTCTTGCTGCCGTGTTGAAGAAGATTAAAGATACAGTACTAGAGATTGTAGATAAAGTTATAGCACAGTTAATGAAACAAGTACAGGGCGTTGTTGATAGTCTTGTAAACATGGGTGAAGAATTAAAGTGTGCCGCTAAGTCTGCATTTGCTCATGTTATGATTGCCGCAGATCAAGTTAAAGAATTCTTTGATGATATTAATAAAGATGGCATGAAGAAGTCACTAGAGAAGTTCATGGCTAAAATGGTTGCTCAATTCGAAAGATTGACACCCGAGAACATTGCACTTATGATGTTTCGTTTCTGCCAGCTGACTGAAGTAATACAGAGTCTTCTCTCATCACCAGTAGATGGTCTAAAGAAACTTGCTTCTGCATTGACACTTGAACAAGCCGCTCTGAAGAGTGCTGGACTCGTAGAGACAAAGAAAGCAGTTAAAGCTGGTGCATTAAGACTCTCTCCTGAAGAACGTGCAGATAATATAGCACAAACAAGTGAGAAAGTCAATAGTCAAGCGAAAACTTTAAAAGAAATAGCGAACGGAGAACAATCCTCTTATGAATGTCCTTCATGTCCCTCTGTAGAAGAGATGAGACAAGTAGCGGGTCTATCAGAAGCAGGCATACCAGGCAAGTTCACATTCGAACCACAAGTAATTAATCAGAACGATTTCGAGGGTAAGTATCTCAAGGGCGCTGGTTATAAGAAAGTAGACAAAGAAGTATGGTTTAAACTACTACGTCTACTAGATCAAACAGGTACGGCTGTCGTAATCAACTCTGGCTATAGATCAGCAGGTAAGAATGCTTCAGTAGGGGGTGCGAAGAAGTCTATACACATGACAGGTGGTGCAATTGATGTACGAATCTCGGGTGACTATGATACAAGAGCATCATTCGTTGTTGCAGCCTCACGTGCTGGCTTTACTGGTATTGGCATATACAGTTCGTTCATTCACTTAGACATAGCACATCGTAGAGCATGGGTTGCTGGTGAGCCTACTACACCATCAGATTATCCAGTGCCGACACGACCAGCGCCCGCCCCGGTTTGCGGTCGCCGATCACACCGATATGGCAGAAATTCGACCCCGCCACGGCCCCGGTCCCCGGCAATTGGCCAAAGGGCAGCACCACGATGAAAGGTTCGTCCGCATACCGCGCCGTCAGCGCCGCGTGGATCGCCTGCGCGTCGCCTTTGAGGTAACAAGAGGCAAGAATGCCCCGCGACATGGGCACCAGATGCGGGGTGAACATAATCTCGACCGGACGCCCTGCCAAAGCGGTGAATTCCTGATCGAATTCGCCCAGATGCCGGTGCTTGCCACCTTGGGAATAGCCCAGAACATCCGTTTGCCGTTCGGTGAACAGCATGTTTTCCTTGAGGCTCCGCCCGGCGCCCGAAATACCGTTTTTCAGGTCGCAGATGATGTCGTCCAGATCGATCAGGTTTTGTTCGATCAAAGGGCGCAGCGCGAATTGGACCGTGGCCGCGTTACAGCCCGTCCCTGCCACCAGTCGCGCGCCCTTGATCTGGTCGCGGTAGAATTCGGTCAGGCCATAAACGGCCTCTTGTTGCAGGTCCGTGGCGACATGCGGAGCGCCATACCATTTTTCATAGGCCGCTGGATCGCGCAGCCGGAAATCGGCGCCAAGGTCAACAACTTTGACCGTTTTAGGTAGGTCCCGCACCAAGGCCTGGGACAGCCCATGGGGAAGCGCCGCAAAGCAGAGATCGATGTTTGAAAAATCAATCTCTTCGATGGTGCATAGAACCGGCAGGTCCAGATGGCGCAGCTGCGGATAGACAGACGCCATGGTCTGCCCCGCCTTGCGATCGGCCGAAAGTGCTGCAATCCGCAACGACGGATGGGTTGCAATGATCCGGACAAGTTCGGCACCGGTATAGCCCGATGCCCCGAGAATAGCGACGTTATAGGTCATGAATGGTTCCCCTTGGGGATGAGATAGGAAGGACAGCCCGATTTCTCAACAGGCGCGATTGCCGCATCAGGCGGCATCGAACCGGATTTGTCGTCGCAGGAACTGCGTCGCGCGGTCAGACACGCGGGCGGGGTTGCCGGTGGTCAGATACACGGTATCGGTCCCTGCCCCGATCATTTCTGGACGACGGGTCAGATAATCGGCAAGGCTTTCGGCAACCAGCGCGGGCTGGCTGAACACTTTGACCTCTTGGCCAAGCGCATCCTGAAACACTTTTTCGACCAGCGGATAATGGGTGCAGCCCAAAACGGCGG
>ENA-OREM01001370-OREM01001370.1-marine-metagenome-genome-assembly--contig:-NODE-1370-length-12239-cov-2.727265_pt1 | contig 12239 bp, 18 predicted proteins | sample MGYA00248623_ERZ508561 | MGnify/ENA primary metagenome ERZ508561 (study PRJEB26227, sample SAMN06264494) | marine metagenome | isolation source: Columbia River Estuary | place: USA:Columbia River...
AAAGCATTCTTGTTGAAGGTATGTATGTCACCATCTATGACCTGTTCGGTATACACTGGATCATTCATGTAGTGAGCTAGTACCCTGAGCTGTATCCCTGCTGCATCCGTACCTACTAACTTCCTACCTTCAGGTACTTTAAAGACTTGTCTGCATTCAGCTGCGTACATACCATCCATCTTCCAAAGTATACCTGTCTTACCGTGAGGTACTGAAGGTATGTTAGCCATGTTAGGACCTCGATGTGCAGCCCTATGGGTTACAGCACCAGTTGTTATGACTGTACCATGTACCCTGCCATCCCCTTGTGCTTTCTCTAACCACTCCTGAGCTATCTTCCAACGTGTCTCTAGTACCTTCCATGCCTTCAATCCTTTCACTGCCTGAGGTGCATCATCAGGTATGGTAGCTAAATTTTCTGGGCAAATTTTATAGCTCTCTCCTGACTTAGTTTTAACTGTTGGCTTCCACCCTAGTCTATCTAGTCTCTTGTTAATTTGTGATGGTGAGGCCAGATTAAATTCTTCCCAGAGTATCTTTGAGTAGTCACCCCATACCTCCTGATTATCTAGGAGTTGGTTAGAAAATATGCTACCATCTTTCTTGTACTTAACTACTACATCCTTAACTTTAACAGCTATAGGAACCATGTATTTCTTTATCTCAGATTCAATACGATTGTTTTCTTTTAGACAAACAGTGTAAATTTCTTGAGCTAAATCAATGTCAAGTGCAAATCCATTACGTTCTTGTTCACACATTATGGCATGTACCATGTGTTCTAAGTTGATAGATGCTTGGCTAAAATCTTCACCCTCTTTCATCAACTCATTGTATAGTAACTCAGTGACATGAACATCCTGTTTGCAGTACTCTTTCATCTCTTCAGTGTACTCAGAGAACCCTGAGAATTCAGTCTTAAAATCTCCTAGTCTCTCACCCCATACCTTCAAGGAATGTCCACCCCTACGTTGTGGATCAAACAAACGAGATAGTACTAAGGTATCCAGTGTCTTATCTAATGGTATCTTGTAACCCCACAACTTCTCAATCACTGGTATGTCAAAGCCTATACCGTTGTGAGCAATCCATTGTGTTACATCCTTAGCAAACTTAGCAAATGCTTTTGGGCTGCGTATAATGTAGTTACCTTTCTTCCCTAATTCTTTTGCTACTACTACATGAATGACGGTAGCATCTAGACTATCAGTCTCAATATCAAATACTACTCTCATTGTGTCTATCCCTCGTAACTATGTAGTCTACCACTACGTTTACTGTAGGTCAGGCTATCACATACACCTGTCTCACCAGTAAATCTATTCTTGATTACTCGTACCTTAGTAGTGTTACGTTCTAGTTCATCTTCAGCTTGGGTGTTTCTCTCTAAAGCTACAATCATATTACTTAACTGAGCTATCCCTGCCGTACCTCTTATGTCCTGTAGATTGATAGTGCCGCCCTCTTCAGGTGACTTCCTACTCTTATCTCTATTCAGGTGAGAAACCATAATCAAACAGATATCTAACTCAACAGTTAAAGTTTTTAACTTAGTAACTATTTCATCTAGTGCTTTACGTTCATCCTTTGCATGATCAGATACTACGATACTGATATGATCTAATATTATAAACTTACACTCGCAGGAACGGACAAGATAACGAACCATGCTAACAATGCGTTCAACAGAATTACTCCCAAAACTATCGTAGAGATAGACACGGTTGCTACCAAGAGTTGCGTTATAAGCTTCATCAAATTCTTCCTTTGTGTATTGTGTATCGGGTAGGTGTAACATCTTCTCAGCATGTATTGACATCATGCCTAGGCCTGTATCTCTCACTGGTTCTTCTAAGAATAGAGTACCTACATGTCCTTTGTCTTGTCTTATCAGGTTGTACAGTATCTCTCTCATAACTTGTGTCTTACCAACACCTGTTCCAGCTACAAAAGTTATTAGCTCACCTGTTCTTAGGCCTTTAGTCATCTTGTTTAAACCCTTGAAGGGGTAAGGTACGCAGTCATAGGTAGGTGGTGTAGCCACTAGATCATAGAGATCAGTACCTGCTAGTATACCATCAGGTGTAAACGGCCCAGCTTTCTTGTGACTGTCAATGAATTCTCTTTCCCTACCCTGACTGATGTAGTCATTAGGATCGTTCAGTGTCATCTTAACTAGACGTACCTTACGGGGATCAAACAACTCAGCTACCAGTAGAGCTGCATCCTGTCCTGCCTTGTCACTATCAAAGCAAATGTTAATCTTCTCAAAGCTATCGAGCCATTCATAGTTTCTCTTACAATCTTTGACTGCACCCTGCGCCCCATTGACTACAGATACACACGGTTCAGACATAAACATCATCTGATACACTGACATGGCATCGTATTCACCTTCAGTAATTGTTACTGACTTACCACCCTTAGAGAAGCATGCTTGCCCAAACAGATCAGCTTGTGCATTGCCACTAAACCTAAAATGTTTCTCAGTTAAACTTCTCTCTTTAAACCCTGTAGGTTTACCATTTAAAGTGTAGATCAGGTTAACTTTATCCCCTGATGATAACACCTTATACTTTTCTGATACTGCCTTAGTTAAACCCCTACTTGTAATAGCTGCAGGTGATCCTGATACTGGTGGCAATGGCTTCACAGCCTGTAAATTTGGTTGCATGATATCTAGTGCTACTCCTTCATCATCATCATCATTAAAATGTTTAGTCTTACAAACATGACAAAACAAACCATCCTCATATGGGTATGCCCCATCACTACTCCCGCAGCTTTGGCATGGTTGGTGTTTCTTGTGTTCGTATTCCATCGAATAGTTCAAACTCTTGTGCCTCCTTAACCTTAGAAATACAACGAGGGCAAGGTGACCAGTTTTGTCTGTTCTCTTCCCAGTATATCTCAGTGTCTTTTGTTAGAGCATTACAAATATAACATCGCATACTTTAATAATCCCCTTCTCTTGTTGTTAACCTGTACCATATTAACTTAACAGCTATCCAAGGCCAAAGCAAGGCAACCTTATAGAAATTTAGTTCACCCTCTTCAGGTAAGAAACCTTCAATCAAAAAGATTACACCTAAAGAATACATTATAAGTACTGCCCATGCAGCCATCATGTAATCTTCTATTATCATTTACCTTACTTCTCCTGTTAATATGGAAGGGATATGAAAGTAACTGGTACTCCCTGTACTTAGTATGTATCAGGGGCTACCGTTAATACTCATTATACACCCCTTTTCTAATCTGTCAAGACCTCCAGTTCTTTTATTTTATTTTTGTATTCTTTGAGCATCATGTTAGCTTGTGCTATATCGGCTGATACATAACTAGGCCTAACACCTGTAGGGTATCTCTTTAATTCATCCTCTAATCTAGATACAATGCTCTTGTATACCTTTAGTTCTTCAGCTCTATCTAACCTTGCCATCATAAGAACAACCCCCATACTATAGTTAATGCCAAGCTAAACGTATACATTGCACCAATAGCTGCGAATGCTAACGTTAGGTAAACAAGGCTATTCATTAACCTGTCTTTACGTTGCTTGTCTCGTTTATGTTTGGTTGTATTAAAGTATCTACTCATTACTGCATCCCCAATGTATCTGCTAAATTGTCTAATGTTTTCTTGGCTTTATCAGTCAGGTTTATATCTTTCATAAACACTTCACCTAACAAGTCCCCTACTAATTCTATTACCTTGTTTTCTTTTTCTTTATTCATTTTGTATTCCTTTCTTTAATTATAAATAAGTGTCCATCACCTTCTATTATTTCTTCTTCACTATTCATTTTATCAAGGTCATCAACTATATTGTCATCCTCATCAAGAGGGTGAGCTATATAAACTTCATAACCTTTTTCATAAAATTCTAAAGCTTTAGACATAGTGTACGTTTGAATTTCGTTGTTACCATACATCATTTTGTTACCCTCTCTTTTACCCATAGTCTTTTAAGTTTATTATTTCTGCCACCTTTAGCACCTGTAACCTGCCTATTCTTTTGTTGTGTCCATAGGTCACCCTCTTTGTAGGTTCTCATGTTAAAGACTGCCCGCATTCTTTTGTTCTCTTGCTTGCATACCATCTCGTGAGCTAGTCTTAACCTGTCTTGCACATCTAGCATTGCTTATTCTCCACTACTTTATTTGTGATACCCTTGATTGCAGCATACCTTTTCACTACCCGCAAAGCATCCTCTCTTGTTCTCACAGTCTCATAACAAACAAGCTTGCCTGTCTTGTCACTAATTGTATTCACTACATATTTATTTATCATTTTATTATTTCCTTTTCTAATTGTATTTCTACTGTATTAACTCTATACCCGCACGTCAAACATTTCTTTCTACGTTTAGTGGACGGGTAACCTAGCTTAAAATATTCCCTTGTATCAATTATTTTTAGTTTACGCCTATACGATTTGCTCAGGCACTCAGGACAACAACTTAAAGATTTATCCATTTTATTTTATCCCTTTCAATATAAATTCTATTACTGGTATTGTCCAACCGTTGCCTATCATTTTGTATCTCTGGCAATTACTAACCCCACTAGTATAATCTTGTGGTATACCTTGCAATGCTTCACAATCATTAGGTGTTAGCTTGTCTTGTTTGTTCTCAGATTTTAAAGGAACATTGTGTCCACCTGTACCCATGTTAGCAGTCAAACAAGGTGATACCCCAGACTTATTCTTTCTGTAGTATGTCCTACGCCATTGATAAAAGTTACCTTGCCACTCAGGTCTTGAAGGTATCTCACCTAGTGGAATATTAGTCCAGTAATATCTCTTTCTATTCTGTTGAATAAACCTATCAGAATTTATCATGATTGGTTGCACGCCTAGTTGTTCAGATATTATATCTAAACTTTCTTTATTCATGCTAACATTTTCCAGTAAGAAATACTTAGGTTTTAATTCTTTTAGTAACCTAACATATTCAAAGAATAACTTTGACCTTGGATCATCAAAGTTTAATTCTTTACCACCATTGGCACGGCTAAAACCTTGGCATGGACTGCCACCAATCAATAAATCTATGTGTGACAATTTTGCTGCACAAACTTTTGTGACATCTCCGACATCAATTGTATCAGGAAAGTTTTTATCCCTTACCTTGATTGCATACTTATCTATTTCACTCGCATAATATTTACTTGGTTTAATACCAATATTATTTAAAGCAATTTGCCCGCAAGATAGACCATCAAATAAACTTAATATATTCATTTTATTTTATCCCTTCTATTGATCCATATTCTTTCAAATCGTATTCAGTTAATCCATAGTACTTAATAGGATCAACAAAGAACCGTCCTGTTTCGTCATAGTATGGGTTCTTGATCCATGTATCATTTTTAAATACTTCCCATTGCTTTTTGCTTGTGACAAATTCAAGCAATTCTTTGAAGCTATCCGTCTCAAATATCCATGTATGATCATCATCATACCCGTTATAACTGTTAGCCGTTTGCACTGTAAACCTTGGCATAAAACCTTGATCTACTCCTACAATCCTATTGGCATTTGCCGTCCTTACTTTTGGATCATGGCTATCAATCCAAATGTGTAATCCGTTCACTTGCCAAGAAGGCAATTCATCATGATGATAGCTAGTGCATTCCCAATTGTTAGGAATGTCTAGATCAGTTGTGTATGTATTCCAATCCATTTTGTTTCTCTTTCTGTTTTAAGTTTAATATTATCTAGTTGCACCAGTACGAGATGCAACCGATAATATTAAATCCCTAGGCATAGTCTACAACAAAACCTGTTGTATCTCTTTTGGCCTTACCTTTGGCATATAGTGAAACAATGTGGCCACCTTTTGGATCAAGTATTCTTAGGTCGTCACTATCCCCATCAACTATGGGTAAACCTTGCCAATGATTAGCTAATACCTTTTCTCTAAATACAACAGCTATATTCATACCTTTGTCTAATGCTGTTTTCATCATATCACTGTATGATTTTTCTTTCCCACTATATGACCACGTTAAATGGTAGTTGTCTATATGATCAACTTTTCTATTAGCTATTTTAGTATAGTCATAGAATTCTATGCGTGGGAATAATTCAAATATTGTGTAACCTTCAATCTTGATTAACTCGAAACGGATATCACTTGTTCCGTTCAATCTAATCACGGGTTGTATATCTCGTTTATTACAATAGTTTTGAAACTTTGTGAGATCGACCATTAGTTGTTTCATAAATTCATTACGATCTCTATAAAATAACTCGGCCTTTCGTAACCTTGCTTTTTGTACGCAATTCATTGCACCACGTCCTGCAGTATTTAAACAAGCTTCTACACATCCTGCTTGTTCTGCCATTGGGCAAGAATTAAAAGTGCGATTATCAACAACAACTTTAAAAGGTGCAAGGTATATGATACCCGTTAGGTATTCACTACCATCACCTTTGATTGTCTTTGCATTAGTGCCAACGCCTATAAGTTTATACTGTGACATTTTATTAAATCCTATATAATTAATTTCTATACATATATAAAATTCATAGTTTAATTTAATTGTCAAGCATTAATTTAATTAATTTATAAACAATATTAAAACAGTTAATATAATTAAATAGTTTTATTAGTTGGTTAACATAGTTAATTTAATTAAATCAATGGGTTAATAGTTGCGGCTAATGTTGTAAGTATATCACCGCATCTAAGAGTGTGTCATATATGTTACACAGTGTGACATAATTATCACAGCCAGAGGGATTGCATGTATTATTTTTACAACAGTGTGACATAATTATCACAGGGAGGGGGTTAGGGGGTATGCCTCTTGTATGTACAATACACAAAAATATTTACTAACAGAAATCTTGGACACGATCTAAAACCCCCTAGTAATAGTATAGAAGAACTTTGGCTCAAAAGGGACCTGTATACCCCTTAGCAATCCTACTGGTCTTAGTAATGAGTACAGAGGGTTAAAACAAGTTAATTTAAATAAATAATAAATTAGTACTTGACAACTAATACAAACACCTGTATAATATTCTTAACAAGTAAGCCTGAGAGTATATAAACATAAGTACTATTGTTAGTAGTAACAGATACATCTTATCCCTTCTCCCTTTTATTTACCTAAAACAATAGGAATAGTTAATTACAATGGCTAAGAAACCTAGTAAGACGTGGTTCTATGAGACTACACTACCAGATACAAGAAACGAGTTAACTTTATATTCTTTAAAGAAGAAAGACCACAAAGTATCTGGTACTACCTACAGGTCCCTTCATAAGATCTATATTGATATGGAAGACCCAACAGAGTACGAATTTGCAATGTCTGTGTTTGGTGACTTCTCTGTTTGGGAAAACCTGTGTAACCTGATATGGTTTAAGAAACATCATGTTCAGATGAAGAAAGAGTTAGTACTGAAGTTAAAGGCTAGAACAGTTAAGAACATGATCAATGATCTTAATGAGGGTAAAGCCAGTTACAATGCTCAGAAGTACTTAGCTGATGCTGGTTACTTAGAAGGTAACGATAAGAAACGAGGTAGACCATCTAGAGAAGAATTAGATGGAGCCTTGAAGGATGCTGCTCGTAATGAAGCAGAAACTAAAGATGATGCAGCAAGGATAGGGTTAGTGAACTGATATGGCTAAGACTCCACCAATTACAAATGTTACCTCAGGGTTTAGTTCTACTACAGCCCTAAATAATAATTTTGAAGCTTTAAAAGATGGGTTTGATAACACTCTATCTCTTGATGGTAGTACGCCTAATGCCATGCAAGCAGAATTAGATTTATCTAATAACAGTATAATAAATGCTGGTAGTGTAGAAACAGATAAGTTATTACTTAATGGTACATTAGTTACGCCTAGTGGAGTAGATCCTGTTTTATCAGGAACTGTATCTACGTTTGGTGCATCTTTAATTGATGATGCAGATGCAGCTACAGCTAGAACAACTTTAGGTTTAGGTACTGCAGCAACTTCTTCAACTACAGATTTTGTAGGTACGTCAGGTAGTGGAACTATAGCAGGTGACTTAGATATAACAGGTGACTTAGAAGTGACATCTGATGGTTTACCATCTACAGTATTAGATAGGTTAAATTCTGATGGAACTATTCTAGAGTTAAAAAAGGATGGAACAACTGTAGGAAGCATCAGTACTAAAGTAGATGCTGTTGATGGTGTAGGGGATATGTACCTTGGAACAGGGGACACTGGTTTATTTTTTCATGATAGAAACAATCAGATCCTTCCTGTAGATACAGCAACAGGTTTAACAAGAAATTCTATAGTTCATCTAGGCTCAACTGGTGCAAAGTTTGCTCAAGTACACTCTGCAACCTTTCATGGTGATGGCTCTAACTTAACAGGTATTAGCAGTAGTACAGCTTATGGTGCTGTTGGTACTTACGGTTTATTCTTCTATCAAACACTTGGTCAAAATGCCCCTGCGACAACTGTTTCTGGTAGCTCCCTCTATCCTGCTAATACTTACGATTACTCTGGTCACAGACCTACATATAGTGGCTCTGGACATCCTTCAGGTACTTGGAGATTAATGGGTCAAACAGGTTATTACAACGAGACAGTAACTATAACTAGAAACGACTTTAATACATCCGTTTTTGTAAGGATTTCTTAAATGAGTATAACAATAACAGAAGTACGTAATGCACACTCATTAAACGTAGAGAATACAGTATTCAATGTAGAGATTAAGCATCCAGAGTATAGTTGGATACCTTACACACTCGACCCTAGTGACACAGATAATACAGTAGACAACAGTGAATTACTTACACTTATAGGTTCTAGTTATGAAGCTTATGTAGCACCTACCCAAGCAGAGCTAGATGCTGAGTTAGCTACTAGTCTAAGAGAAGAACGTAATGGTAAACTAGTAGGAGAAGTAGACCCTATAGTAACCAATCCTTTAAGATGGGCTGAACTTACGGAAGCTAAACAAACTGAGTGGACACAGTACAGAACGGATTTACTTAACCTACCTGATCAATCTGGTTTCCCTAACACAGTAACTTGGCCTAGTAAACCTGTATAAAAGAAAGTATAACGCATGGCTAAGAAACCAACGGTAACTACATTAGCATCTGGTTTTAACTCCACAGATGTTTTAAATACTAACTTTGAGAATTTAAAAGAGGGTTTTGATAATACTCTGTCTTTGGACGGCAGTACTCCAAATGCTATGGAGGCTGATCTAGACCTGAATGGTAACAACCTTATTGGTGCTTCTGGTTTATTAGTTAACGGTACAGACTATCTAGCAGATGTTAACACAGCTAAGACTGCTGCTCAAGATGCACAGACTGCGGCTGAAGCTGCTGAGACTAATGCTGAAACTGCTGAAACAAATGCTGAGACTGCACAGACTGCTTCAGAAGCAGCTAAAACTGCTGCCCAAACTGCACAGACTGCAGCTGAGACAGCTAAGACTGGAGCTGAGACTGCTGAGACAAATGCTGCTGCGTCAGCAGTTACAGCAACAACTAAAGCATCAGAAAGTGCATCAAGTGCTACAGCTGCTGAGACTGCAAAAACTGGTGCTGAGACTGCAAGGGATGCGGCTGTTGTAGCTAAGAATGCGGCTGAAGCTGTAGATGTAATAACTGATGCAACAGTATCTGTAAGCACTTTATCTACAGGATCATCAGCAACAGCTTCTGTAACAGCAACAAATGGTACAGGGGCTTTTTCTTTTGGGATACCAATTGGAGCTACAGGAGCACAAGGTATCCAAGGTCCACAAGGTCCAGCAGGAGCAGATAGTACTGTAGCTGGTCCAACTGGAGCAACTGGTCCTCAGGGAGATACAGGACCTCAGGGACCGACAGGAGCAACTGGTCCGCAAGGTCCATCAGGAAATGATGGAGCAGATGGAGCACAAGGCATTCAAGGTATCCAAGGCCCTACAGGACCACAAGGAGCAGATAGTACAGTAGCTGGACCACAAGGAGCTACTGGAGCTACAGGTCCACAAGGTCCAGCAGGAGCAGACGGTAATGATGGTGCAACGGGTGCAACGGGTGATACTGGTCCTACAGGACCGCAAGGTATCCAAGGCCCTACAGGACCACAAGGACCAGCAGGGGCTGATGGTGTTGACGGAACTGATGGAGCTACAGGCTTGACAGGTCCTGCAGGAGCAGACGGAACAGATGGTACTGATGGAGCAACTGGACCGACAGGCCCACAAGGAGCTACTGGAGCAACAGGACCAGCAGGTGCTGATGGAGCAGAAGGACCGGCTGACTCAGCTTGGGATCAATGTTCCTGCTGCGTTCAAGGATTTCGCGCAGACGCTTCTGCACCACGAGGTGTGGGATCGGTTGAACCAATCCGATACGGAGCACGGCCCGATCAAGGAGGCCATGCTGCGCTTCATGCCTGCCGGCGACATGGCTACTGGACGCGGCGTCAAGGACCACCGCGAGGCCATGGACCTGTTTGAGAAGGGCTACAGGCTGTACGGTGCGCTCTACGACGGCATGGAGGATCCTATTCGGCTGAAGAAGGCTTCCGAGATCGAACGGTTCGACCCGGAGAACCTGTGGGCGGTGCCATCCAAGAAGATTGCGGCGGCGATCAGCGTGCGGAATATGCCGGCTGATATTCAACGCGACATCGGCCGTAATCAGGACTTCGCCAACCCGCCTACAGACACCGAGGCTGTCGATGCTTTGAGCTCGGAGAAAAAGGCTAAGTTCGGTGCTGCGCGAAACATCAAGCCGGGCACACAGGTGGCCGCACGCATCGACATCCCGGCCTTCCTAAGGACCGGCAAGTATGTGGTCGCTGTGCATGAGCCCGATGGCGCTGCTGGTGGCCCTGGTAAGGTGATCGGATACGATACAGTGACCCGCTTGCAGAACCCGAAGTTTGTGGTTAAACCCGGCGTGCAGCGGATTTACGAGGGCAGGTCTGCCAAATTCCCGGTGGCAACGGTCGACGGAAAGATCATGGCCGACCGATCCATACCGGGTGACTTGGAGAACTACGTGCCGGTCGGTATGGACCCGAAGGAGCACGCCTATTTCTACGACAAGCGCACCGACCAGCCAGTCATCGGTGGCTCTGAGTCTGTGAGCGTAGGCAACACGGTGTTTGTGAAAAACCCGGTGTACGGTAAGCCCGAGGACTTCCGCTATATGCCCTCCCCCGACTCCGCCATGCCCGGTGCCTACAGCTTCTCCGGCGGCTACCGTGCGCTCCCGGGTAAGGCCAAAGGCTCACTTCGCATCTACGGCCCAGCAGGAAGCCTCATAGGCATCGCGGCCAGCCTTGACGAGGCCCAACGCATCATCCGCAAGAAGGCCAAGCAATGAGCTACGATTCACAGACCAGCACCAGCCTGATCAACAATCTCAGGAAGGACGTCGACGCCTTGGTGCTGCGTATTGCGACCCTGCAGGACCAGAAAGCGACTGGGGTCGACGGCGGTGCCTCGGTGGCAAACACTTGGACCACCCGCACGCTGAATGCGATCCACAGCGACCCGTATGGCATCATCACGAGCCTGAGCAACAACGAGTTCACGGTGGAGGCTGGCGAGTACCAGATCCGCGTCATCAGTCCGTTCCACAGCACCACTGGTACGCGCACGCGCATCTTTGACGTGACCAACAATGTCGTGGTCGGCTACTCGGTCAGCACCTACGTCTACAATCAGACCAACGTCTATTTGTACCAGACCGAGCGCATCCAGCCGCACAAGACGAACACGTACCGGCTCGACTACTACACCCAGCAGGCGAAAAATACAGATGGGCTTGGCGTTGCTACGAATACCGGCGACATTGAAATCTACACCGTGCTTGATGTGGTCGATCTCCACATTGCCCACCGGTAAATCTGCATGAAACACACCTTCCCCTGCGTCGAATCAATGCGTCGCGTCAATCTCTCCAACGGCCGCGTGGTGCGCGTTTGGCGCGACCGCACCAAGGAAAACCTGTCCGCCTCCTACGACGACGCGGACATCGTGTCGACCTGCATCGCGCAAGCGAACAACGACACGCAGCTCTTGGCAGCACTGGGAAAGCTCCGCGGCGTCAATGCTGTGGAGCTGGTCGACGCAAGCGGCCAGGGCACGGTGGTCTACACGAGCTGGCCATGAAGTATTCCTGCCGTACCAAGCCGAGCCTCGTGGTCGAGGTTGTCGCAGAGAGCGCCGAGTTGCGCCTAGGCGAGATCCGGTGGCCCGTGGTGGTCTACCG
>ENA-OREM01001377-OREM01001377.1-marine-metagenome-genome-assembly--contig:-NODE-1377-length-12193-cov-7.206504_pt1 | contig 12193 bp, 4 predicted proteins | sample MGYA00248623_ERZ508561 | MGnify/ENA primary metagenome ERZ508561 (study PRJEB26227, sample SAMN06264494) | marine metagenome | isolation source: Columbia River Estuary | place: USA:Columbia River Estuary...
CACTTGGGTCTGGTTCGGCAGTACATAATGCAAATTCGTAGACTTTAAAAACCAGACTACTTGGCGTCGAAAGACAATATCCATCTTCACCATTAGCGGCTGCGTCATTTGCATCTAAATGGTCATCATAAGTGGATGTTGCAGTACAACTAGTACCTGCTTCAGCGACGCTCGGCAGCAGTGGACAAATAATTAGCAACAAAAAGCCACACACGGCAAATAAGTTTCTAGCTTTGTCAGTCATCTTAGTATCCACTTACAGTCACGCCAAGTTTGATGGCTTTTTTCATTATTCTATTTTCACGCTGAACTGGCTTGTATAGCTTTTCACGAATAGGTTTCATTCTGCTGTCCCAGTTACCATCTTGCATCACACGCTTTGTTTTGGCGGCGTTCCCAAGTGGTATCGAATAGCTTATCGAAGCCACTGTCTTGGCTTTTGTGCTGTCTTTTTTCTGTTGGGCCACATTCACAAATAAATTTGGAAGCACCTCAGCAGTGACACCAAACTCTTTTGTTTTTGTTTCATAGCTGCCTCCATCTTTCCATTTGCCAGATGAGTAGTAGACGTTGGAGGAATACAAATAGGGAAGGTTCGCCGTGAGCTTCATGTCTCGCCCATCGAGAGCCGTCTCATTGATACCGTTGTAAGCTATTGTGCCGGATATTGCGTTATATGTATTCGCCCTAAACTCAAGCATTGCTGTCAGAAGCTCGAAACCGAGGCTCGAACGCTTGTGACCTGATTTGGATTCATAATCATAAAAGGCGTTGGCGCCGACTATCAGGCTTTCATCATCTGTTATGTGACGGGCGCCTAAGCCAATATTGAATGTGCTCCGACTGTTGAAATTTACGACTGAAGTCTGATTAAACAGAAAAAAGTTATCGTCTTCATAGAGGCCATAAACCGCCATTAATTCCGATTTTGTCTTAGTCCCGCTATCCAAACCAAAAACGTCGGATCCAAGTGATAGTTCTAAATGAGTAAAACCTGTTCCTGAGACCAACTCATCTTCAAGAAGGTTCAAGCCTGAGTTTGCTACATCAAGTGAAAACTTACGAACCTCTTCTCTTGCTGCCACACCTGCAGAGCCAGTTTCTGCGCCTTCAGCGATGTTTTTAACCACAGATGGCAGTTTGTATTCCAGAAAGTTGCTTTCAGCACTCAAAGTGTGCGGCACAAAAACAGCTGCAGTAGCAGTAGTAAGCAATATTTTTTAATACTCATCGTACGCCATCCCGTATCTTTATGACATTTCAAAAGAAATAGACTAACGATAAAATGTGTCATGTTCTATAAAATTTAAATCGGCAAATACCTTTGCTGCAGTGCGGTATTTAGTGGTAAATTTGATATATAAGAGATACTTTTTTCCGACCCAACTTGCAGCATCGCAGCATTAGATGGCAAGCTAACATTACTACCCCTCAACCCAATTTGCTGCAACGCAGCATTTTATAATAGATTAAAAATACTTCATATTAACTTCAATGTAATACCCACAACCCCATCTTGACTCACTACTGGATACAAGTGACCAGACAACCATCTGATTGATCAAATCAATAGGGCACTCTACTGCCCCTAATTTATGCTCAAAGGTGCACATCACCACTCAGTCAAGTGATCATTATTTTCTCAAAATATTGGCGGTGCTGATCCATTGTAAAACCTCGCCCATAGCTATTTCCGATACTGGTTACAGACTTCCAACCACCAATCTCATCTATCATATCAATAGGGCACTCTACGGCTCTCAGACGGTCTCTGAAAGTATGTCTCAAGCTATGAGCTGTCAGTCCACCAAAGTCTCGCTTTAGCCACTTGTTGACCGCATTAGAGGCGTGTGTAGCATAGCAGTGGCCTGACTTGATATACTGTGGAAACAGCCACTCATCATCGGCCTGTGTCAGGTTCTGTTCCAATGCCTGTTTTGCGTAGCCAACCAGTGGCAGCACTCGTTCACTGGTCTTATTCTTAAGCCTCCTGGCGGAATTAGGCCTGATATTGATTAGGCCACTCTCTAAATCGATATCATCTAGTCTCAACCCTACGATCTCAGCTAGTCTACAGCCGGTTTCACCCAGCATAGGCATCAGGAGCTTGACCGCACTGCCTGATGCCAGAGCTTTGGCATATCCATACTTCAATTGCTCATTGGTGAAGGTGCCTCGCTTGAATATATCATCACCTTCATTGCGAATGAACAGTCTGGTGAATGGATTGCGCTTGTCCAAATCCAATTCAGAATATGCATAGTTCATAATAGCTGAGAGGCTGTTGATCCTACGTCTGATGGTAGCTGTCTTGTTGCCCTTCATTTCCAAGTAATGGACAAACAGCTTGGCATCTTGCCGTGTGTAATCCCTGACATCTCGATCACCAGCCAAAGATAGGAAGGTGCTCAAAGCAACACGAGGTGGTGTTTGATCTATCTGTTTCAACGCCAGATACTCAGCAGCTATCTCTGACAGAGACACATGTCTTGGTTGGAAACTTTTAACGATGGTAGAGATATTTACTGGAGAGGCATCTGTCGTAGTTAATATGCTAGCAACCCTTGCTCCAAGTACCTGGGTTTTTCCTGTACCAGGCCCTGCAACTACCATAACGCAACCTTCAATAGTATCCACGGCTTTTTGCTGATTTTTGTTCAATTCGGAGTAAATAGTTGAATATTCCATTTTAGTTGAGCAAAGAGAAAACATTAGATCGACATTCGGAAGGCCTATTTGCTAACATTAAAAGGGCTTTCTTGGTTTCATGACAATAATATGACATATATCCTGATTGCATATAATAACTGCTTTATTTTCAGTTTTTTACACTTAATTTAAGTGTCTGTTTCACTCCAAATATTGCCACTTAACATGACTTTGAACCGAAAACGAAATAATAATTGTTAATTATATGCAACCTTTTTCCACTTTTGTTTCTAATAATTAAATAATATACAAAAAATGATTAAAAACAATTACTTAACAAAAACCTTGCTGACGCTCTTTACTGTAGCCATTTTCGGTTCTGTAAATGCTCAGTATTGCTCTTCTGCAGCTGGGTCAACGGCGGATACAAAATGTGACGGAGTTAAATTGGTTGGCAGCTCTGCTACTATTGATAACAACACATCCGCTACAGGATGTGCTGCCTATTCTGATTTCTCTAGTTCGGTAGCTCCTGCAGATTTATCTCCTGGCGCTGTTTACACAATTGATATTACTGTGGGTACTTGTGGTGGGACCTATTCTAAAACCGCAAATGGATGGATTGATTTTAATGGAGATGGCGACTGGACCGATGCTGGTGAAATGCTTGGAACGGGAACTAGCTATGTTACCACCAGCGGAACAGTAGTTTCGTATAACTTTACGGTGCCTTGTAATGCCAAAGCGGGTAACACGAAAATGAGGGTTATTGTAGTTGAAGGTCAAGCAACAAATCCTTGTATGTCCTATACTTGGGGTGAAACTGAGGATTACACGGTTTCTATTCTTTCTCCTTCTGGAGGATTAAGCAGTAACTTCTTTGCTCCTGCTACGGCTTACGTAGGAACTCCTGTAACTTTTACTAACTCTAACCAAAGCGGGTACATTTCTCAGAACTGGACCGTTACTGATGGTACTACTGTAACTACGTACACCTCTACAAATGTTACGCACGTATTTGCTACTTCAGGCACTAAAACTATCAAATTAGTTAGCGAAAACTGTCTTGGAAAAGACTCTACTACTAAAACGATGACCATTATCGCGCCTACTGCTCCGCCAGTAGCCAACTTCGTTGCTGATAAAAATGTCGTTGAAATCTTTGAACAACCTCGCTTAATTGACCTTAGCTCTAACGGTCCAACTTATTGGGATTGGATGCTTACCAATGGTATAGATACTATCGATGGAGATGATCAAGCAGATCTTAGAGGAGGTAATCCTTTTGTTAACTCTAGACCTCTTGTTCAAACTGGTAACTACTTTGGCGCTGTAGACGTAGGAGTATGGGCTGTATGCCTTAAATCCTCTAACGTTATCGGTTCTTCTTCTCAATACTGTAAAGTAGGTTACATCACCGTACAACGCACTAGCTTTAACATGGGACCTGCTACCTCTTTACCCGCCAATATTATCTCTGCTACTAGCGGTACTATTTATGATAAAGGTGGACCTACTGGTAACTATACCGCTCCAGAATCTAACCTTGAGGCGCTTATCGCTCCTTGTGGCGCTTCTAGTGTAAGTCTTGACTTTACCGTGTTTGCTCTTAATGCTAACGCTAACCTTAAAATATATGATGGCGTAAATGCTCTAGGTACTCCTCTGCACACAGGTAGTGGTTTTACAGCAGGAAACGCTCCTTCTGGAACCCTTACCGCTAACTCTGGTACTATGTACCTTCTTTGGAACTCTACAGCAGGTGCTGTTGCAGCTGGTTTTGAAGCTAACTGGTCTAGCGTAGCAGGTACTGGTTCAGCTCCTATCGCTGGCATTACCCTTCCTGGTTCTATCGTATACAACTCTGTATTCGTTGACTTTATGGACGCTTCTTTAAACGCAGAAGGTAACACCGATTTCAAATGGACGATAACTGGCCCTAGCGGATCTCAAACTTATAACACCAGAGATGTATTGCAAACTGTATTTACTACTAACGGTACTTACACTGCTTCGCTTCTAGTTACTAGCTGCGATGGAAGAACTAGCACCGCTACTAAAACATTTAATGTAGTTTCTCCTACTTCTCCTACTGCACTCGACTTTACCGCTGATAACAGAAGACCTTCTGTAGGTGATAACGTAACACTTACCGCAACTAGCGACAAAGCTAACCGTTGGGAATGGAGTATTTTTCCTCAAGTTGGATACTCTGTGGTAGGCGCTGCTAACGATGCAGTTAATAACCGTACTTTCCTATTTACTGCAGCTGGTGCTTATACCGTGCAGCTTAAAGGTTTTAACACTAAAGATACCGCAGCCTCTGAAGCTACCGTAGTTAAAACAGCTTACATTGTAGTAGTTCAACCTTGTATCCCAACCATTAGCGTTAGCCCTAGTACTGACGTAGCTATTAGCTATGTAAGTATCGAAGATGCTACCTCTGGAGATATCTACGAAAATGAAAGTACTACCGGTGTTGAATACACCGACTTCTCTTCTCTTGGTACCATACAAATGAACTTCGGAGGGGTATATAACTTCACTGTAAAACGTAATACCAACATCAATGATATGACCCGTAAAATATGGGCAGATTGGAACGTAGACGGTGACTTTGACGATACTGGAGAACTATTAGCTGAAGAAACCACTCCTGGTACTTCACTTTCTTGGTCTGGTTCTTTTACAGTACCTTCTTATGCTTTTGAAGCAAATACACTACTAAGAGTTGGTGTTTCTTACGATACAGACCCTAACGAGCCTTGTGGTGCTTCTCAAAATGCTGCCGCCAATAGAGTAGGTGAATTCGAAGATTACGCTATACGTGTTGTTAACGATGGTGATCTCCCTGTAATTACATTGGTAGGTATGGATACTGTATACGTAGAACAAAATGCTAGCCCAGCTTACAGTACTAATGGCGCTACTGCTTTTGACGCTTCTCAAGGTGACCTTACCAGCAGCTTAACTATGGCTACAGATCTTGACCAAACTCTACCTGGTATTTACTACGAAGATTGGAACGTATCTGACGCTTCTGGAAATCCTGCAGCTCAAGTTACACGTGTGATTTATGTAGTAGCTGACCAAACTGCTCCTGTTATTACTGTAAATGGTTCTGCAGACTCTACTATTGAAGTAGGTTCTTCTTGGGTTGACCTTGGCGCTACCGCTATCGATAACAAAGAAGGTGACATCTCTAGTGCTATCGTTATTACCGATAATGTGAATGCAAACGTTTTAGGTGACTACACCGTTGTTTATAGCATACAAGATAACCAAGGTAACTCCTCTACTGCTACTAGAAATGTACATGTAGTAGATACTGAAAATCCAGTAATTACCAATGCAAATGCAGACAAATCCGGCGCTTGTTGGAAAGTTGAAGTACAACTTCAAAATATCTTCGCTGATTTAACTTCTGCTACAGATAACTACAATAGCATCGGTAACGGTCTTGCTTTTAAAGCTAATCCTGCTGCTGCTCAAGGTGGCGCTGCAGTAGATACCCGTTTCCAAGGTACTACTACAGTAACTTACACTGCTACTGATGAAAGCGGTAATGTTACTACACAATGCGTTGACTATGTAGTAAGAGACTACGTACCACCTGTTATTGACCTTCGTACACTAGATGTAGTTTATCATCCAGTAGGTAGCATATACACTCCAGTAGCTCCTACAGCTACAGATAACTTGTACAATAGCACTGAAATCAGTTTAACAGGAACTAGCAACGTAGATGGTTTTACATTAGGTACTTACCAAGATGAATATACCGCTACAGATGCTGCAGGTAACGTGTCAACTAAAATTAGAACTGTAATGGTTATAGATAACATCAACCCTGTAATCGCCGGTAAAAATGGAGGCGTGCTAAGAGTAGGTGTAGGTTCTAGCGTAAATGCAATCGACTATATTCTATTTAGCGATAACTACGACGCACCAGCTACACTTAAAGCAAATCACACACTTGTATATAACGATATCAACCTTGCTGTGGCAGGTATATACACCGCTGTATTTAGAACTGAAGATAACTCTGGCAACTTGTCAAAAGACTTTACTCTTTATGTAGATTGCGAATATACTTATGAGGTGATTACTGGTAGTGTAAATGATATAGCTATGGACGATTTACTATCTGTATATCCTAACCCAACTACAGGAGTAATTATCCTTAACACTAACCTTCCTGAAAATCAAGAAGTGAATATAGCTGTTTATAACACCATGGGACAAGAAGTTGCAGCCGTGCAAAACGGTAAAGTAAGCAACGGTCAATACACCATCGATCTTGCTAACCATGCTAACGGAATATACTACGTGAAAATGAACCTTAACGGTAACATCATCACTAAAAAAGTAGTACTTAATAAATAATTATACCCTAAAGGTTAATCTAAATAGGCCCGAGCGACGCTCGGGCCTATTTTTTTTTATTTTAAAAAAGACACCCAAGTCTATAAAATCCTTTTTCAGTATTCAATAGTATAAATATGCAACCATTTTGGTTAATTGTGTCTAAAATATTACATTAGTACCGTAATTAAGTACAATAACCAATAAATTACCTATAAAATATGAAAAAAACACCTACACAAACATCCAAGGTCTTTCCTAATATCTTAGGAAAGATACCTTCATTTCTGGCATTATTATTAGCAATAATTCCCAATCTTAACGCTTTTGCACAAAGTCCTTATTGTGCTATTTCACACACCACCACATGCAGCACTTACGGTATGTGGATTGATGGCGTAACCATTACATCTAACGGAGCTAATGTTTACACTAAGGCCGGTGATGCATGTAACAATACGGATTTAGTAAACTACGCACTCATTACGTCTTCATCTGCCTTCACACTTAATGGAGGTGCCACGTATAATTTAAGTTTAAATACAAATGGAACTAATCCAACTAATGTTGGTATTTGGATTGACTTAAATGGTGACTACGATTTTGATGATGCCAATGAATTTATTGCAAATTTTGCAGTTGGTAGCACAGGAAACAAGACCTTCACCATGCCTTGTAACTTAACTTCAGGTACAACACGTATGCGTTTAAGAATGGGTTATAGCGGTTCTATTACTTGGAATACCTCAAACGCATGTACTTCAACTCCTTATGGTGAAACTGAAGATTATACTATTTCTGTGGCCACCTCATCTGGCCTAAGCAGTAACTTCTTTGCTCCTGCTACGGCTTACGTAGGAACTCCTGTAACTTTTACTAACTCTAACCAAAGCGGGTACATTTCTCAGAACTGGACCGTTACTGATGGTACTACTGTAACTACGTACACCTCTACAAATGTTACGCACGTATTTGCTACTTCAGGCACTAAAACTATCAAATTAGTTAGCGAAAACTGTCTTGGAAAAGACTCTACTACTAAAACGATGACCATTATCGCGCCTACTGCTCCGCCAGTAGCCAACTTCGTTGCTGATAAAAATGTCGTTGAAATCTTTGAACAACCTCGCTTAATTGACCTTAGCTCTAACGGTCCAACTTATTGGGATTGGATGCTTACCAATGGTATAGATACTATCGATGGAGATGATCAAGCAGATCTTAGAGGAGGTAATCCTTTTGTTAACTCTAGACCTCTTGTTCAAACTGGTAACTACTTTGGCGCTGTAGACGTAGGAGTATGGGCTGTATGCCTTAAATCCTCTAACGTTATCGGTTCTTCTTCTCAATACTGTAAAGTAGGTTACATCACCGTACAACGCACTAGCTTTAACATGGGACCTGCTACCTCTTTACCCGCCAATATTATCTCTGCTACTAGCGGTACTATTTATGATAAAGGTGGACCTACTGGTAACTATACCGCTCCAGAATCTAACCTTGAGGCGCTTATCGCTCCTTGTGGCGCTTCTAGTGTAAGTCTTGACTTTACCGTGTTTGCTCTTAATGCTAACGCTAACCTTAAAATATATGATGGCGTAAATGCTCTAGGTACTCCTCTGCACACAGGTAGTGGTTTTACAGCAGGAAACGCTCCTTCTGGAACCCTTACCGCTAACTCTGGTACTATGTACCTTCTTTGGAACTCTACAGCAGGTGCTGTTGCAGCTGGTTTTGAAGCTAACTGGTCTAGCGTAGCAGGTACTGGTTCAGCTCCTATCGCTGGCATTACCCTTCCTGGTTCTATCGTATACAACTCTGTATTCGTTGACTTTATGGACGCTTCTTTAAACGCAGAAGGTAACACCGATTTCAAATGGACGATAACTGGCCCTAGCGGATCTCAAACTTATAACACCAGAGATGTATTGCAAACTGTATTTACTACTAACGGTACTTACACTGCTTCGCTTCTAGTTACTAGCTGCGATGGAAGAACTAGCACCGCTACTAAAACATTTAATGTAGTTTCTCCTACTTCTCCTACTGCACTCGACTTTACCGCTGATAACAGAAGACCTTCTGTAGGTGATAACGTAACACTTACCGCAACTAGCGACAAAGCTAACCGTTGGGAATGGAGTATTTTTCCTCAAGTTGGATACTCTGTGGTAGGCGCTGCTAACGATGCAGTTAATAACCGTACTTTCCTATTTACTGCAGCTGGTGCTTATACCGTGCAGCTTAAAGGTTTTAACACTAAAGATACCGCAGCCTCTGAAGCTACCGTAGTTAAAACAGCTTACATTGTAGTAGTTCAACCTTGTATCCCAACCATTAGCGTTAGCCCTAGTACTGACGTAGCTATTAGCTATGTAAGTATCGAAGATGCTACCTCTGGAGATATCTACGAAAATGAAAGTACTACCGGTGTTGAATACACCGACTTCTCTTCTCTTGGTACCATACAAATGAACTTCGGAGGGGTATATAACTTCACTGTAAAACGTAATACCAACATCAATGATATGACCCGTAAAATATGGGCAGATTGGAACGTAGACGGTGACTTTGACGATACTGGAGAACTATTAGCTGAAGAAACCACTCCTGGTACTTCACTTTCTTGGTCTGGTTCTTTTACAGTACCTTCTTATGCTTTTGAAGCAAATACACTACTAAGAGTTGGTGTTTCTTACGATACAGACCCTAACGAGCCTTGTGGTGCTTCTCAAAATGCTGCCGCCAATAGAGTAGGTGAATTCGAAGATTACGCTATACGTGTTGTTAACGATGGTGATCTCCCTGTAATTACATTGGTAGGTATGGATACTGTATACGTAGAACAAAATGCTAGCCCAGCTTACAGTACTAATGGCGCTACTGCTTTTGACGCTTCTCAAGGTGACCTTACCAGCAGCTTAACTATGGCTACAGATCTTGACCAAACTCTACCTGGTATTTACTACGAAGATTGGAACGTATCTGACGCTTCTGGAAATCCTGCAGCTCAAGTTACACGTGTGATTTATGTAGTAGCTGACCAAACTGCTCCTGTTATTACTGTAAATGGTTCTGCAGACTCTACTATTGAAGTAGGTTCTTCTTGGGTTGACCTTGGCGCTACCGCTATCGATAACAAAGAAGGTGACATCTCTAGTGCTATCGTTATTACCGATAATGTGAATGCAAACGTTTTAGGTGACTACACCGTTGTTTATAGCATACAAGATAACCAAGGTAACTCCTCTACTGCTACTAGAAATGTACATGTAGTAGATACTGAAAATCCAGTAATTACCAATGCAAATGCAGACAAATCCGGCGCTTGTTGGAAAGTTGAAGTACAACTTCAAAATATCTTCGCTGATTTAACTTCTGCTACAGATAACTACAATAGCATCGGTAACGGTCTTGCTTTTAAAGCTAATCCTGCTGCTGCTCAAGGTGGCGCTGCAGTAGATACCCGTTTCCAAGGTACTACTACAGTAACTTACACTGCTACTGATGAAAGCGGTAATGTTACTACACAATGCGTTGACTATGTAGTAAGAGACTACGTACCACCTGTTATTGACCTTCGTACACTAGATGTAGTTTATCATCCAGTAGGTAGCATATACACTCCAGTAGCTCCTACAGCTACAGATAACTTGTACAATAGCACTGAAATCAGTTTAACAGGAACTAGCAACGTAGATGGTTTTACATTAGGTACTTACCAAGATGAATATACCGCTACAGATGCTGCAGGTAACGTGTCAACTAAAATTAGAACTGTAATGGTTATAGATAACATCAACCCTGTAATCGCCGGTAAAAATGGAGGCGTGCTAAGAGTAGGTGTAGGTTCTAGCGTAAATGCAATCGACTATATTCTATTTAGCGATAACTACGACGCACCAGCTACACTTAAAGCAAATCACACACTTGTATATAACGATATCAACCTTGCTGTGGCAGGTATATACACCGCTGTATTTAGAACTGAAGATAACTCTGGCAACTTGTCAAAAGACTTTACTCTTTATGTAGATTGCGAATATACTTATGAGGTGATTACTGGTAGTGTAAATGATATAGCTATGGACGATTTACTATCTGTATATCCTAACCCAACTACAGGAGTAATTATCCTTAACACTAACCTTCCTGAAAATCAAGAAGTGAATATAGCTGTTTATAACACCATGGGACAAGAAGTTGCAGCCGTGCAAAACGGTAAAGTAAGCAACGGTCAATACACCATCGATCTTGCTAACCATGCTAACGGAATATACTACGTGAAAATGAACCTTAACGGTAACATCATCACTAAAAAAGTAGTACTTAATAAATAATTATACCCTAAAGGTTAATCTAAATAGGCCCGAGCGACGCTCGGGCCTATTTAGATTAATTTTTTGCAACCTTTGTACACAAACAATGAATAATCTACTATATTTGGCTCCAATATTTTTTTAGATTAATCACAAAACAGATTTATATGCAAAAAACACTTACTACACTTATTCACAATTGGCCCCTAAACTTCAAGAAAACTCCTGGGTTTATTGTTGCCACTTTAGCTCTTCTCATTTCGAGTTTTAGCTCGCAGGCTCAAAGCCCTTACTGTAACGCTGATCATACAGCAACGGGTTGTCCTACGTATAATATGTACATAGGATCAATTGACATTAGCCAAGGAACAACTAGTGTCTTTAGTAAAACAAACGACCAATGCAATCAGACTACTTCACCAAATTATACGTTGGTATCCAGCTCTCCAGTTTTTAGTTTGTCAGGTGGCGGTATCTATACCTTTGCTGCATCTACTGGCCCTACTTACCAAACCTATATTGCAGTTTGGATTGATTTAAATGGAGACAATGACTTTAGTGATGCTGGTGAGTATATCAATAGTATGCTTGTTAATACCGGCGGAACTCAGAATTCTTTTTCATTCACTGTGCCTTGTACTAATTTAGTAGCAGGGAATACACGTATGAGAGTAAGATCTCAGTATAGCGGAAGCGGTAACTGGAGTGCCGGTATGGCATGTTCCACAGTAGCTTATGGTGAAACAGAGGATTACGCTATCACCTTAGCCACCTCATCTGGATTAAGCAGTAACTTCTTTGCTCCTGCTACGGCTTACGTAGGAACTCCTGTAACTTTTACTAACTCTAACCAAAGCGGG
>ENA-OREM01001379-OREM01001379.1-marine-metagenome-genome-assembly--contig:-NODE-1379-length-12168-cov-12.702092_pt1 | contig 12168 bp, 11 predicted proteins | sample MGYA00248623_ERZ508561 | MGnify/ENA primary metagenome ERZ508561 (study PRJEB26227, sample SAMN06264494) | marine metagenome | isolation source: Columbia River Estuary | place: USA:Columbia River...
ACTACAGGTACTACAGGTACTACAGGTACTACAGGTACTACAGGTACTACAGGTACTACAGGTACTACAGGTACTACAGGTACTACAGGTACTACAGGTACTACAGGTACTACAGGTACTACCTCTACGTCATCAACGTCTAGCACCTAATGACTGGTTCTGGTTAGCTATTTAAAAGGGCTGCGAACGTGGCTCTTTTTTTTAGTACAGAGGTTCAAATGCGGATATTAGCAACACGATTGATGAGTTAAGGTGTGGTTTGTTGTCAAGTCTCAGAAAAATATTATGTCTGTTGCCGCTGCTGAGCGTCAGCGTCTCTGCGTCTGATTTTGGTACCACAGGTCTTATCGATATTCCCACCGCCAGAATGTCGATGGATGGGACTCTTACTGCCACTGCGGCAACTCAGAGCATGACGAATGCGTACGCGGTGACTTATCAGATTACCCCGTGGTTAGAGGGCACCTTTCGCTACACGGGGTGGAATGATTTTTTTTACTATGATCGTAACTACGAAGCAAAAGCGCTTTTGTTCAAGGAGTCTGACTACTTTCCTCAGGTTGCCATCGGTATAAGAGACTTGGTGGGTACCGGCGTTTATGGGGCAGAGTACTTGGTGGCATCCAAAACCTTTGGCGATCTTGATGTGACCTTGGGGATGGGTTGGGGACGCTTAGCAGGTAAGGGCCATTTCAAAAATCCGTTGACACAACTTTCAGATAGTTATTCGCAAAGAAGTAATGATGTTGGTCTGGGGGGTGAGTTGTCGACGAACTTGTTCTTTCGCGGCGAGCAAGTAGGTCTTTTTGGCGGCGCACAGTACACGTTAAGCGATCTTCCACTATCGATCTTGGTTGAATACAACCCCGACCAATATGATTGGGAGTACAGGGGTGGTGTTGCGCGGCCAAAGAGCCCCGTGAGTGCCGCTTTGGTTTGGAATGCTCTGCCGGGTGTAACGCTGTCGTTGTCCCGTCAGCATAATCAGGAGTGGGGTCTGAGTATCTCTGCGTCGCTCGATACTAAATCCCGCCTCCCGACAAAAGCTCCGCCAGCCTTTGTATCAAGCGTAGATATTCCAGATACTCAATTGCCTAATCAGCTTAACAAGGACAGCTGGTACGACATGCTGCTCTATGATGTAGAGCGATCCGGCCTTATTCTTGTCGCGGGCAGTGTCGATGATGAGAGTCGCAAGGCAACACTGGTTATCGGAAATAAAAGTTACCCTCACTGGCCTGATGCTGTTGATCGGCTAAGGGTCCTTGCTGACTTGCATTTGCCGAGAAACGTAAAGCACGTGAAACTGATTGTCGAGGAGGAGGGGCACAGGGTTCATACATTAAGTGTTGCAAGAGGGGTTGACCCTGAGACGGCGCCGCGGAGCTATGAACAGCAAGAGATCGCAATAACTCAGGCTGTTACGTTCGATAATCCACAGCACCGCACCTCATTTGCGCAGAAAAAAGTTTTCGCTGATATCAATCTTGCTGCCCGTGTTCAGCTTTTCGATCCAGACGACCCCGCTCGTTATCAGCTTTATACAAAGATCGGTTTAAGCTACATGGTGACTGATACCGTCTCGTTGCGAGGTTCTTATGCAGTCGACATTGACAACACGTTTGACACGAGCACGCGCAGCTCTGACTCGGTGCTGCCTCATGTTCGATCCGACGTGGTGAAATACCTCAAGGAAGGAGACTCCGGACTGGACTCGCTGTACGCAGAAAAGAGAGGGAGCCTTTCCGGAGAGATGCACTACAGAGTTTATGGCGGTATTCTTGAAGAGATGTACAGTGGTGCAGGTGGTGAATTGTTGTACTTGCCGCACGGGTCTCGATTGGGCTTCTCTGTTAGCGGAAATTGGGTGAAGCAACGAGACTATGATAGAAGCTTTAAACATCTAGACTACGACGCCACCACCGCATTTTTAAGCGCTTTTTGGGCATCTCCTTTCTACGACCTTGATGTTGCTGTCCATGCGGGCAAATATTTGGCGGGGGATGTGGGTGCGACCTTCGAGGTAAGACGAACCTTCTCTAATGGTTGGATGGTAGGGCTGTGGGCGACCTTGACCGATGTTCCCTTTGATGATTTTGGCGAAGGCAGTTTTGATAAAGGGATGTTCTTCAGAATTCCCTTTGCCAGCCTAGCCGGCGCCAATACCCGAGGCAGTTACGCAACGCGCGTCAGGCCTATTCAGCGCGACGGTGGCGCGCGCTTAGAAGATTTTAGCGGAAATATATGGTGGGATCTTCGCAATGCTCGCTATGACGTTTTTGCACAGCCGACAAGTGCGAGGGGTGGCCCATGAAAACTTTCACGGTGACGCTTCTCTGTGTGGTTTTTACGCTATCGGCATCAGGGTGCGCTGTGCGATCTAGTCAATTCGACGCATTGAAAGCGATAGTCTCTGGACCAAATGTAAGTTTTACAGAAAGTCGCTGGTCTCTGACCTATGGCGGCTATCGTAGCGAGGTGTTGGCGATTGCAACAACCAGTGGAACATTATTTTCCAACAATGCTGGCGATCGTTTGTTGTTTGATGGTTGGATCATTCGGGAAGCGTCAGGACTCGGCAGTAAGCGAGGCGATTGGCGAATCACGGATGTAGAGGGTGGTCGGCAAATTCTCCGCCGCGGACGAAAAGTGAATCTTCCAGTCTGTGAGACTTGGCAGCGGGAAGAGCAATCTGGCATGATTCGTTTTAGTCAGGTATGCAAGGGTTACGCGGCTCATAACAACACCATTTTAGTTAACCAAGCGGGTGAAATTACGCTTATAAGACAGAGTTTAGATGGCAGCGACACGTTTGCTACGTTGGCTAAAATTAGCAAGTGATTCGCTCGAAAAAAATAGTTATAACCAAATAAATGAATAACTTTGATGAGACAAGGCTTTATGAAATTATTTTCACTGCGTAGGGGTTTTATTACACTTCTTTTGACTGGCGCTGTCGTTTTGCCGCAACTAGTGTTAGCACAAGATCTTGCTGACGCGAAAAAGATGTGTGCTGATATGACCGCGCAGAATCGGACTATGGCAAAGGCCGCAGGTTACGATATCGATAAGCTCTGCCGAAGTCTTTCGAGGCAAGGTGCGGGCGGGGATGCTTCTGCAGTAGACCCAATCATCGACATGAGCCCGCGGCAAACGGTGTCTACTCCGTCTGCTGTTGCTATTCAGGGACCAGCGACTGACGAGCCTAAAAAGGTAAGACCTTATGGTTATGATATTTTTGCAGGTTCTCCCAATAGCTTCCAGCCAAATATTAATATTCCTGTTCCACCAGACTATTTGATGGGCCCGGGTGACACCCTAGAAATATTATTATTTGGTAAGACTAATGATTCTTTTTCACTTGAGGTTAGCAGAGACGGAACTATCGACTTCCCTGAGCTTGGGCCATTGGTAGTAGCCGGTATGACTTTTGCTGAAGTAAAAGATATGTTGCAGACACGTATTGCCAGCCAAATAATTGGTGTGCAAGCAAGTATAAGCATGGGTCGGTTGCGTTCTCTACAAGTATTTGTCCTAGGCGAAGCCTACAAGCCTGGCGCCTATACACTGTCTTCTCTTGCCACAATAACCCATGCTCTAGTGAGTAGCGGTGGTGTAAGCGGTATTGCTTCTCTTCGCAATATTCAGCTCAAAAGAGCGGGTAAGATTGTTGCTACGCTGGACCTTTATGACTTGCTGATGCGTGGAGATGCGAGCAGTGATCTGAGGCTTCAGAACTCAGATGTGATTTTTATTCCAACGAGAGGCCCAAGAGTCACCGTAGAGGGAGAGATTCTGCGCCCAGCTATTTATGAGCTCAAAGATGAGACGTCCGTTGAGCAGGTTGTGTCCTTGGCGGGTGGCCTTACAGCTAAAGCGCATATGCAGCTCGCGCGACTTGAAAGAATTCAGTCTGATGGCTTTATGACCGTATTAGATCTTAATCTTAGAGAGCGAGCGGACAGAGCCACGAGCGTGCAGGCCGGCGACACCCTGACCATCGGCTCTGGGGTAGATTTAAAAAAGAATATTATATCGCTCGCAGGACATATCTATCACGCTGGCGATCTCGCGTGGTTTAACGGGATTCGCGTTTCGGACGTGGTGTACGACGCAGATCAGTTTCCGCCCGACTTAGATCTCGACTTTGCCATACTTTCTCGCGAAGTAGATGCAGTGGGTTCTGTAGAATTAACCGCTTTAAAAGCGAGCGATTTGCTGGACAAGACTAAGCCCAGCTCGTCTATGTTTTTGTTGCCGAAAGATAAAATAATCTTCTTTTCTGCCAGTGCAGGCCGTCAGGACACTTTAGATCCGCTGATCAGCAAGCTTCGATCACAGGAAAGAACCGGCGCACAAGCGCCCGTTGTTGGCATAGCAGGCAAGGTTAAGTTTCCAGGGGAATACCCTCTCACCGAGGGCATGACCTTATCCACCCTGATTGCCGCGGCAGGTGGGTTTCTGCCTGGAGCCTCATTGGAGCAAATTGAAATCGTAAGACAAGATCTTAGTCAGCAACGCAGTGCCAGTAAATCAGCTATACCGGTAAGTCTTTTAGGTGCTGCGGATGGAGCGACATTTGGACTGCAGGCTGGCGACGAAGTTGCCATAAGAACAATCCCTGATTACGCTGAGAAGAACCAAATAGAGCTGGCTGGCGAAGTAAGATTCCCCGGTGTCTACAGTATTGAACGGGGTGAAACCCTGTCTGATGTCATCGATAGAGCGGGCGGGCTAACCGACTTAGCCTTTCCAGAGGCAGCATTCTTGTCGCGACGCGCATTAATTGAAGCAGAAGATAAAGAGCTTAAGCGGTTAAGTGAGAAAGTCGAAAGTGAGTTGGCTGCTGCGAAGTTGCAAGGTGGCGAAGACGCCCTTGAAGGTAAAGACGCTATAGCTGCACTTAAAGCTTTGAAAGCAACTGGACGTTTAGTTATTGACTTGAAGGGGATTTTAGCCGGAGTCAATGCAGACATCGCGCTCGAAGATGGTGATAGTCTCAGGATACCTGCGTTTAACGGATCAGTTTCCATTATTGGTGAAGTTCAGCGCAACGTTAACTATACCTATGACAGCGCTAAGTCTTTGAGCGATTACATCGAAATGGCGGGTGGCTACAAAGATACCGCCGACGAGAAAAGGGTTTACGTTGTAAAGGCCTCGGGTGAAATCATTAACCCCAACAAACGGTCATTTTTCAGATTTAATCAGTCAGCATCGCTTTCCCCTGGAGATACTATTGTGGTGCCGATCGATACATCTGAGCGCAAGAAAGGGCTTGAAGTATTAGCCGACGTCAGCCAGATTATCTACCAATTGTCGCTAGGCGCCGCAGCCTTTAACAGCTTTGGAATATAGAGTGCGTGGAAGAGGGTTGCAGTGGTGTACAATTTTGCAACAGTCAGTCGAGAGACTGGCTGTTCAAACAATGTTCTAAACAAAATGAAAACATGAGATAAGCAAGGAGCTACTGTGCAAAACGAACGAGAAGTGTTAGCCAGCCATGACGATGAAATAGATCTGAGAGAGCTTTTTTCGGTTCTGTGGGCGGGGAAGAAAGTAATTGTAGCGATCACCGGGCTGTTTGCCGTTGCCGCGGTTGTGTACGCACTATCTATCGCTAATGAGTATAAAGCCAGTATTGTTATTGCGCCGGCGCAGCAAGAAGGGGGCGGTCTGTCGGGTGCCCTAGGCCAGTTGGGTGGGCTCGCGTCGTTAGCTGGTGTTTCGCTTGGCGGGGGAGGTGGATCTGAGGCCGCTGTGGCGCAAGAAATTATGCAATCGTGGGGTTTTGTAGAGCAGTTTATCGTCAACAATGAGCTCGAAGTTGAAGTCTTCGCTGCTGAGGGTTGGAACAAGACCTCCAACGTTTTGATAGTTAACTCCGAGGTCTATGACGCTGATCGTGCTGAATGGTTAATTGATGGAGATGGCCAGTTGCGCGCGCCCACAAGCTGGCAGCTGTATCAAGCCTTTTCCAAGCGACTATCTGTTTCTGAAGATAAAAAGTCCGGCTTGACCAGTGTGTCAATCGAGTACTTCTCACCCATCGTGGCCAAAAATTGGGTCGACTTATACGTTGCCGCGATCAACGAACACATGCGCCAACGCAAGCTAAGTCAGGTCAACAGCAATATCGAATACCTGCAGGCGCAGATTGAAAAGACGTCTATTGCAGAGATGCGCGAAGTCTTCTATCAGATAATCGAAGAGCAGGTGAAGAACAAAATGCTTGCAGAGGCGAGCCCCGAATACGCATTCGTTACAGTGAGCCCAAGCATGGTGCCGGAGGAGAAGTCCAAACCAAAGCGCGCACTTATGTGCATTCTTGGGACACTTCTTGGCGGGATGCTGTCGGTGCTTTATGTGCTTGTTCGGCACTATGCATCCAACAAGAAAGATGATTAATCCATGATTGACCGCAGGAGCCGAAGCTAACGTGCACATCCCTAAAATCAATATAAAGCTGTTAGTAATGGTATTGATGTCTTGGTCTATTTTAGGGGTGCCAGGGGTACTGGCGATATTATGGTTTCAGTGGATGGCCGGATGGCGGTTTGCAGTCGATAGTGCAAAAAAGCATGGAATACATGACGCAGAATCATCGAGATTGGGTGGGTTGGCTGTCTTCGCTGCGGTGGGAATGTTCCTAATTTGGGGCGGGATAGATGAGTCATCACGATATTTAGCAGATGTTGATCGAGTAGGCTCTTTTCCTTTCGGTTTCCTTGCCGTAGCGTTGTGCGGTGCATTGGGGTTGGCCGAAGATGTACGCCGTGATTTTCTGACCCCTCGCGCGCGCTTGGGACTCAAGTTTCTTGTTTTCGTTGTAATTTTGTTCCAATGGCCAGAGATACAGCCAACATCGCTGGGCTTTGAGCCGCTGGACAGCATGCTGCAGACGCCGGTACTTGGCCTTATGCTCGCTGCGGTTTTTTTAGTCGGTTTTTTGAATGCGTTTAATATGGCCGACGGCGCAAATGGGCTAATGCCTGGCGTAATGACCTGCGCCATGCTGATATTTTATCTGCAGTCGGGCAGAATGGTTGATGAAGCCCTCTTCACAGCCTTTGCAGCGTTCCTTCTGTTCAATATTGTCGTTGGCAATTTCTTCTTGGGCGATATGGGCACTTATGGCATAGGCTGCATGCTTGCGCTCTTTGGTTTTAGGTTTTTTAACGACGGAACCCTCTCCCTCGCTTTTCTTGCGGCGCTTTTTGCCTATCCGTGCTTAGACTTCTTGATGAGTATTTTCCGTCGAATGGCAAACGGGCGCTCACCGTTCTCGCCGGATAATGACCACTTGCATAATCGGCTTTATTTCCAATTGGCGAAGCGACTAGGTAATGGTGTTGTCGCAAACTCTATGTCAGGATTACTCATTTCCATGAGTACGTCGGGCCTTGTGTTGTTGGGGTACCTACAAACTTGGTGGCCAGCGGATAGTAATGATTGGGTTGTCGTATTTGGAGCTGAAATTGCGCTGTACATCGTTGCTTTTTACCTTTGCGGGCGAGGGCGACACAGTTCTCAATACTCGCAAGCAATATAAGATTTAAATATTCAATATCGTATAGTTTTTCACTGTACAACCTAGACAGAAGCCCCAATAAAGTATTAAATGAGCGTAATAATACGCAGTCGATTTTTGGGGCATAATGAAACTCTCTTATCTCTCTCTAGCTCTCTTAGGTCTGTGCCTAACGTCGATTGGTATCTATCGTGCTGCTAGTGCAAGTGCTGTCGCCACGGCTGAACAGTTTGACTTAACAATCGAATCGCCCGCGTTTTTGTTGCCTGAAAAAGTGGCGGTAGGCCTGGTAGGCTCCCTTGTGATTGCGCGTTTAGTCGAGCAGGGCAAAAAAACAGTTATGCTAAGCATGCCAAACATTGAGCAGGCCGATCCCGAGGCCGTTATTGATGCTCACTGAGGAAGCGACAACAATGCCTGGCTTCCGTGTAACAAAGCCAATGATCAAGGTCTTGATCATGTGTCTTTTCGCTTTTGTTACCTATGGGCTCGGTGGCGTTGGTGTGATCCTGTTGATGGTGTTTTTCTCCTACCTACGCATTGGCAAAGACGATCCCAATAAACACGGTATCAGCACAATACGCTCATCTCGGCTAGGGGGCGTTGCAGTCCTTTTCGTTGCAGCCATGTATATTTTTGGGCTTTGGGCTTTTTCCCCCTACACCCCAGGCGTTATTCGAGAACCTATTAATATGTATATGTGGATCTCGCTGTTTTTTGCAACGCTGCTCGGCTTTTGCGATGACATCCGCCCTGACTTTCTCAGCCCGAGGCTTCGGATGGCCTTTAAATTCTTAATCTTTGGTACCTTCCTCTGGTTTTGGCCGCAGATTATTCCTACAGCGGTTGGAATCCCGCTAATAGACGATGTGCTTGGCGTTCCGTTTCTTGCCTGGTGCCTTGTCACCGTTTTTGTCGTTGCCTTTATCAATGCGTTTAATATGTCCGATGGCGCCAATGGGCTAGTGCCGGGCATTGGCCTTGCCTTCTTTACCATCATGTTCTTTGAGTACGGCAGGCCTATCGAAGGCGTTTTCCTTTTTGCGTTGACCATGTTTCTAATCTTTAACGTGATCTCGGGTTGGTTCTTTCTGGGTGACACCGGGAGTTATGCGCTCGGTGGAATGATAGTGATGTTAGGTCTCAGGAGTATCTCTGACGGGGACTTTTCAGTGTGGTTTATGGTCGCACTTGTCGCCTACCCCTGTCTCGACTTTGTCATGAGTCTTGTTCGACGACTGATAGCGGGGAAGTCACCTTTTGTTGCCGATAGCGAGCACTTTCATAATCGACTACACGGTTACTTGATTGGGCGGGTAAAGTCCAAGGTTTTGGCCAACAGCTTGACGGGGCTTTTAGTCTCTGGATTCTCAGCAGGCGTTGTCGTTTGCATTTACCTCTTGGGCATACTGGCTCCGTCGGACAATGGCTGGATGGTGATTTTCTTTGCAGAGGCAAGTGTGTACGTTTTTTGCTTTTGGCTTCTTGGCCGCGTGGCGGTAGCTCGGTGATGGGGTAGGCGTATTTTCTTCTGCCACTAAAGCTTCCGCTTTTATGTCCTTGAGGGGTATTGCTCGTTAGTGTGTTTTTACAGGTGGTTGATGCATTAGTGAGTATTTGTCTCTTGCATCCACACAAATATATGCTATCGTTCTGGCATTGTTCATTGCGTGAACAGAAGCGTTGTTTACGCATCATTGGGCTTTCGTAAAAAGCGTGCTACCAAGCACTGCGGTAGCCTGCCTGATTAAGAAGTAGCCACTATGTCACCCGACCAAGAGATTGAATTGAAGGCCCTGAAATTGCTGGAGAAAAACCCAGCGATGAGCCAGCGTGAGCTCTCGGCCCAGCTCGATGTGAGTTTGGGGAAGGCGCACTATGTGGTTAAGGCGTTGATCGATATTGGCTGGGTGAAGCTTGGCAACTTTAAGCGCTCTGGCAATAAGTTGGGGTATGCCTACATTTTGACGCCGCTGGGTGTTGCCGAGAAGGCTGTGATTACGGCGCGTTTTTTGGCGCGTAAGCGTGAGGAGTATGATGCGCTTCGGCAGGAGATTGAGGGCCTTGAGCGTGATGTTGAGGCGTATTCTTCTGGGGTGTGTGTGGATTCTGGGAGTCGATAATGGCTTTTATCAATTACAGTAATTGGCTGAGCTGTTAAAAATACTAATTATGTTTCATATAATTGACATTATTATAATTATGTATATTATATGAATCATTATGAAGAAAAAAATAGAAAAAATATCAGATGACGCGGTTAGTCAGCTCGCCGACATTGGGCAGCTAATAAGGCAGCATCGTAAGTCATTCAAGATCACGGCTAATGCAACCGGCGAGACAGCGGGCATTTCCCGGGTGACACTCCATCGTATTGAGAAGGGTGATCCCACCGTGAGCATGGGTGCCTACCTAAATGTCATCAGCGCTCTAGACCTGAAATTCCATCTCTCTAAAAAGGGCGATGCTGAATGTGATTCAAACAGGAGCAGGGTGGGTCAGTTACCTGTTCGTATCCTGTTAGATGACTACCCCCAGTTAAAAGAGCTTGCATGGCATGTGCAGGGAGTCGATGAGTTATCTCCTGTTGAAGCTCACTCGATCTATGAGCGTAACAAGCGCTTCTTGGATCGTGAAAACCTCAGTGACAGTGAACAGGAGCTTATCGAGCTACTTGGAGTCGTGTTTGAGGGAGCGGTGTCTTGATGTTTATTCGTCCACATCACCAACAAATAGCAAAAGTACTTGAGTTGCTGGATGCGGATTTACTGAAGCAGCACAACTGCCTTTTTGCTGGGGGCACGGCGATCGCCCTGCGATATGGTGAGTACCGTGAATCGGTTGATATGGATTTTTTGGTGTCGGACTTGGCCTCCTATCGACATCTGCGTAATCTAGTCCGTGAGCAGGGCCTTCAAACGCTAATGAGAAGTACCGATGCCGGCCAGCTTCAAACGTCGGATATTCGCAGTGATCAGTACGGTATCCGAACCAAAGTATTTGTCCAAGGAAAGCCGATCAAGTTTGAGATCGTCCTTGAAGGTCGGATTGCTCTAGCAAAGCCTGGAAAGAAAGATAGCATCTTGGGTGTGTCTACATTGACAAAATTAGATATGGCTGCAAGTAAGTTGCTCGCCAATTCTGATCGAGGTCTGGATATGGGAATGCATTGCCGGGATGTAATAGACCTTGCCATGCTTAATCTTAGCAAGACAGAATTTTTCGAGGCGGCCACAAAATCTAAAGAAGCCTATGGTGAAGCAATTTTAAAAGACCTTTCCAAGGTGATCGATATGTTGGGGGAGGCGAATGGTTTACTTGAGCGTTGCATGACGGCCATGGATATTCCAGTACCTCGGGCTCTTCTTTGGCAGAACATTAGTAAAGTGAAAAGCTTTGTAGCGGATGGAATGCCTGCGTAATGATAAGTGCCGTTGTCAAAAATCGAAATAAAATAAATATCAACAAAGTCTAAAATAAATGAAAAAATATCAAATCTATGGCATCGGCGCGGCACTGGTCGATACCGAAGTCGTCGTTTCAGATGAGTTTCTAAAGCAAAACCAAATCGAGAAGGGTGTCATGACCCTTGTTGATGAGCCTCGCCAGACTGAACTCCTTAATGCCTTCAGTGCAGACAAGCACCACCTAATGAAAAAGTCTGGCGGCTCCGCCTGTAACACGGTCATCGCTGCTGCAAACTTTGGTGCAAAGACTTTCTTTAGCGGGAAGGTTGCGGCTGACGATGACGGTGAGCACTTTGTTGGTGATCTTGCTGACTCCGGTGTGACTTTTCATACGGCTTCTCCTGAGGCGGGCGTCACTGGAAAGTGTCTTGTAATGGTCACGGACGATGCCGAGCGGACAATGAACACCTACCTTGGTGCATCCGAGCAGCTCACCGGCAGAGAAATTGATGAGGCTGCCTTGCTTGAGTCGGAGTGGCTCTATATCGAGGGATATTTACTCACTGACGATGCACGGGCAGCCTTAATAAAAGATGTGGTAGCCAAGGCTAAAGAGTCTGGCGTTAAAGTGGCGCTGAGTCTTTCTGATCCCTTTGTGGCGCAAATTTTTGCGGACAACCTTCGGGCTGTGATTGGTGATGGTGTTGATCTTGTGTTTTGTAACAAGGATGAGGCCCTAGCCTTTACCCAAACAGCGACTGTTGATGAGGCGTGTGAGGCGTTAAAGCAGAGCGCGAAAGCATTTGCCGTTACCGACGGCGCTCAGGGTGCGATCGTCTTTGATGGGAAAGACACAGTCAGTGTGCCAGGTGTTCCTGCTGATGCGGTAGATACAAACGGCGCTGGGGATATGTTTGCGGGCGCCTTTATGTACGCGGTGACTGCGGGTCGAGACTTTAGATGGGCGGCGGAGTTGGCCAATGAATCAGCAGCGCGAGTGGTGGGACAATTTGGTCCCAGGCTAGATGCGATAGAGTTTGATTCTATCAAGCAGACATTCGGAATCTAGCTTGCGATAAAGGCTATTATCGACAATTAGAATTATGAGGGATGGATTTATGGAGCTTTTTCATTGTATACATGAATGATTTTCTTGCTAAGTGAGTTGTAAAAAAAAGAAGGGTAAAAAATGACTATTTTCGCCGTTATTATGGCCGGAGGATCTGGCAC
>ENA-OREM01001380-OREM01001380.1-marine-metagenome-genome-assembly--contig:-NODE-1380-length-12168-cov-3.842858_pt1 | contig 12168 bp, 19 predicted proteins | sample MGYA00248623_ERZ508561 | MGnify/ENA primary metagenome ERZ508561 (study PRJEB26227, sample SAMN06264494) | marine metagenome | isolation source: Columbia River Estuary | place: USA:Columbia River...
CAAACCAAGAACGAATTACCAAGAGATATTTAAGGATATGAAAGGTGGTAAAAAGAGAATTTTGACAGAAGATATAAATAAAAAGTAGGAAACCAATAGAAAAATATATTTATATCTGATAAATCATACAATTTGATGAAAAAAATAAAACATTCGAAATTTAAAAACACTGGGTTTATATTTGAATTATTAGTAAGACAGATTACATCAGAAATCATGTCTGCAAATAAATCAGTAGCCGAGCGTATTTTAAAAGAACATTTTAATTCTAAAAAAGAACTTTCAAAAGAATTAAAATTATACCAATATTTAATTAACGAAAAATATAATTCAGAATCAAAAGCTGAAAAATTCATAGATACTATATTAGAGGCTCGTAAAAGATTAGATGAAACTAAGCTTACAAGAGAAAAATATAATCTTATAAAAGAAATTAAAGATACTTACAATTTGGAAGAATTTATTAAATCTCCAATTTCTAATTATAAAACATTAGCATCTATATATAAAATATTTGAAGTAGCTAGTACGGATGAACAATACGACCCAACTGATATTGTAAGTTCTCGTTTTACAATAACTGAAAGCATTATAAATTCTTCTATTCAAAATAAAGATGCAAAAGTAAAAGATGCGGTTATGGAAGAATATAGAAAGCAAGATGATGATTTAAGAGCAGTTTCTTATAAATTATTAGTTGAATCATTTAATAACAAATATAGTAATCTTACAAATGATCAAAAAGGTTTATTAAGAGAATATGCATCATCTCCCCCTAGAGATTCTACGTTAATAGTCACATCAATTTTTCCCCTTTCCGTTTTTTTAGAAATAACACTTCTTAATTCATGCTCTTTTTCTCTATAGTTCTGAGGCATCTTAAATCGCACATCAGAGAATTTACTATTTAGGGAACGAAGTTCTATGGAGATTTTTTTTTTACGAAAGCTTCCATTTGCTTGGCCGTAGCCAGTCATTGATAACATCATAGATTTAAATTGATTTTATGCAAATATAACTAAAGCATTGAGAATAAAGTTTTGGGCAACCGATTTAAATAATAAAAAAAAATAATAAATCAACTCAAATAAAAACTTCTCTAAAGGTGAGAATTATACCCAAAATCACGGTTAAAATTTTAATCAAAAAACGATCAAAGCCAAAAACACCAACTATTCGAAATAATCAAAAATCAAAATTATATTATGATCAAAATTATATTATGTTGTTTCATATTAAAACGATACAAATGCTAAAAATTATAATATTTTTTCTTTTTCGATAAAAAAAGTATTTACACCTACTATAAAAACAAAAAAAATCATAAATCGTTGAAAAAAAGCTACTTATGAAATAAAATATAAAAATAAAATACCTTTTTATTTTCAATTGAAAAATAAAAAGACGAAATTTGCGTCGCTATAAATGAATGCCAAAACACATAATTTATCACAAACCAATAAGATAAACAATGAGAAAAGCTGATTTAGTAACAGCAATATCGGAAAAAACGGGTGTCCCTAAAGTTGACGTTTTAGTAACTTTGGAAACCCTTTTTAAGGAAGTAAAAAGCTCATTGGCTGGAGGTGAAAATGTTTACATTCGAGGCTTTGGTAGTTTTGTAATCAAAAAGAGAAAGAAAAAGATTGGTAGACACATTAAGAAGAACATTGCAATTGAAATTCCTGAACATTTTGTTCCTTCATTCAAACCTGCAAAAACTTTTGTAGAAGAAGTAAAAGGTAATGTGTCTCAACTTCCGAGCGATGAAAGTAAAAATATATAAAACTTTCTAAGTAATGTCAAAAAATCAACTAGCAGTTTTATCTTTTGCGGGAGCTTTATTTTTAGTACTTTATTTTGGTTTTGATACTAGACCAAAAGCACAGAAGAAAATAAATAAAGAACGAATTGAAAAAGCAGAATCAACTAGTATTAATTCACTTTTGTTATTTGCAAAAAACAACCTTCAACCAGAAGATGCTAGCGAAATATTATTAGCAGAAGCAAAAATAATAAGGTTGTAATTTTCTTTTTTTAAATCTTTAAAGATAATTTCTTTGTAAAATTTATTATCATTAATTGACGATATTTCTTTCTTTACAAAGTTAATATTTTTAAAATTTTTTATTTTTTTACTAATATCTGAAAATAAAATATTGCCATCAATAATATAAGCTAATGCTTCTTTTTTGTTAGATGCTGAAAAATGAAGATCTTGTTTTAAGCTAATGGATGAATAAGAGTCATGTAAATAAATATTCTTAACAACATTAGATTTTTTTTTAATATCTTTTAGTCCGTAAAGACATAATTGATCTAAAGAATTTTTGCTTAGTGCTAACTTAGTTGGCCTAATTTTTTTTTTGTTAAGATCTTGTCCAACTATATCTATTTGCAATCTAAATTTTGATAACAAATAGGCAATCATTAAGCCTGTGAGACCAGAACCGATAATACAAATTTTTTGAGAGTTAAGCATGATTACGTTTTGCTTTGGAATTCTATCAACTGAATATTAATGATACAAAGGTTTTAATTGTGATTCGCTAAGCAAAATATGGAAAAAATAATAATATTTATTAAAGTAAAATTAATTGAGCTTGCTGGTGTAGTAACTATTTTTTCTGGTCTTGCGTATTTTATCTCCTTAACAACATACTCAGCAAATAGCATAAGCTATGTATTTCCCTCAGAAAAAAATATTCATAATAAATTTTTTTCCTTTTTTTATTATCTTTCTGATTTTTTTCTACAAGCTTTTGGTATTTTAGCTTTTTTAATATTTCTTAACTTAATCATCTGGGGCGGATATTTAATAATTAAAAAAAAAATTGAGAATTTCTTTATAAAACTATTATTCTTAATTTTATCTATTATTTTTGGAGCTTTATTCTTTTCAATTAATATTGATCAAAGTTTTTGGCTTCCTGATAATGGCTTTGGTGGTTTTGTTGCTAATTTTATTTCTGAAAAATTAAATATAAAAAATAATTCATTTGGAGCCTATCTTTCGGTTATTTTTTTATCCATATCTCTAATATGTTTTTATTTCAGTGCAGGATTAAATATTCAAGAATGGAAAATTATTTTTATAACCACAGGAAATTTATTAAGTTTTTTTCCAAAATTAATTTTTAAAATATATGTTAATAGAAAAAATACTGAAGAAATTGCTATTAATGTGCCTGTACAAGAAAATATTACTCAAAAAATTCAAGAAGAAATCTCAATACAAGAGATTTCTCCTCAGCAACAACTTCCTTTGGAAAGTACAAAGACTGAAAGATCTGCAAGCTTTAAAATCCCTCCTATAAAATTACTTGATGATCCAGTAAAAATAGAAAATCAATTAGATGAAGAAAGTTATAAAACTCAATCAAAATTTCTCGAGAATGTTCTTTTAGACTTTAGTATCTCAGGTGAAATAAAAAGAGTAAGCGCCGGACCTGTTGTAACTTTATATGAATTTGAGCCAACGGCAGGAATTAAAACATCGAAAATTATTAATCTTTCTGAAGACATTGCCCGCAACACAAGCTCTATATCAACAAGGGTGGCGACTGTTCCTGGCAAAAGTACCATAGGAATAGAAATACCAAACAAAGTAAGAGAGAATGTTGCGTTAAAAGAAATAATTTCTAGTAAAGAATTTAATAATAAAGACATTAAAATTCCAATAACACTTGGAAAAAGTATTTCAGGATTTCCAATTGTTGGGGATTTAGTTTCGATGCCGCATCTTTTAATTGCAGGAACTACAGGATCTGGAAAATCAGTCTGTATTAATACTTTAATTCTATCAATTCTTTACAGGCACAAACCTGATGACTGTAAACTTATTATGATTGATCCAAAAATGTTGGAGCTTTCTATCTATCAAGGAATTCCACATCTTTTAACTCCTGTTATTACTGAGCCTAAAAAAGCAACAACAGCTCTAAAATGGGTCGTTAAAGAAATGGAAAAAAGATATCGAGAAATGACTGAAATTGGAGTGAGAAATATTTCAGGATTTAACGATAAAGCATCTTCTGAGAGTAAGAAAAAAATGCCTTACATTGTTGTCATAGTTGATGAAATGGCCGATTTAATGATGATTGCAGGCAAGGAAATTGAGAACTACATACAAAGACTTGCGCAGATGGCTAGGGCTGCTGGAATTCATATTGTTATGGCAACACAAAGACCAAGCGTTGATGTTATTACAGGTACAATTAAAGCTAATTTTCCAACTAGAATATCATTTCAAGTAACATCAAAAATAGACAGCAGAACTATATTGGGAGAGCAGGGTGCTGAATTATTACTTGGTAATGGCGACATGCTTTTTATGTCTTCAGCAAGCAGAATAATAAGAATTCACGGTCCTTATGTTTCTGAAAAAGAAATAGAAAGAGTTTCGACATTCTTAAGACTTCAAGGCTCACCAACTTACATTGAAGAAGTAACTAGGATTGAAGAACAAGAAAATGATGAAGTGGTTTTAAACTCAGAAGGAAAAGATGAATTATATAATAAAGCAGTTGAAATAATTAAAACTGAAGGCAAAGCATCCACTAGTTTTTTACAAAGAAAACTTGGAATTGGTTATAATAGGGCGGCTAGAATTATTGATCAAATGGAAGAAGAAAAAATAATTAGCCCAGCAAATCACGTAGGTAAAAGAGAAATCTATTAAAATAAATGAAGAAATTTTTATACATTGTTTTAACAATGTTAATTTTTCTCAGCGCTAATACAAAAGGATCTGAAAAAGAAAAAATAATTGAAAATTTAAAAAAAATAAATTCTATTAAATTCAATTTCACGCAGACCACAAATGACATAACAGAAAATGGAAATTGTATTATTGTTTACCCAAAAAAAATGCGATGTTTATACGAAGAGGAAGACAAAGAGATTGTTGTGAATGATGATTATTTATTCCTAATAAACAGGAGAGAAAACAAGAATTATAACTATAATATCAAAGATACTCCTTTAGGAGTTATGTTAGACAAAGAAAATATTATAGAAAAATTATCAAAAGTAGAAAAATTTAACAAAATAGATAAAAATATAATTGCAATTATTGATCTAAATTCTCAAGAAAGTATTGAGATATATTTTAACTCTAAAGAGATGAATATTGTTGGATGGAAAATAAAAAATTATGACAAATCAAATCTGGAATTTTTAATGAAAAATATTTCAATAAACATTAATACAAGCGAAAAATTTGAGATTCCAAAATAAAAATTATAAGTTTTCTGGATTAAAAAAGATCTTTTCTGTTTTAAAAACTTTCATACCTCTTGCAAGATAATTTTTTAAGGCATTAGGATGATCAAGTGTGCAAGTATGGACCCAAACCTTATTAATCTTCTGATTAAAAGAAGTTAATATTGCATCAGTTAATAAATGCCCACCAATCCCTTTGCCAAAAAATTCTTTAAATATTCCAAAATAAGGTATCTCCATTGAAGGAACTTTTGGGTCATAAAGTAACTCGTAATATCCTGCTAAATTATTATTTTGTTTTAAAATATATAATTTAAAAAAGTCATTACTGATATAATCCAACCAATCTTGATCGCTCCACTTTAGTCTGTCTCTCCAAAAAAAATCTCTTCCTACCTCTTTATAAAGAAATTTACAAAAATCTATTGTTGGTTTTTTTTCTAGAACAACTTCTAGATTTTTTTCTTTGCAATTTGATTCTGTTAAATCGCTCCTTGAAAGAAGATGTAGATAAAATCTATCTATGGATCTTTCCATTTTACTTATGGATCATTCTTCCTAATTTTTCTCCGCCGAAGATATGAAAATGCAGGTGGGGAACTTCTTGGCCGCCATCTCTCCCGTTATTGCCTAAATATCTATAACCAGAAGCGGATACTCCTAAGATGCTAGCAACCTTTCCTAAGGCTCTAATTAAACCCTCAATTTCATCACTTTTAGCATTAGCTGCAAAATCATTCATATCTACATAAGCGCCCTTTGGGATTACCAAAACATGAACCTTTGCTTGAGGATTAATATCTTTAAATGCCAAAGTAAACTTGTCTTCATAAATTTTATCACAAGGAATTTCCCCTCTTAAAATTTTAGCAAATATATTATTTTTATCGTACATTTTTTTTTCTACTTTTCTTCTCTTGAATTCCTGAAATTTTTTGTCTTCTCTTTAACTCTTTCATAATTAAAGCTATTGAAATTTTTTTAAACTCAAGAAGAACTAAAAAATGATATAATAAATCTGAAGCCTCGTGAACTATATTTTTTTTATTAGAATATTTAGATGAAGCAGCAAGTTCTCTTGCTTCTTCCATAAATTTTTTTATACAAAAATTTTTTCCTTTTTTAAAAAGACTTGCCGTATATGAAATGTTTGGATTTTTATTCTTTTGTTTCTTTATCTTTTTTGTAAGCTGTTCTAAATTTTTAAACATAGTTAAATTCTTATTGGTATTCCCTTTTTAATTAAATAGTTTTTTGCATCCATTATGGAATATTCACCATAATGAAAGATTGAAGCTGCTAAAACCGCACTAGCTAAACCTATATTAAAACCTTCATATAAATGATCAAGATTACCAACTCCTCCTGATGCTATCACCGGTATAGATACTAAGCTTGAAATAGCCCTTGTTAACTCAAGATCATAACCTGTTTTTGTTCCATCCTTATCCATAGATGTAAGAAGAATTTCTCCAGCACCATTTTTTTCAGCAATTTTAGCATATTCAATAGCATCAATACCTGTAGAATTTCTTCCTCCATGAGTAAATATTTCCCATTTATTATTTCCTATTTTTTTTGCATCTATTGCAATTACTATACATTGAGATCCAAATCTAATTGAGCTCTCTTTAATGAAATTATGATTTTTTACTGCTGCAGTATTAATTGAAACTTTATCTGCTCCCGCGAGCAAAAGGGTTTTAATATCTTCTATGCTACTAATTCCACCGCCAACAGTTAGAGGAACAAAACAACTTTTTGCTGTTTCGCTTACCTTATCTAATAAAGTTTTTCTATTTTCGCTTGATGCTGTAATGTCTAAAAAACATATTTCATCAGCACCTCCTTTGTCGTATATTTTTGCCTGTTCTACTGGATCGCCAGCATCTTTTAAATTTACAAAATTGATCCCTTTTACAACTCTGCCATCCTTAACATCAAGACAAGGTATAATTCTTTTTTTAAGCATTTTTTTTAAACAAATTTTTTAAGTTCATTTAGAGAAATAGATTTATCATAAATAGCCTTACCAATAATAACCCCATCAAATAACTCTGCTTTATGTAATTTTCTTATATCTTTTATGTCTGAAACTCCGCCAGAAACAACTAATGGAATATTAACTTTTGCGACTATTCTTTTTAGCTGAGAAAAATTAACGCCTGTCTTTGTTCCATCTCTATTTATATCTGTATAAATAATTCTGGATACCCCAAAGTCTTCTAACTTTTTTGAAAAATCCATAAGTTTTATTTTTGTTTGCTTAACCCAACCTTTAATAGCTAAAAAATTATTTCTAACATCTAAAGCAACAGCTATTCTTCCTGGAAATAAATCACATGCTTTCTTTAGAATCTTTGGGTTTTGTATAGCCATAGTTCCAACAACTACCGTTGAAACTCCATTTTTAATCCAAAAAGATATTTGTTTTAGAGTTCTGATTCCTCCTCCTAATTGCACTTTTAAATCAGTGTTTTTAATGATTTTTATTATAATTTTTTTATTCTTAGATTTTCCTTTTAAAGCACCATCAAGATCTACGAGGTGCAGATCTGTAAAACCTTTTTTTTTAAATTGAAGCGCCTGATTATATGGAGAGGAATTAAATATAGTCGTTTTATTAAAATCTCCTTTATAAAGTCTTACACATTTTCCATCTTTTAAATCTATTGCTGGAAATATTATCATTATAAATTCCAATTCAAAAAGTTAGACAATAACTTAATCCCATTTTCCTGACTCTTTTCAGGATGAAATTGAGTGCCAAAAATATTTTCTTTTAAAAGAGCAACAACAACTGATTTCTCATAATCTGTGGTACAGACAACATCATTAATATTCTCCGCCTCAAATGCATAACTGTGCACAAAATAAAAATGAGATAAATTCTTAATATCTAAAAATAAATCATTTTTTTTAACAATGTTAACTTCATTCCAACCCATATGGGGTAATTTTAAATCTTTATTATTAAGTTTTATTTTTTTTACAGAGCCTTTAATCCAGCCAAATCCTTTGGTAACCTCTTCTTCAAATCCTTGATCTGAAAAAAGCTGCATACCAACACAAATTCCAAAAATTGGTTTCTTTTTAATTAATACAAATTCATTAATAGAATCCCATAATCCAGATATATTTTTTACTCCCAAAGCGCACTGTCTGTAGGAGCCCTGACCAGGCAATATAATCTTGTCTGAATCTAAAATATCTTTTGGTTTATTAGATATTTTTATATTTATCTTTTTATTAACTTTTGTAGCTGCAACCTCTAAGGCTTTTGAAACGGAATTAAGATTCCCGGTCCCATAATCAACTATTGATACATACATTTAAAAAATCTTTAAAGTATTCCTTTAGTAGAAGGCAAAGAATCTCCTGCTCTTGCATCTTTTTCTAATGCAAGACGTAAAGCTCTCGCTAATCCTTTAAAACAAGATTCAATAATGTGGTGACTATTATCCCCATAAACATTTTCTATGTGCAAAGTAATACCAGCGCTTTGTGAAAAGGCCTGGAACCATTCTTTAAATAGTTCAGTGTCCATTTCTCCAAGCTTTTCTACTTTTAATTTTACATTCCAAACTAAGTAAGGTCTGTTTGATATATCAAGAGAAACTCTGCTTAATGTTTCATCCATTGGAATATAAGCATGCGCATATCTTTTAATGCCCTTTTTATCTCCCAAAGCTTTAGCAATAGCCTCGCCTATAACAATTCCTGAATCTTCCGTTGTGTGGTGGAGATCAATGTGTAAATCACCTTTTGCTTTCAAATTTATATCTACCAAAGAGTGTTTTGATAGCTGTTCAAGCATGTGATTTAAAAAACCAATTCCTGTATCTATATTATAAACGCCTTTGCCATCTAAATTTACTTCTGCCTCTATAGATGTCTCTTTGGTTTTTCTATTAACTTTTGCGATCCTCATATGAATTAACAATCTATATATAGAAAAACTAACGTTATCAATAAATTAGCTTTAATAGTTAAATAAATACTATTCTATAATCTTTTTTTTAATCTTAATAAAAAAGCTCCTGATCCACCTAAATTTTGATCTGGCTCTTCCATAGAATTAATAATATCTGAAAAATTATCTTTGATAAAATTTGGAATTGCATATTTTAATAAGCTTAAATCTTCTGACAAATAAGGATTTTCTTTAACCTTAGATCTTAGGCCTTTGCCTGTAATGATTAAAATATTTCTTAAATCTTTCTGGTAACAATTTTCTATAATGCCTCTTATCTTCTCAAAAGATTCTTGCAATGAGTAACCGTGTAAATCTATTTTAAAATCAATATGATCTTGCTTTTTATTTCCTTTGATAGATTTTTTAGATATTTCACCTTTATCACCATCTAAAAATTTATGACTCTTAAAATCCTCCCAAGCTTTTATATCTTCTGGGTTTGTATGATTTTTATTATTCTTTGACATGCACATCCTGTGCAATTTCAGTTAAGCTCCAAGTAGGATCATCAGAATTTAGATCTCTCGAAAAGCTCCAAACATCATTAACCGTTTGAATCTCATCGGGACTGCCCTCAATAATATTGTTATTAGCATCTTTAATGCAGGATATAATCTCACTCACAAATCTAGTTTTGACAGTGTAAAAACTATCTTTCTTATCTACATTCTCTATTTTTGCTTTTTTAATTCCTATAAAAGTAAATTGATTAACATATTTTTTATTTTTTCTTTCATCAAGAACACCAAGAAAGCTTTTATAAACTTCCGGTGATGTTAAATCTTTTAAAGTCTTTTTGTCTGCAGCTGCAAATGCGTTCACAATCATTTCATAGGCTGCTTGAGCGCCTTTTAAAAAGGTCTCTTCTTTAAATTCTTTTAAATTAATATTTTCTCCACTTCTGGACGGGTTAACATCCTCAAATTGGGCATCAACTACAACTGATTTCTTTGCTCTAACAGGACCATCTTCTGCTCCTTTACCAAGAACATTCCTAAGTCTTAAAATAATTATACCCGCCACTATGGCAAGCAATACAATATCTATATAGCCAAAATTGTCATTCATTTAAGGGTATTTTAGATTAAATAGTTAAAAATTAATACATCTAAATTTAGATCGAATTAAATGATATTTAATATAAAAAAATATATTTAAATAATACAAAAATTCATATTTTTAAAATGGAAGAAAAAAATAAAGAGAATTCTAAATACCAGATCATAGCAAACTACGTAAAAGATTTGTCTTTTGAAATTCCATCTCCAGACTGCTTTGTAGATGCAGCTCAAAATCTTGGTAAATATGAGACAAAGGTTGATATTTCTAACAAACCTCTAAAAAATGGGATGCTAGAACTAAATTTAAAACTTATTTTTGAGGCACCAAAAGAAGTGCTAAATAAAATTCACGCCGAAGCATGTCTTGCTGTAGTATTTAAAGTTACCGACACAGAATTAAAAGCAGAGGAAATTAAAAGAATTATTCTTGCAGAAATACCTGATTTATATGCAAAAAAACTAACAGATCTTATTACAGAATTATTTCAAAAATCAGGCTTTAAAGAATTTAAATTTAAGAAAGAAATTAACTTTAACGAACTATACAAACAACAGTCTGCTAATCTAACGCAAAAGCATTAGAAACATTTTTTTTTAAAAATTTCTTATATTCTTCCACTTGTTCTGGTAAAATTTTAACAATAATACCTTCTCTATTCTCATTGCTCATCTTCATCTTTTCATTAAAAGTTTTATCATTAGACATTAGATCAAGCGTTAATTCCTTTTTATCAATTAATTCGATGTAAACTTTTGAGAGTAAATGACAGTCCAAAAGTGCAGAATGCTTTTCTCTAGCCTCAATACTAATTTTAAATCTCTTACACAAGGCGTCTAAGCTATTCCCAACGCCTGGAAACTTAGATCTAGCTATCTGCAATGTGTCTAAAATATCAGATTTTAGAATTGGTTTTATATTTAGTCTTCTTAATTCATTATTTAAGAATCCAAGATCAAAATCTGCATTGTGAATAATAAGTTTTTTATCTTTAATAAAATTAAGGAAATCTTTAGCAACATCTTTAAACTTGGGTTTGTTTGATAAAAATTCATCAGAGTAGCCATGGACACTAAAAGCGTCTGCTGAGACCTTAGTCTCGGGATTTAAAAAAGTATGAAAAATATTTTTTGTTGGGATGTGATTGCTTAATTCCACGCAAGCAATTTCTACGATTCTATCTTTCTCTGCTGACAGCCCCGTTGTCTCTGTATCTAAAATAACTTCAATCATTAATTTAAAAGAATCTTATCAATAATTTTTTTTACCTGCAATTTAACTTTATTTTTGGAACTGTTATAAATTATAAAATCTGCATAGTTTTCTTTGATCTTTTCGCTTGTCTGTTGTTTTTTTAATATATTTAAAAATTGTTTATCTAAATTTTTTCTTTTTTTAATTCTACTTAAAAAAGAACTAGATCCAGTTTTAACAAGAATAAAAATATCAACAAAATTGAACATTTTATTTTCTACTAAAAGCGGAACATCTAAAACGACTAATTTATTTTTTTTAAATTTAGTTAGAAAAAGAGCTAATTTCTTTCTAACTGTTGGGTGAAGAATCTTGTTCAAAAATCTAAATTTATTTGGGTTTTTTTTAAGAGAAGCCCTAAGTTCCTCTTTGTCTATTTTGCTCTTATAAAGTTTTAACTTAAAAAATTTTGAAATCTTTTTATTAACAATCTTATTGTTCTTATAAATATTAGCAACTTCATTATCTGCTGAAAAAATATTAAAACCTAGTTCTCTAAAAATATTTGCAACATAAGATTTGCCACTTCCAACCGATCCTAAAATACCCACTCTAACCATTAATTTTTTTTCTAAGTTTTTTATAAATATCTTTTGTTATTTTGGGATTTTTTCTATTCCAAATATAATATGCCTTCTGAGCTTGATAAATAAACA
>ENA-OREM01001383-OREM01001383.1-marine-metagenome-genome-assembly--contig:-NODE-1383-length-12146-cov-2.875300_pt1 | contig 12146 bp, 10 predicted proteins | sample MGYA00248623_ERZ508561 | MGnify/ENA primary metagenome ERZ508561 (study PRJEB26227, sample SAMN06264494) | marine metagenome | isolation source: Columbia River Estuary | place: USA:Columbia River...
AAGGGAGGGCGGGGGGGGGCGGGGATACAGACTATTTCAAGGGGCAGGGACAGGGACAGGGGCAGGGACAGGGGCAGGGACAGGGACAGGGGCAGGGACAGGTAATAATGGCCTGCCCCTGTCCCTTGTGACTTACCCTACCTTGCTTGCTCTCCCTCCTTGGGCATGTTTTCCTGTGTCCATGCGTCTCGGCATCCTTTTCCTCCTCCTCGGTTTTCTTCCGCTCTCCGCTCAGAACGCCCAGCTCGCGGGCATGCAGCAGGATCTCGCCGACCTGCGCACCGAGGTCGAGAAGCTGAAACTCGAGAACGCCGACCTGCGCGCCGCCCTCAGCCGTCAGAAGGCCGGCCAAGGCCAGTCGGCTTCGACGAACGAATCCGTCGCCAAGGCTCGCGCGGAGATCCTGGGCGACGTCGACCGTCGTCTGAAGCAGCAGACCGACGATGTGAATGCCGCGCTCGCCGAGCTGACGCGCCAGGTGAACGCCGCCCTCGGCAAGTCCGGTACCACCCCGGCGACGAAGTCCTCCAAGCCGTCCGCCCAGTCCGCGGAGCCGTCCGAAGGCGCCCCTTCCGATCAGCCGCAGACCGGAGTTAAATATCGTGTCAAATCAGGAGATACCGTCTCCAGGATCGCCCTCCGCCACGGTTCCAAGGTCGAATGGATCCTGAAAGCGAATAACCTTTCCTCGCCTGCCGCCCTGAAAGCGGATGTCGATATCTTCGTCCCGCAGCCGGAAAACACCGGTCGCTGAACCCCTCTCAAGCAAAGCCCACATGGCCACCCCTCCTAAGAAGTCCCTCGGTCGCGGTCTCGGTTCCCTCATCGGCGGTGGCGTGAAGCCCGCGCAGTCGGCCGCCGCGCCCGCCGCCGTGCCCGCGGCGCCTGCCTCTGCGCCGGTCGCGGCTCCGATCGCTCCGGGTCTCTTGCTGCAGGAACTGCCGCTGACCTCGATCGTCCCGAATCCCCGCCAGCCGCGCCGCGATTTCGACGACGCCCAGGTCAAGGAGCTCGCCGACTCGATCCGTTCCGAAGGCCTCATGCAGCCGATCGTCGTCCGCAAGGTGAAGGACGGCTACGAGCTCATCGCCGGCGAGCGTCGTTTCCGCGCGTTCAAGCTCATCGGCCAGAAGACCATCACCGCGCGCATCATCGACGCCAGCGACGCGTCCAGCGCCGTGCTCGCGCTCATCGAGAACCTCCAGCGCGCCGATCTCAATCCGATCGACGAAGCCCTCGGCTTCGCCTCGCTCATGCGCGACTTCAACCTCACGCAGGACGCCGTCGCCGAGCGCCTCGGCAAGCCGCGCGCGACCATCGCCAACAGCGTCCGCCTCCTCGCCCTCGACAACGACCTCCAGGGCTTCCTGCGTAAGGGCCAGCTTTCCGCCGGCCACGCCAAGGCGCTGCTCGGCATCGAGAACGCCGCGCACCGCATGCTCGTCGCCCGCCTCGTCATCGAGAAAGGCCTGTCCGTCCGCGCCACCGAAGCCGAGGTCAAGAAGCTCGCCGCGACCAAGAAGGGTGAGCGCAAGCAGGCCGTCCAGACCGTCGTGGCGGACGTCCAGAAACGCCTCGCCACCCACTTCGCCACGCCGGTCTCGGTCGTCCGCAAGGGCAGCAAGGGCAGCATCTCGATCCCCTTCAGCAGCGACGACGAACTCGCCCGCCTGCTCGAGAAGATCGGGGTCAAGCTCTGACGAGGAAAGGTGATGGCGGTTGGCGGTTAGCGGTTGGCGGTTGGGTAAATGCCGAGAAGCAGAGGGCGGTTGGCGGATAGATAAATGCAAAGAAACGAAGAGGCCCGGGGTCAGATGACTCCAGGCCTCTTTTGTTTATCCCAACCGCTAACCGCCAACCGCTACCACCCCGGCGGCCTGCGGCCGCTTAGTGCTTAAAGTGCCGCATGCCGGTGAAGACCATCGCCATGCCGCGCGCGTCGGCGGCGGCGATGACGTCGGCGTCCTTCACGGAGCCTCCCGGCTGGATGGCGCAGGTCGCGCCGGCGTCGGCCGCGGCGAGCAGGCCGTCGGGGAAGGGGAAGAAGGCGTCGGACGCGATGGCCGAGCCCTGCAGCGAGAGCTTGGCTTCGCCGGCCTTCCAGACCGCGATGCGGGAGGAGTCGATGCGGGACATCTGGCCGGCGCCGACGCTGAGCGTGCGTTCCTTGCCGGCGTAGACGATCGCGTTGGACTTCACGTGGCGGACGACGCGCCAGCCGAAGAGCAGGGCGGTCATCTCGTCGGCCGTGGGGGCGCGCTTGGTCACGACCTTGAAATCGCGCGGATTGGCGGGCTTCTGGTCGCGGTCCTGGACGAGTACGCCGCCGATGACGGCGCGGACTTCGCGGAGGGTGTCGGCGCGGAGGCCGACCTTGGCGCGCATGAGGCGGAGGTTCTTCTTCTTGCCGAAGATCGCGAGGGCGTCGGCGTCGAACTCCGGCGCGATGATGACTTCGGAGAAGATCTCGGCGATGGCCTCGGCGAGGCCCTTGTCGATGGTGCGGTTGGCGACGATGATGCCGCCGAACGGGGCCTGCTTGTCGGTCTCGAAGGCCTTGTGCCAGGCCTCGAGGAGGGTGTCGGCCGAAGCCACGCCGCAGGGGTTGGTGTGCTTCAGGATGCAGATCGTCGGGCGCTCGAACTCGCCGATGAGGTAGGTCGCGGCGGTGATATCGAGGATGTTGTTATAGCTGAGTTCCTTGCCCTGCAGCTGTTCGAAGGCCTCGTGGAAGGAGCCGTAGAGCGCCGCCTGCTGGTGCGGGTTCTCGCCGTAGCGGAGGCGCTGGGCGATGGGCAGGGTGGAAGTGAAGCGGGAGGGCAGGCCGAGGACGTTGCCGAGGCCGGGCTGGGCCTGCGATTCGAGGTAGTTGGCGATCGCGGCGTCGTAGGCCGAGGTGCGCTGGAAGACCTTGAGGGCGAGTTCGCGGCGGAGTTCGCCGAGGGTCTCGGGGGCCTTCATCGCGGCGAGCACGCGCTCGTAGTCGGCCGGGTCGGTGACGACGGAGACGGAGGCATGGTTCTTGGCCGCGCTGCGGAGCATGGACGGGCCGCCGATATCGATGTTCTCGATGGCGTCTTCGAAGGAGCAGTTCGGCTTCGCGACGGTGGCTTCGAACGGGTAGAGGTTCACGACGACGAGGTCGATGAGCTCGATGCCGTGCTTCTTGGCTTCGTCGAGGTGCTCATGCGAATCGCGACGGCAGAGGAGGCCGCCGTGCACCTTCGGGTGCAGGGTCTTCACGCGGCCTTCCATGATCTCGGGGAAGCCTGTGTGCTCGCTGACGTCGGTCACCGGCAGGCCGGCGTCGCGGAGCATCTTCGAGGTGCCGCCGGTCGAAAGGAGCTTGTAACCGTGTTCCTTGACGAGGGCCTGGGCGAAGGGCAGGAGGCCGGTCTTGTCGCTGACGGAGAGTAGGGCGATGGGCATGGTGAAAGAAAGGGCTAGGGGTAGGGGGAGGGGTGGGGGTGGTCAAGTTAAGGTGGGACTTTTAAGGGGGCACGTGGGCACGGTGACACGTGGGCACGGCCAGTAAGCCATTCCCCTCCTATGTCCTCTTTGGGCATCTCCCCATGTCCACGTGTCCCCTTGCCAGCATGTCCCCTGGATTTTGTCTCCATCATTGACCCTTTCGCCCTTTTTCCCTCCTTCCATCCAATGTCCACTGCTCTCCTGTTCTCCGGTCAAGGCGCCCAAGTCGTCGGCATGGGTAAGTCCCTGTACGAAGGTTCGGCCTCCGCCAAGGACCTCTACGACCGCGCCGCCAAGGTGCTGCCGTTCGACCTCCGTCAGGCCTGCTTCGAAGGCCCGGCTGAGCTCCTGACCGAGACCCGCGTCTGCCAGCCCGCCCTTTACGTTCAAGGCTACGCCATCGCCCAGATCCTCAAGGAGCGCGGCAAGCTCAACGACCTCAAGGCCTGCCTGGGGCTCTCCCTCGGCGAACTGACCGCCTACGCCTTCGCCGGTGTCTGGGATTTCGAGACCGGCCTCAAGGTCGTCGCCGAGCGCGGCCGCCTGATGCAGCTCGCCTGCGATCAGACCAAGGGCGGCATGGCCGCGGTCATCGGCGGCACCCGCGAGGACATCTTCAAGCTCTGCGCCGCGTTCGACATCGACGCCGCGAACTTCAACTGCCCCGGCCAGGTCGTGATCTCCGGCGACGCCGACAAGGTCGCCCAGGCCGTCGCCCGCGCCAAGGAGTTCGGCCCGTTCAAGCTCGTGAAGCCCCTCGTCGTCGCCGGCGCCTACCACAGCCGCCTCATGGAGCCCGCCCGCCAGGCCTTCGAGGCCTTCCTGCAGGGCGTCGAATTCAAGCGCCCCCAGGTCACCGTCTACTCCAACACCACCGGCGGCACGCTCGCCGAGCCGGCCGATCTCCGCGCCGCGCTGGTCAAGCAGGTCGTCTCCTCGGTCCTCTGGGAAGACGATTGCAAGGCCGCCGCCGACACCGGCATCGCCCAGTTCTACGAATGCGGCCCCGGCGGCGTCTTGGCCGGCATGATGAAGCGCTCCGCGCCCGCGGCCCCCGTGGCTTCGCTGCACGAGTTCGCCGATATTCCCGCCTAAAACCCCTTCCGGAGGGGGCTAACGCTGGACAAGCGCCCCGTCCGCAGTCCTATTAAGCCCTTTCCCTCTTTACCGTGTCCTTAGACCACATCCGCAACTTCTGCATCATCGCGCACGTCGACCACGGCAAGACGACCCTTTCCGACCGCCTGCTCGAGCACACGAAGACGATCGAGAAGCGCCAGATGAAGGAGCAGCTCCTCGACGCGATGGACCTCGAGCGCGAGAAGGGCATCACGATCAAGTGCCACCCGGTGACGATGAACTTCACCGCGCCGGACGGTAAGCAGTACATCCTCAACCTCATCGACACCCCGGGCCACGTCGACTTCGCCTACGAAGTCTCGCGCTCCCTCGCCGCCTGCGAAGGCGCGGTGCTCCTGATCGACGCGTCCCAGGGCGTGGAGGCCCAGACGGTCGCCAACGCCACCCTCGCGATGAACCAGGGACTCGAGATCGTCCCGGTCATCAACAAGGTCGACCTCCCGAGCGCCCGCCCCGAGGAAGCCCGCCGCCAGGTCGAGGACATCCTCACCATCCCCGCGCAGGACGCCGTCCTCGCCTCCGGCAAGTCCGGCATCGGCATCGACGAGATCTTCGCCGCGATCATCAAGCGCGTCCCGCCGCCCCGCTGGTCCGATTACCCGCAGCACCGCGCGCTGGTCTTCGACTCCCTCTTCGACTCCTACAAGGGCGTCATCAGCTACGTCCGCGTCTTCTCGGGCACCTTCAAGGCCGGCCAGACGATCGAGCTGATGTTCAACGGCGTGCGCTCCGTCATCAAGGAAGTCGGCGTCTTCTCGCCCAAGATGAAGCCGCAGGACGAACTCGGCCCCGGCTCGGTCGGTTACATCGTCATCAACATCCGCGAAGTCGCCGACGTGAAGGTCGGCGACACGATCACCCTCGCCAGCGACCCCGCCAAGGAGCCCGTCCCGGGCTTCAAGGAAGTCAGCCCGATGGTGTTCAGCGGCATCTACCCGCTCGACACGGCCGATTACGAGAAGCTCAAGACCTCGCTCGCCAAGCTGGCGATCAACGACTCTTCGCTGACCTACACCGCCGAGAGCTCGACCGCGCTGGGCTTCGGTTTCCGCTGCGGCTTCCTCGGCCTGCTCCACATGGAGATCGTCCAGGAACGCCTCCGCCGCGAGTACGACCTCGACATCCTTTCGACCTACCCGTCCGTCGTCTACAAGGTCTACACCACCGACGGCGTGGAGCACATCCTCGACAACCCGGTGTCCATGCCGGACCCGTCCGCCATCGAGCACATCGAAGAGCCGACCATCCGCGCCAACATCCACATCCCGGGCACCTCGATCGGCGACATGCTCACGCTCGTCCAGGAGAAGCGTGGCATCTGCGAGCGCACCGAGACCATCGACGGCGACCGTGTCGTCCTCGTCTGCCTCCTGCCGCTCAACGAGATCCTCGTCGACTTCAACGACCGCATGAAGTCCATCACCCGCGGTTACGGTTCGATGGACTACGAGCTCGGCGAATACGTCACCTCGGACCTCGTGAAGATGGACATCCGCGTGAACGAAGAGCCGGTCGACGCCTTTTCCTCGATCGTGCACGCCTCCAAGGCCGAAGGCCGCGGTCGTAACCTTTGCGAGCGGCTCAAGGAGCTCCTCCCGCGTCAGCTTTTCAAGATCGCCATCCAGGCCGCGGTCGGCTCGAAGGTCATCGCCCGCGAGACCATCGGCTCGGTCGGCAAGGACGTGACCGCGAAGTGCTACGGCGGCGACATCTCCCGTAAGCGCAAGCTCCTCGACAAGCAGAAGGAGGGCAAGAAGCGCATGAAGCAGATCGGCAAGGTCGACATCCCGCAGGAGGCCTTCATCAAGATCCTCAAGAACGAGGGCTGAGGACCTAGTTCGGGCTTTCCCTCCGGTCGGCGCCCGCTAGTTTGGGGGCGTCCCCCATGTCTTTCTACTACCGCCGCAAGCTCCGCAAGATCGGCAAGGCCTTGCTCGAAGGTTCGGAGAAGGTCCACCTCTACCGCGGCGATGTCCTGGCACGCGCCGACCTCAACGACCAGCTCGAGCTGGCCGACAAGGTCCGCGCGGCCATCAAGGACCGCACCCGCGAGATCACGGAAGTCGAGGCGTTGCTCAACCGCCTGCATGAGGTCCTGACCCGTAACGGCGGCAAGATCTACCCGGTGACTTCCGGGACGGACTACACTGAGATGGTCGTGATGGCCGCCATCGTGGCCGGAGCCATCCGCAGCTTCTTCCTGCAGCCGTTCAAGATCCCGACGAATTCGATGTGGCCCACGTACAACGGCATGACCGCCGAGGTGCGCGCGCCCGACGCGCCGGCCCCGAGCGTCGCGCAGCAGGTCCTCGACAAGGTCCAGTGGACCTGGACGTACGTGATCCCCGCCGAGGCCTCGGGTCCGGTCGCCATCCCGATCGTGATGCAGCGCGGACCCAACGGTCAGACCGAGTACGGCCTGCGCTCCCGCATCCGCGAGGCCGACGACGGCCTTTTCGGTACGGGCATCTGGAAGGGCGCCGCCGACAAGTACGAGATGCTCGTCGGCAAGACCCTGCAGTCCGTCAAGGTGCCCGCCGATTTCGGCTTCGAGACGGTCATCCTGCGCACGTATTTCCCGGAAGAGTCCAAGTTGAAGCTGCCCCGCCAGGATCAGGACCGCTGGCGCGTGGTCTTCGCCAAGGCCGTCCGCGAGGGTCGCATCCAGAACAGTCCCTTCGGCCCGGTGCTGCTCACCGGTAAGTCGGCCACGGCCGGCGCGCCGTTGTTCAACTTCGACATCCTCACGGGTGACATGCTCTTCGTCGACCGGATGTCGTACCACTTCGTCGACCCGTCCCGCGGCGACACCTTCGTCTTCCGCACGAACACGATCCCCGGCCTCAACGATCAGTACGGCCAGCCTTCGCAGAACTATTACGTGAAGCGTCTCGCCGGCGTCCCCGGCCAGAAACTCCGCGTGAACGAACAGGGCGAGCTCCTCGTCGACGGCCAGGTCGTGACCTCGCCCGAACCGATGGTGCTCAACAGCCGCCGCGCGATGGACCAAGGTTATTACGGTTACCTGCCGGACGCCGGTGGCGACCGCTACGCCATCCCGCTGGACCAGGAACACACCGTCTCGGCGAAGCATTACTTCGCGCTCGGTGACAACTCCGCCAATAGCTTCGACTCGCGTGGCTGGGGCGAAGTCCCCGCCGACGCCGTGGTCGGCAAGCCGCTCTTCATCCTGCACCCCTTCACGTCCCATTGGGGTCCGGCGAAGTAGTGGGCGGACGCTGTCCGCCCAGGGGCCACGTGGGCACGTGGGCAAGGTGACAAGGGGATTTGCTCAACAGCCTTGCCAGCGTGTCCCCGTGTCACCATGTCCCCTGTTTAGCCATGTCCTGGACCCTCTATCGCCACTACAAGGGCAACCATTACCTCCGGCTCGGGATCGCCGCGCATTCCGAGGACCTCTCGCCGCAGGTGGTCTACCGTTGTCTCTATGATAATCCGGCGGCGCGCACGTGGGTTCGGCCGCAGCCGATGTTCGAAGGTACGATCGAAGACGGCCGCCAGCGTTTCACGCCGGTGGCTCGGCTCCGTCTCGTCCAGCCGGAAGACCTGCGAACCGTCCTGACCTTCGGCTACGACGCGTGGAAGCACGGCAAGACCTTTGACCAATATTGCGCCGATAAGGATCAGGATCCGAACCATGTCCGCGGTACGCGTTATCTGCTCGAGGATGTGTCCGGTCAGCCGGTGTCCGCGCTGAACGTCCTGCGCTTCCGCGAAAGCCTCATCGGACTCGCCTCCGTCGCGACCTCGCCTGATCAACGCGGCAAAGGCTACGCCTCGTTGCTCCTGCGAGCCGTCATGGAACTCCATCGCTTCGCCCAGCTCGACACGCGCTTCCTGCTCTTCTCCGAGGTCAAGCCGGCGATCTACGAACGCCACGGCTTCCGCGTCCTGCCGACGGAGCACCAGCGTTTCCCGAAATCCCTGGCCATGGCCACCGGCGATGCGCCGCTGACCGCGACCGAAGCGGAATTCCTGCAGGCCTATTTCTAGGCTTACTTCTGCGCCGGGGAGGCGAGGGCGACCTGCTCGAGCCACTCGGCGATCTTCGCATACTCGGAAGGCGCGAAGGCGTGGCCGACGCCGGCCATCTCGCTGCCGACGACCGTTGCGTCCTTGGTCTTCAGAGCCGCAGGCAGGTAGCTGGCGTCCGCCTTGTTGGAGCCTTTCTCAGATCCCCAGCAGACGTAGGCGAACTTACCCTTGAGGTCGGGTAGTTCGCCTAGGGATGAATATCCCGTGCCGCCGCCCTCGATGAAGATAAAGACTCCAAAGCTGTCGGTGAATTTGGGCCCGCTGCTCAGGCGGAGCATGCCGTCGATGGCGTGCGCTCCGTTGCTGAAGCCGGCGATGATCGAGCGAGGCTTATCGATGTTCGGGACCACCTTCGCGATCTCCTCCAGCATGAAGCGGTGATAGGCCCACACTTTGGCGTAGTCGCCGACCATGGTCGCCTGCGCGGGGTTGTTCGCGCCCTTGGGGTAGGGCAGGCCGACGAGGATGAAGTCGCCCGCAGGCAGGAAGGAACCGTTGGGCTGGTTGCCGCCTTCGCCGCCGCCGAGCCAGACGACGAGCGGGTATGATTTCGTCGCGACGTAGTTCGCCGGGAGCTTCAGATGGCACGCCGCTCGGGCGCCCTTGCGGTCCACGGTCAGTTCCGGGAAATCAAATCGCAACGTGGCCCCCGGCGCGACGAGCGCCTTGAGTTCCGAGCGCGGGATGGCGACCTCGGTCGGCTTCAACTCGGCCTTATCCGCCGCGACCAAGGTCGCGGCCGCGAGCAGGAGGCAGAGGCGGATGAGGCTCATCACGTTCAGCGGAACGACTTTTTCCGCCAGGCGGCGTCGGCTTCGCGGTCGGTCCGGAATTCGATGACGCGCACGCCTTTACCGCGGACTTCGAGGAGGCGGCGTAGGTTATTCCAGCCGTCGGCGAGGTCGTGACGCACCTTGTGGGCGGCGCAGAGCTTGCCGAGGTCGGTCGCCTGCGGGGTGCCCCAGAGCTGTTCGAAGCGGGCGCTCTGCGCGACGGCGAGGTGGTTGAAGATGCCGCCGCCCTGGTTGTTGATCACGACGACCGTGAGGTCGCCGCGGTGGCCGTAAGCGGAGAGTAGCGCGTTGCTGTCGTGCAGGAAAGTCAGGTCGCCGCAGAGGAGCACCGTGCGCTTGCCGTCAAGCGAAGCGCCGAGCGCCGTCGAGACGGTGCCATCGATGCCGTTGGCGCCGCGGTTGGTCAGGACTTCCGGGCCCGGGCCGGGCGGATGGTAGAACCACTCCACGTCGCGGATCGGCATGCTGCTGCCGACGAACAGGCGGTCATCCGGACCGAGGGCTTCGTCGAGCAGTGACACGACGCGGCCTTCGAAGGGCCAGTCGACGTTCACGATGCGCGTGAGTTTCTTGGCGGAGGCTTTCTGGGCCGTCTGCCAGACCTTGCCGTAAGCGGAGGCCTTCGCCGAAACCTTGTCGCCCGAAGGCACCAGCTGTCCGTCGAGGCGGCTCCAGCGCGAATGCGTCGGGTCGGTGTTCTCGCCGTCGCGGCCGAGCTGGATGACGGTGAGGTCGCCTTCCTTCAGCCAGGCGCGCAGTACCTTGCTGGTCGGGAGCGGGCCGACGAAGACCGCGGCTAGCGGACGAAGGGCGCGCGCGGCTTTGGCGTCGCGCAGGATCAGGTCGTAGCCCGAGACGAGCGTCGCGTCGGCGGCGAGGTCGCCGCGGAGCGTGCCCGCGCCGTCGGCGAGGATCGGCCAGCCGGTGAGGTGCGAAAGTTCGCGGAGGGCCGCGGCGCTCTCGTCACGATCCTCGAAGGCATGTGGTCCGACCACGATGACGCCGCGCTCCGTCTTCGGGAGCAGGCTGGCGACCGTGGTGGGGGTGAGGGTCGGTCGGACCACGCCGCAGGGCGGGACGGCCGTGAAGGTCTCGAGATTGAGGCCTGCCGGCGCCTTGAAGCCCTTTTCTGCGTCCGAAGGGGCGAGAGGGTCGCGGAAGGGCAGATTGAGGTGCACCGGGCCGGCCAGAGGGCCTTGTGAGCGCTGCCAGGCGTCGACCAGCAGTTGGCGCCAGTGACGGAGCAGGCCTAGGTCAGCGGCGGGCACAGCGGCCTCGGTGGCCCAGACGGGGTAGCCGGCGAAGATGCCGTTCTGGGCGATCGTCTGACCGGAGTGGCACTCGCGCAGTTCCGGCGGGCGGTCGGCGGTCAGGACGAGCAGGGGCGTGGCTGCGAGGCGCGCTTCGACGACGGCGGGAAGGTAATTGGCGGCGGCGGTGCCGGAGGTGCAGAGCAGGGCGGCGGGTTGGCCGGTGGCCTTGGCGAGGCCGAGGGCGATGAAGCCGGCCGAACGTTCGTCGAGCGCGACCGTCACGTGCAGGCCGGTCGATTCGGCGAAGGCATGGGCCAACGGCGTCGAACGCGAGCCGGGCGAGATCACCACATGCGTCAGGCCGAGGCGGCGGAGGGTCCGCACGCCCACGTCGGCCCAGAGGGCGTTCGTGTTCAGGTGCTTCGTCGCGCGAGCCATGCAGACAGGCAATCCAGCAAGGGCAGGGCTGTCCAGCGTGGGCTTGGTTTTGGGTTTAAGCCGGGCAGATAAGGCCTATATTTCTGTTTCAAATGGAGGTCTTCCTGCATCTGCTCCCGCTGATCCTGGCCTTGGTCTTCCCGGTCGTGCTCGCCCACGCCATCTTCTGGGGGATGACGTTCACCGTCGATGCCGGGCACCTGCGGGTGCGTTTTTACGGCATCACCGCGCGCAAGGTCGCGCTGGCCGACATCGAGTGGGCCGCGCACGATTGGGTGTTCTGGAACGAGCATTGGACGAACACCGTGAATCCCAAGAAACTCATCCTGCTCCGCCGCCGTACGGGCTGGTTCAAGAATTTCGTCATCAGCCCACCGTCGCCTCCGGACTTCCTCCGCGAACTGGCCGCGCACGGCGTGACCCTCCGTTGACCTTCATGCGTTCCCTCCTCGCTCTCTTCTGTACCCTCGGTGCGCTCGTCGCCGCTGACCGGCCGGCCTTCTTCGCCATGGACACCGCCGCGCGGCTTGAGCCTGCCGAGTGCGCCCAGGTGCTGGCCGAGCTCGGCTATGCGGGACTCGGCGGACGTCCGGCGACGGCGAAGGCCCATGCGACCGCCTTACAGGCCAAGGGTCTCGCCTTCTTCAACGGCTACCACGTCGCAGACTTCTCCTCGGGTCAGAACAACCTACCGGTCGAACTCACGAAGGCCGTCGATGATCTCGCCGGCATGGCCGGCAAGCGCGGCGCGGCCGCGGGCGGTCTCCGGCCGGTCGCGGTAGAGCGTGGCGAGTTCGCCGGCGACGGCGCGGGCGGCAACGCGGTCGTCGGCGGCGACCGCCTCCGCGTCGAGCGGGAGCAGGATGTCGCGCTCGTGTATCCACGCATCCCACAGTGCGTGGTGGACGACGGCGGTGATGCTGACGTGTCCGGGTGGAGCCTCAGCGAGAAGAGAACAGTCGCCGGGCCCGAGCGACTCCAACAGTGCACAGAG
>ENA-OREM01001385-OREM01001385.1-marine-metagenome-genome-assembly--contig:-NODE-1385-length-12135-cov-3.622325_pt1 | contig 12135 bp, 13 predicted proteins | sample MGYA00248623_ERZ508561 | MGnify/ENA primary metagenome ERZ508561 (study PRJEB26227, sample SAMN06264494) | marine metagenome | isolation source: Columbia River Estuary | place: USA:Columbia River...
TCGGTTATGACGGCAAGGGACAGGTCAAGCTGCCGACCGCCGAGGCCGACCTCGCCGCCGCGTGGACCAAGATCGGCGGCGCCAATAGCGTGCTCGAAGCCTGGGTGCCGTTCCAGATGGAGATCTCCGTGCTCGTCGCGCGTACCGTCGACGGCCGTACCGCGGTCTACGACCCGGCCGAGAACATCCACCGCAACCACATCCTGCACCTCTCGCTTTCGCCGGCCCGCCTCCCCGAGGCCACCGCCGCCGAAGCCCGCGCCCTCGCGCTGAGCATCGCCGGCCAGATCGGACTCGTCGGCCTCCTCGCCGTCGAGATGTTCGTCCAGGACGGCCGCATCGTCGTCAACGAGCTCGCCCCCCGTCCGCATAACAGCGGCCACCAGACCTTCGACGCCAACGAGACCAGCCAATTCGAACAGCATGTCCGCGCCGTCTGCGGCCTGCCGCTCGGCGGCACCAAGCCTCTCGCGCCTTCCGCGATGGTGAACCTCCTCGGCGACGTCTGGCGCGACGGCCAGGAGCCGGATTGGACCAAGGTCCTCGCCGACCCCTCCGCCAAGCTGCACCTCTACGACAAGGGTAAGGCCGCGCCAGGCCGGAAGATGGGCCACATCACCGTCACCGCGCCGACCCTCGAAGAAGCGATGCTTCGCGCCGAGGCTTTGCACGCCGCGCTCTGACCGATGACGGCCCCGCAGGTTTTATTCTGGGCCAATATCCTCATCCTCGTCCCGATCGGTTTCGGGACGTTGCTGAAGGCGTCCCTGACGGATCACGGTGTCTTCGCGGAAAGCGCGGGCTGGCGGACGCTGGTCGGTTCGCTCTGGGTGGGCATCCTCGCCTGTTCCGCTCTGGGCGTGGTCTGGCCGTCCAGCTTCGCTTGGCTGCTCGTCTTCCAGGTCATCTATAAGTCCGTATGGCTGCTCGTCTACGCCGCTCCGCGCGTCCTCGCCGGACGTCGCCAAGAGATCCCTGCCGGCATCGCGCGGAGCTTCGTCGCCATCGTCCTGCTCTGGCCCTGGTTCATCCCTTGGCGCCAGTTGTTCGCCGCGCCCTGATCAGTCGAGCAGCTCCGGCTTACGGCTGAAGAGCTCGAGCGGAATCTGGCCGAGGCAAAGGAACAGCAGGATCGCCTGGAAGACCGGGATGCGCGCCTTCATGCCGGCGGCCTGGGCGACGTAGTTCTTGGCCATGACTTCGGAAATCATCGCGAAGGCGAAGATCAGCGAGGCGACGCAGAGGACGACGAAGAGCCGGTTCCAGACCTTCGCCGACGTGATGCGGCGCCAAGGCAGGAAGAGCAGGCCGGCGTAGGCGATGAGGAACCAGCATTCGGCGCGCAGGGCGCGGGGGAAGGTCACGACCGCGGGATCCCAGCGCGGCGGGATCTTCGCGAAGCCGAGGTTCAGGCCGCCGAGCAGTTCGTTCAGGGCCATCAGCAGGCAGAAGACGCCGAAGCCAAGGGCGATGAAGCGTCCGTAGCGGATGCGTTGGGCGGTGTTCTCGTGCATGAGGATCAGGTTGGCTGGCGCCGAGGCGGACGCAAATCCTCAGAGCGGACGGAACAGCGCGACGTCGCTCCACTCGCCCATGATGCGGCCATCGGCGCGGGTGCCGGCGCCCCAGGCGGCCTGGCATTTCGCTTCGAAGTGGGCGCGGACGGCGTCCTGCTCTTTCGCGAGGATGCCGCTGAGGGCGAGCACGCCGCCGGGGCTGACGGAGTCGACGAGGTTGTCGGCGTAGATGCAGAGGACGTCGCTGATGATGTTGGCCAGCACGACGTCGGCCCGGCCGGTCAGGCGGAAGCCTTCTTCCAGGCCGGCGTGATGGAAGGCGACGGCGTCGTCGGCGATGCCGTTCTCCTCTCGGTTGGCGATGCTCACGCGGACGGATTCCGGATCGCGGTCGAAGCCGGCGATGCGGCCGCAGCCGAGCTTGGCGGCGGAGAGGGCGAGGATGCCGGAGCCGCAACCGGCGTCGGTGACGGAGACCTGCGCGGCGGGATGCGTCTCGAGGAAATCCATCATGCGGATCGCGCACAGGCGGGTCGTCGGGTGGTCGCCGGTGCCGAAGGCCAGGCCGGCGTCGAACCAGATCACCGCGGCGTCGGCCGGGACGGCGTGCTTGCCGCGCATCCAGGCCGGGACCCAGTGGAGTCGTCCATGGTCCCACGGCTTGAGGTGTTCCTTGTACGCTTCCTTCCAGTCCTTGTCGGCCATGACGGTCTCGTCGTAGGCTTCGGGCAGTTTCTTGAAGGCCTTGCGCAGTCCGGCCCAAGCCTCGTCGGCTTCGGCCTTCGTGTCGAAGTAGCCCATCACGAAGTGCGGCTTCCCGGGGCCTTCATGGAAGAGCATCCAGGAGGAGCGAGTGAGTTCGCAGAAATGGTCCTCCAGCGGCTGGACCATGTCTTCGTGGATGGGGCACTTCAGTTCGATCATCAGGAAAGCGTCTCGCTCAGACGGGCGATCACCGCGGGCAGCAGGGCGTGCTCGGCGGCGTGGATCTTCTGCGCGAAGGTCTCGAGGGTGTCGGCCGGTTCGCGGGTGACGCGGGTCTGGCCGAGGTGGGCGCCGCCGTCGATCTCGGCGTTGACCCAGTGGACGGTGCAGCCGGCTTCCGGTACGCCGGCGTTCCAAGCCTGGCCGATGCCATCGAGGCCGGGGAAGGCGGGCAGGAGGCTTGGGTGGAGGTTGATGATGCGGCCGGCGAAGGCGTCGAGCAGGGGGGCCTTGATGACGCGCATGAAGCCCGCGAGCACCACCAGGTCGACCTGGGCGGCCTGGAGGGCCTCGGCCCAGGCTTGCTCGCGTTCGGGTGAGAACTTCGTCTTGAACGGGCCCGTGTCGAGGAAGCGGGCTGGGACGCCGTACTTCGGGCCGAGCTCCAGCATCTTGCAGGTCGGGACGTCGCACCAGATCCCGACCACCTTGGCCTTGCCCAGCCGGCCTTCGACCTGGGCGCGGAGGACCGCGTCGGCGTTGGAGCCGCGACCGGAACCGAGGAGGGCGACGCGCATGACGGGAAGGTGTCGGCGGGGACCGTCGCCTGCAAACGGATTTTCGATTTCGGACTTTGAACCGCTCGGCGAACCGTCGATAATGCGGACACTGCTTCCCCATGGACCGCCGCGACTTCCTTCACCTCACCGCCTTGGGTTCGCTGGGCGCTTACGCCTTGTCCGGTTGCGCCGGCGGCGGTGGCGGATCCGTCAGCGTACCGTCCGTACGACCCGCTCCCTCCGGCGGAGCGCCAGCCGGCAAGGTGATGCTGGGCATCGATGTCCTCGCGGCCGAAGGCTTCGCCCGCTTGCAGGGTCTCCGCTGCGGTCTCGTCACGCATCGGGCCGGCGTCAACGGCCTTGGTCAGCGGACCGCTGACGTGCTCGCGCGTGCGCCCGGCGTGAAGCTCTTGAAACTCTTCGGTCCGGAGCACGGCATCGACGGCGTGGCCAAGGCCGACGTCAAGGTGGGCCACGCGAAGGACGCGCGCACCGGCCTGCCGGTCTACTCCCTCTACGGCGCGACGCGTAAGCCTACCCCGGAGATGCTCGCCGATCTCGACGCGATCATCATCGACTTCCAGGACATCGGCGCACGCTCCTACACCTACGTCAGCTGCATGCGCCTCGTCATCGAGGCCTGCTTCTCCCTGCCGCGCCCGGTGCGCGTCATCGTGCTCGACCGACCCAATCCGCTCGGCGGCGAGAAGGTCGACGGCCCGTTCCTCGATCGCAAGTGGCGCAGCTACGTCGGCTCCTACGAGACCCCTTACGTCCACGGCCTCACCATCGGTGAGCTCGCCCGCTGGGCGGTCGCCACGCCGGGCGTCCTCGAGATCGACGAAGCCGTGCGTCGGAGCGGGCAGCTGGAAGTCGTGACCATGCGCGGCTGGCGCCGCTCGATGACGTGGAACCTCACCGGCCTGAACTGGACGGCGACCTCGCCGATGATCGACAGCCCGCAGGCCGCGCTCGGTTACGCCATGACCGGCCTCGGTTGCATGGATTCCGGTTTCAGCCACAGCGCCGGCGCCGGCCGTAACTTCCGCTTCCTCACCTATCCGCGTCGCAAGGCCGCCGAACTCACCGCCGCGTTGGGCGCGTCCGTGCCCGGCCTCACGCTGCAGCCGCAGCAGCTCGCGGACGGCACGCAGGGCGTCTACCTCGCCGTCACGGATTACGCCGTGTTCCGCCCCACCGCGATCTCGCTGCATCTCTTCCGTCAGGCCTGCGTCTGGGCGCCGAACCCGTTCGCCGGGCTCACCGGCGGCAAGCGCGACCTCTTCATCAAGCACCTCGGCAGCGAGGCGTTCTTCGAAGAACTGCGCACGCAGGGCGCGCGCATCGACCTCGCCCGCTGGATGCGCCGCTGGGACGGCGACGCGGCGGCCTTCCGGGCGCGTACCGCTCCGTTCCGTCTCTACGCCTGATCAGTAGGAGCGGCCTTCGCGCTTCTCCCAGTAGTTGATGTACGCCTGGTTGAGGACGCCGAGACCGCCCGGGGTCGGGTAGTCGCCGGTGAAATACCAGTCGCCGCGGCTCGTCGGGCAGGCCTTGTGCAGCGACGCGATCTTCTGGAAGACCAGCACGAGCTCGCCCTTCCAGCCGCTCTTCGCGGGGTAGACGAGTTCGGCCGCCTTGGCGGCGATCTCCTCTTCGGAGAAGGCGTCATAGATGCGCTTCACGTGGTTGCGCATCTCCTTGGTCGGCTTCTTCGCCTGCGCGACGCAGTCCTCGTAGACTTCACGGAGGAGGTCGGCCATGCCGCGTTCCTTGCAGAGCGCGACGGCGGCCTGGAAGGCGAGGAACTTGCCCATCTCGGACATGTCGATGCCGTAGCAGTCCGGGTAGCGGATCTGCGGGGCGGTCGAGGCGATGACGATGCGCTTCGGGTTCGGGCGGGCGAGGATGCGGAGGATGGACTGGCGGAGCGTGGTGCCGCGGACGATCGAGTCGTCGACGCAGACGAGCGTGTCGCCTTCGCGCACGGTGCCGTAGGAGATGTCGTAGACGTGCGAGGCCATCTGCATGCGGTTCTTCTCCTGCGAGATGAACGTGCGCAGCTTGACGTCCTTGTGCGCGACCTTCTCGCCGCGCGGCCAGCCGCCGAGCACGAGCTTCTCGATGAGGGCCTCGTCGAGCTTACCGGCGCGCTGCGCGGCGATCAGCTTGTCGCTGACCTGCGCGCGGCGGCGTTTGCGGAGTTCTTCCATCAGGCCGTACCAGGCGATCTCGGCCGTGTTGGGGATGTAGGAGAAGACCGCGTTGTCGTGGTCGTCGCGGATCTGGGCCAGGACGTCGTCGGCGAGGGCGGCGCCCAGGGCCTTGCGTTCGGCGTAGATCTCGGGGTCGTTGCCGCGGGAGAAGTAGATCCGCTCGAACGAGCAGTGACGGATCTCGCCCGGGGCGTGGAAGGCTTCGACCGAATGACGTCCGTCCGCCTTCATGATCAGCGCGTGGCCGGCCGGGAGTTCGTGGACGTCTTCCTGGCTGACGCCGACGATGGTCATCAGGGCGACGCGCTCGGAGGCGACGGCGATGAGGTCTTCGGTGCGGGCGTACCAGCAGGGGCGGATGCCGTTAGGGTCGCGGATGACGAAGCTGTCGCCGTTGCCGACGAGGCCGGCGATGGCGTAGCCGCCGTCCCAGTTCTTGGCGGCGCGGCGCAGGACGTTGCCGATGTCCATGTGCTTGGAGATCTCCGCCTGGACGACGGCGCCTTCCAGGCCCTGGTCCTTGAACGCCTTGAAGAGACGGTCGTGTTCTTCGTCGAGCCAGAAGCCGATCTCCTCGAGGATGGACTGCGTGTCGGTCGAGTAGATGACGTGCGCGCCGCGCTGCGTGAGCGAGGCGTTGAGCTCGGCGGTGTTCGTGAGGTTGAAGTTACCCGCGACGAGCAGGTTGCGGGTCGGCCAGATGGACTTGCGCGCGTAGGGGTGGCAGGAGACCGAGTCGAAGTTGCCGGAGGTGCCGTAACGCAGGTGGCCGAGCAGGAGCTCGCCGCCGAAGTCGAAGTGACGCTTCACCGTCTCGGGGAACTCCGGGACGATGACCGCCTCGCGCATCTTGTCGGAGTAGGCCTTGATCTGGCGGGTGAAGATCTGGGTCAGGCCCTGGGCGCCGATCTCGCGGTCGCGGAAGAGGAAGGCCTCGCCGTTCTCGGAGCCGATCTTGACGCAGCCGATGCCGGCGCCGTCCTGGCCGCGGTTGTGCTGCTTCTCCATCAGGAGGAAGAGCTGGTTGAAGCCGTGCAGCGGCGTGCCGTACTTCTCCTGATACCACTTCAGGTCCTTGGTCAGCCGGACAAGGGCAATGCCGCATTCGTGCCTTAAAGAGTCGCTCATCGCAGGCCTCGGAGTTTGCCCGCCCGGCGCGCGTCCTGTCCAGCGCTTACTATTAAGAGCGCAACAAGCGGTCGAGCCGGGAGAGGCTCTCGCCGATCAGGCCCGCCATGTCGGTGTGCTGCCGGAAGGCCGGGTCCCGGTGGTATTCGGCCAGGCCGTCGGCGAGTTCCTTGGCTTTTTCGGGCGAGGTCAGGGGATTGGCCCGCATGGCGGCCAGCAGGTCCTTGACCCGGTCGGGCGCGGCGAGGTGGCGGCGGTGGATCAGCGACTGCTCCTCGCGGCGGTACTGGGCGGCGGAGGCGGCGTTGATGTGCTTGGCGCAGAGCTGGGCGAACGGCCGGTTCTCCTTGAACGAGCCGGGGAGGTAGAACCGGAGGCGACCGTCGTAGCTCTGCTGGTCGAAGTCCATGGCGCGCACGCGGATGGCGGTGGCGTCGAAGTCCGGCGTGACGGCGATGACGAAGTTATAGGCGCGCATGTCGCCGAGCAGGCGCACCAGGCAGCGTTCCTCGAACTTGATGAGCTCCTTGGCGAGGCGCACCGGGTGGTGGCCGTCGGCGGCCAGCCATTTCTCGGCGAAGATGTCGCCGGGGATGCCGGTGACGTGCTCCTCGACCAGCGTCTCGCCCCAGGTGAGGTAGAGCATGCGGTTCGGCGAGAGCAGGTGCTCGAGCTCGAGGCCGCAGACGCGCGAGGCGTCGCCCACCTTCACGTAGAAGTAGTCGTGGTTCTCGTTGTAAGCGTTGACGATGCGGACGCGGAAGGGCTGCGAATTGCCGAAGGAACAGAAATCCACGCGGTCGACGTAGACGTGGCTGAAGACCTTCATGCCGCCTTCGCCGCGCAGGAGCGCGTACGTCTCCAGCAGGCCCTGCGAGAGCCGGCCCATCTCCTCCGGCGGATACGCGACGGTCTCCCAGAGGGTGTCCTTGCCGCGTTCGAGCAGGGGCATCGCTGCGGTGAACTCGCGCAGCTGGGCGTAGGAGACAGGCAAGGGGACTTCGCGGCCTTCGCGCGAAAGGTACGCGCGGAGTTCTTCGCCGATCGGATACGCCGGCTTGCGGTTGGTCCGCTTGAACTCGGCTTCGCTTCCGGCGGCGTCCATCGTCAGTCGAGGTTCGGCTGGGCGCTGGTCTCTTCGACCACGACCCGCAGCGGCGCGCCGGGATGGCATTCGGCGCGGTAGGCGAGGAAGCCACGGCGGTGCTCGTCATAGACGGGCCAGAGCAACGTACGGTCGGTCTCCGGCACGGCGACATTGCCGAGCTCCTCGCGCGCGAAGAAAGCGAAGCGTCCTTCGTCGATGGTCGCGGGCAGGGCCGTCAGCGGCTTGCGGCAGTCGAAGAGGAACATGAGCCAGTGCGACTGGCCTTCGTAGCCTTTCTCGGAGATCATGCCGAAGAGATGGAGGTCTTCGGTTGCGACGCTCACGCCGGTCTCCTCGAAGGTCTCGCGTACGGCGCACTCGAACGGCGACTCGCCGAGGCCCATCTCGAGCTTGCCGCCGATCGGGCTCCAGCAGCCAAGGTTCGGCGCCTTGGTGCGCTGGATGAGCAGGAGGCGGCCGGCCTCGTCGCGCAGGAAGACGAGGACGCTGATCTTGAAGGGCAGGGCGGCGCCGGCGGTCATGGCCTCACCCTTGCGGGCGGAGTCCGGCGGCACAACCCCGGAGTGCGTTCAGCCGGCGAGGATGGCGTCGATCTGCTTGAGTTCCGCCGAGGCGAACGGCGCCGATGAGGCCGCGGCCACGCACTGCTCGAGCTGGGCGACCTTGCTGGCCCCGATGATGGCGGAGGTCACGCGGCGGTCCCGCAGGACCCAGGCGATCGCCATCGAGGCGAGCGGCTGGCCGCGCTCGGCGGCGACCTCTGCGAGGCGACGGACTTTCTCCATCCGCACGGCGTCGAGCTGTTCGGGGCGCAGGTAACCGTGCGGCTTGCCGGCACGTGCGTCGGCAGGGATGCCCTGCAGATAGCGGTCGGTGAGCATGCCTTGGGCGAGCGGCGAGAAGACCGCGCAGCCGAGGCCTTCCTTTTCCACGACGTCGAGCAAGCCCGCCTCGGGCGTGCGTTCGAAGAGGCTGTACTTGGGCTGATGCGCGACGCACGGCGTACCGAGGTCGCGGAGGATCGCGCACGCCCGCGCGGTATCCTCGGGATTATAGTTGGAGATCGCCGCGTAGAGCGCCTTGCCCGAACGGACCGCCTGGGCGAGCGCGCCCATGGTCTCCTCCATCGGCGTGTGCGGGTCGCGCCGGTGGCTGTAGAACACGTCCACGTAAGGCAGGCCCATCCGTTTCAGTGATTGGTCGAGCGACGCGAGGAGATATTTGCGGGAGCCGAAATCGCCGTGCGGTCCGGGCCACATGGTGTAGCCGACCTTGGTGGAGACGATGAGTTCGTCGCGGTAGGCGCCGAGGTCCTCGCGCAGGATACGGCCGAAGGTCTCTTCGGCGCTGCCGGGCACGGGCCCGTAGTTGTTCGCCAGGTCGAAATGCGTGACGCCGAGATCGAAGGCGCGCAGGGCGATCGCGCGCGCGTTGGCGTAGTCGTCGACGCTCCCGAAGTTATGCCAGAGGCCGAGCGAGACCTTGGGCAGGTGCAACCCGGACTTCCCGCAGCGGACTTGGAAAGACTTCTGGTCGTAGCGGGCGGGGTCGGCCGGATGCATGCGGAACACTCAATCGCGGCTGACTGCCGAGACCAGCGGAAAACCACGCACGGCTTGCGCGGCGAGGGGTCTTCCGCACGGTGTCCGTCGATGCCCGAGCTCGCCGAAGTCGAATATTTCCGCCGCCGCTGGGACGTCGGCCTAGGCCGCAAGGTTTCGGCGGTTCATCTGAATACCAAGGCGCGCATCGGCCGGGGGGTCGCCCCGGCGACGCTGACCAAGGCCCTGGCGGGAGCGAAGCTCGTCGAGTCCTTCGCCGCGGCGAAGCAGATGGCCTTCCGCTTCTCCGGCGGCTCCTGGCTCGGCGTGCACCTCGGCATGACGGGTCGGCTCGAAGCGGGCGACGCGGACCGCGAGCCGACGCCCTACGACCATTTCAAGCTGCTGATGGCCGGCGGCAAGGAGCTGGTCTTCGTCGATCCCCGGCAGTTCGGCCGCGTCCTGTTCTGGCAAGGCGACGGCGTGCCGCCGTGGTGGGAGAAGATTCCGCCCGCGATCCTTTCGCCGGAGTTCACCGTCGGCGTCGTCGAGGTGTTCCTGCGTCGCCGCGCACGCACGGCGATCAAGCCGGTGCTCCTCATGCAGGAACGTTTCCCGGGCATCGGCAACTGGATGGCCGACGAGGTGCTCTGGCGCGCGGGCTTCCATCCGCAGGCCAAGGCCGGATCGTTCGGACCGAAATCCGTCCGCAAACTCCACGCGACCTTACGCGAGGTCTGCGCCGAGGCGATGGACGTCATCGGTAAGGATTGGTCCGACCCGCCTGACACCTGGCTCTTCAACCATCGCTGGAAGGATGGCGGCCGTTGTCCGCGCTCGAAGAAACCGCTCGTCCGCGAGGACGTCGGCGGACGTACCACCTGCTGGTCGCCCGAACGACAGGTCCTCGGCGCCGAACGCCGTTGACCTTCCGCGCGGCCGCGCGAACTTGGACGCATGCGCGTCACCGGCGGCATCGCTCGAGGCATCCAGCTCCGCGTCCCCACGCAGGGCGGCGTGCGTCCGGCCACGGATTACATCCGCGAAGCGGTCTTCAACTCACTCGCGGCGTTCGTCCCGGGCACGGCGGTGCTCGACCTCTTCGCCGGCACCGGCGCCTACGGACTCGAGTCGCTTAGCCGCGGCGCCTTGCGCGCGACGTGCGTCGACCAGCGCATCGGCGCGGAGCTCACGGCCAACGCGGCCGCGGTGGCGAAGTCGATGGGCGTCGCCGAACTGCCTTTCACGAAGATCACCGGCGACGCGACCAAGCCCGGCGTGGCCGCAGGCCGCTTCGACCTCGTGTTCGCCGATCCGCCCTGGGAACTGTGGGAGACCAAGGGCGCGGAGATCGCCGCGACGGCGGTGAGCTATGCTGAAGAGGGCGCGCACGTGCGCGTGATCCTCGAAGCGCCCGGCGGCTATGAAGTCCCGGTGCCCGAGGGATGGAAGCTGCGCAAGGTGATCGGCAAAGGCAAAGGCCAGCCCGCCGCGTCCGTGCTCGTCCGCCAGGCCGCGGAGTGATCAGCCGCCGACCGGTCGGTGCTTCGCCCAGGCGCGCAGCTGCGCGAGCATGAGCGCGCCGCCGACGAGGGCCGCGGCTTCGACGCGCAGGATGCGGTCGCCGAGATGCGCGAAGCCGAAGCCCGCGGCACGGAGCGTCGCGCGTTCCGTTTCCGCGAAGCCGCGTTCCGGTCCGATCGCCAGCACCGCCGCTTTGGCCGAGGTGGAAAGTTCCGGCGCGCCGGTGGCCTCGTAAGGATCGAGCGCGAGTTTCCACGCATTCGCATCGAGGCCGACGAGCGCTTCGGCGAGCGAACCGACGCGCGTGACTTCCGGTACGAGCGTCGAGCAGGCCTGTTCGGCGCCTTTGAGGACATGCTCGCGCCACTCGCCGTCTTTCCAGAGCGAGCTCGTGAGGTAGCCCGGGTCGCCTTTCGCCGACTCGAAGAAGATGATGCGCGCCGCGCCGAGGCTCGCGAGGTCGTGCAGGACTTTCTTCGCGGTCTGCGGACGCGGGAGTCCGACGAGCACCGTGAGGGGCAGGCGAGCCTGCGGAGTTTTTTCCCAGGCGACCAAGAACGTGAGCTTCGGCGCCAGTGCGGTGATCGTCGCGATGCCGCGCATACTGTTCTCGATGCCGACGTGAAACGAACCGCCGACGGCGAGCCCGACTGTATCGCGCAGGTGGTGGGCACGCGCGTCGTCGGAGGGGAGTCCGGTCGCCGCTTCTTCGGGGGTTATCAGCACCAAGTTCACGGCTGCTAAAGTGAGCCGGCGACCTCGACTGGCGAGAGGGAAGGGCGCTAACGCTTGCGCGCGACGACGACCCTTTCATGATGGGGCCATGGACCTTTCGGACTTCCGTAAAGAGTATGCCGCCCACGGGATCGACCGTCACGAGTTGCTCGAGGCTCCGCTGGCTCAGTTCAAAGCCTGGTTCGATCAGGCCAAGACCGCCGGCGTGGTGGAGCCTAATGCGATGGTCCTCTCGACCAACGGCCTGGACGGCTTCCCCTCCTCCCGGACCGTGCTGCTCAAGGCCGCCGATGAGCGCGGGTTCTCTTTCTTCACCAACTACGATAGTAAGAAGGGGGCCGAGATTGCGGCCAATCCCCGCGTGACCCTACTTTTCCCTTGGTTTGCCCTGGAACGCCAGATTCACATAACTGGTTCATTGATAAAGACTTCAGAGGAAGAGTCAGTGGCCTATTTCGCCCGTCGCCCCTACGGTAGCCAGCTGGGCGCCTTGGCGTCGGACCAGAGCGATATCATCGCCGACCGATCCGTCCTCGAGGCGCGCCTGGCCGAGCTCAAAGCCAAGCACGCCGAAGGCCAGGTCCCCCGGCCCCCGCACTGGGGCGGATATCGCCTGATCCCTCAGCATTTCGAGTTCTGGCAGGGACGGACGAACCGACTCCACGACCGCTTCGTTTATACGCTCAAGGGGGATAAATGGGAGATCGTGCGGCTGTCCCCCTGAGCCGGAACGATGATTAGAAACTCTAATGATAGGGGCCTTAGCGGGCTTACTCTGGGTCAGGGGGGATGCGTAGGGTTGACCCCCGCCGATGGAATCGTTCACCAATACTCTTTCGCGTCTAAATGCGCTCGCTTTCCCTCATTGGTCTTTTCTCTCCC
>ENA-OREM01001386-OREM01001386.1-marine-metagenome-genome-assembly--contig:-NODE-1386-length-12131-cov-3.297909_pt1 | contig 12131 bp, 8 predicted proteins | sample MGYA00248623_ERZ508561 | MGnify/ENA primary metagenome ERZ508561 (study PRJEB26227, sample SAMN06264494) | marine metagenome | isolation source: Columbia River Estuary | place: USA:Columbia River Estuary...
GAATGAGTACATGGTTAGTTCCACAGTTGCAGTCAGAGATATACAAACACAAAGCATGGCTAGTAGTTGAACCTAATCTTGATATATTTTATAACTATGATAACGAAGATCAATGGGAAGCAGGAGTATCACTTGCCAGTTCGCGTTTAATGGACGAGTATTTCTAAATAAATAATATTACAGAGGAGAAAGACTATGAAACAGTTACTTTTAAGTCTTTTCATTGTTCTATTCGTCACATCCGTACACGCTGGCGCACTTGCAACATTAACTAGTACTCCGCAAGACAACAACACTGAAGAGACTACACCACAGACTACACCAGAGCAACCTTCAGTGCCACCAGTTATGATTCTACCAGCAATGATTGAATGTTCTCCGCCAATGGTGATTATGAGCATGATTAACAAGTACAAAGAGATTCCTTTTATTGTAGGAACAACAATGGTAAAGAGACCAGACGGTGTACAAATGCCAGCGAAGATGACTATGTATGTTAATATGGAAAACAGAACATATACATTAGTTGCTCAAATGCCTGGAGATGTATTTTGGTGCGTTATACAAGCAGGCGGTAATTTTGCTCCAGCTCAGAACTTAAATGGTACTTGACACGAACTAAATACTCTGTTATAATAATAACACTACACACACATACAAGGAGATTATAATGAGCGTAGACACAAAGTACGGCGAAGCTATCTTTAAACAGACCAAAGAATTTACTGAAATGTTTAAAGCGGCAATGCCAAAAGTAACCACAAACAAAAACGGATATGAAATTCGCACAGAAGTATTAAAACTAGCGAGTGTTTCAGTCTGGAAAGACTATTATGCTAAATGGGGTCAGTTTGAACAAACTGTAGAACGTGATCCTAAGACTGGACAAGTTACATCGACTTTGAAAGTGCCTGAAGTTCCAGGTAGCAAAGAAGTATTAGACGCCGCAGATCAATTTTATAACTTCGTAACCGGCGATACAAAAAAATAACTATTACCCAGAGCATAGCTCTTACAACAACAGTATATAGATACATCGTACCCCTGCTAACGAAATCGAGAACAGAGATTCATGCCATTGGCTGTCAACCTTCCAAAAGTTAGCAGGGGCAATCTTTTCCCAAAAGTAATAGATTTAATAGACATAAGTAGTATTATGTTTAAATGGATTAAAGAGTGTTATAAAGATTGGTGTGAAGTCCAAAAAGAACTTAACGATATGGGCATCTTTCACACCGTTCATCATCTTGGCAACCATACACATGTAGACAAAGAACAATTTAAGAAGTATTTAAATGACAGCAAACATAGAACCATTTCAGAAGACGATAGACAGACTAAAGTCTGAAGGCAAATACCGAGTTTTTAATGATATACTCCGAGAGCGTGGAGAGTATCCTAATGCCATCTGGTATGGGCCATACAATATTAAGAACATTGTAAATTGGTGTTCAAACGATTACTTAGGTATGGGACAGAATAAAGTAGTGTTAGATGCTATGCACACAGCATTAGACCAAACAGGTGCAGGTGCAGGCGGAACACGTAACATCGCAGGTACAACTCACTACCATGTCGCATTAGAATCACAGCTGGCTAAACTTCATAAGAAGGAGACAGCATTATTATATACGTCCGCTTATGTTGCAAACGAATGGACGTTGGTTGCTCTTAAACAAATCATTCCCGACATTGTGTTTTTAAGTGATAGCGAAAACCACGCTTCACTTATTCAAGGCATAAGACACAGTGGTGCAGACAAGGTTATATGGACGCACAATGATATGAGCGAGCTCGAAGATAGACTAAGAGAAGTAGCAAAGGACGGCGGTACACCATGTATCGTATTTGAATCTGTACGAATAACCAATAGAATCTTCTGGTGTCGGTGGGTTTGAATCATTTAACCACGGAGTTTGTTTACCAATTGCCATATAAAGCATATTGTAAACCGATTGTCCTTGATGGGCCCACTGTACAGTACCATCTTGGAGAGTATCTGGTGTCGGGCCACCCCCATCACCAGCAGAAAGACCACTTGTGGAAGCGCCACTAATATTTCCTAGTGCAATAAATGAGTTCTGGTTGTTAACCACAACATCACCTTCTGCATAGGTATAGTTAGGTTTCCAATTAGGTGCGGATCTGTTAATTGATTGCAAGAATTCCATTGCATTGAAAATTCTTAATTTGTTTGTAATAATCGCTGCCATTTTTTTACCTTTTTCGTGTCATGAATTTTAATACTATTTATAATTTATTTTTTAGTCTTTTAGAACAATCTGTTCATTTAATTCTTCAATGGTTGTTGGATTCGTATTATACAGTACAATAGATGATTCTGGTGCGACATTTGACTTATCATGAATATGTTCTGCCTGATACTTTATAAAGGTATTTAAGTCCAATAAATTTTCGTCATAGTCGATTCTATCTACATTATAATCAAGTCCTGATTGTAATCTATCATTAAATTTTATTCTCTCAATTGTTAAATTTGTAGGGCCAAGTCTTTTTCTAGTTGGGACATCTGGTTCCTCTTCACTCATTACCAAGAATACAGGTGTAATATTAATAAACGAATCTAAAACCGCACGATATTTGTTATCCGCAAGTTTTACAATGTCTTCAATTATAGTATTTCTCCAATTATGATCCGTTCCATCTGTATTTGCAATCCAATCATTATCTGTTACATCTACTGGTAAGTGATACCAAATTCCAAGTCCTTCTGCCTTTGCAGGAATATGTGTCAATCCATTTCCATTTACAATTGGTCGCTTTATTAGATATGGAGAATTATCCATTTCTCTCTGAGGACTAAACAGTAATGGTCTCAACCTTTCCCAAGGGAATCTGGAAGTAAAGTAAAACTTAAACCTTTCTAGTGACCTGTATGTGGTGTGCAATGTAGGCAGGTCTCCAGTATAGTTTTTGTAGAACATATACTTACCTGTTATATTTATCACCATTTTTTCATCTCTTGGATTTGCACCATCTGCAATAGCACCAACCCAATAGTTTGGTTGTCTGTTTACATTCCCACGCCAAATGTTGTCCCATCTAAACTCAACTCTATTCTGAGGAGCAGTAGAAGGAAGTTCTCTATAAGAATGAATAATCTTCACATCAAAAACTGCAATTCTGTCAAGATAATCTGGGTCTAGTTCTACACTCTCTACAACATACTTTGCCCAAGGCCTTACATTTATCCATTCGTCATTAGTCATACTCTCATCAGATGTATCGTATATTGTAAATGTGTTACCAAGAATTTTAGATGACCAATAGTGTCCATAATCTTTTCCATACGCATCTTTGTAGTTGATTGCGATTTTCTTTACATCTGACCAACGCAAAGCATTATTTCCATTTTCATCCAATAATGCATATCTACCAGACCCACTATCTACTGTTGCAGCACCGACTGTATCATCAGATATTTCTCCAGTTCCTACACCCTGATAAAGGCCGTCAATTTCACTGTCAATACTAAGTTGACGATTATCATATACAAAATAATAACCATGAGAGTTTAAATCGTTGATATCAGTTTGTTCGGCAGTAGCATATGTCCATCTTCCACTACCATCCATATTACGCATTCTTAAATTAACATTTTTAATAATCTCGTACATGAGTTCACGATATGCAACTCCAAGTCCTTTTCTTACAGAAGTCTTAGTTAGAGTAGTAAATTCTCCAAACATCATCAAACCAGCTGGGTGAATAATCTTCTTAACAATTCTTCTCCACTCATCAATATATCTGTTTACTTTTATAACATAAGAATAATCCTGCCATAGATAACCATCATGAATACGATTATCATCCGAAACAAATCCTTGTTGGTTGACATAAACACCATCACGAACACATAGAGGCCCAGTTAGTAATTTAATGGATGCCTGACCGTTACCATAACTACTCAAATCGATTTCTGGTGGTGTATCATAACCAACTCCAAATCCATCAAAATCTTCTCTAAATGGATTTGAATATATTTCTAATCTATTAATCTTACCAATATCTTTTCCAAGTCCTCGTAAGACTCCACTTTGACCTGTAGAAGTGTATGACAATGTTTCTCTTGACACATTTCCATATGGATATCTAATATAACCTTCACCACCTGTAATAAGTCTAGTGGTTTCGATACCAGACTTTGGAATTTCTTCCCATTCAACAGTCAGTGTATGGGCATCAGGCAATTGATATTGTGCCATAGTATCATCCAGAGTTTGAGGATTATCTACCCACCTTCTCAACCTGATTTTATTTGGTTCTACTAAAGATTCACTATTGAATATTACATATTCAAGTTTGTCTGCCAATGCACCATAATATCTAATCATTACAGTTTCACCAGCAACCAATGGATCTGTGAAAGTTATCGCAGTACCAGTTGTTGCATCATACTCTGATGGATCAAGTTCAACATAATTTTTCCACAAACCATCAATCCAGATATAATAATTATCTGCCCACTCCCATATCAACTGATCTATAGGATTTGTTGGGAATGAGTCTGGAATGTTTTCTGGTGTAATAATACTATCTGTAACTTTGAATATTCCCACTGCAGAGTCAGCGTCATAAAATAATTCAACAACCGTTTCTCCACCAACAGCATTAACTCTTTCTACATATCTAGATGACTGTCTGATATTTTGTTTAAAAGGAATTGGATTGACATGGGCTGGACTTATTCCATTACCAGAAACGGGGTTCTGTGTTCCTTTGTCTTCTATTGTAACACCAGTTGAAGATCCCGATGCATCTAACAACGAAAAGTTTGCAGCGTCTTGACTGTGTGCGCCAAATCCCCACTGAATTGCACCTTCAAATTTATTCAAGTCTGGGTTTGTGCTCAAATCAACATAAAGTGTAGTTGAAGAATCTAAAGAAGTTGACCCATTCTGAGAAGTAGTTGCGTATATATTCGCACCATTTTTGATTACTTTTACTTTTGTAGCACCGTTTGCACTCCACCCACCAGAAATAAACGGAACATTAGATGAAGAAAGGACAACTTGATCAGACTGTAGGTATTTATATACCAATCCCCAACCAATTGAAGGGGAGGTTCCTCCCATATTTCTAACTGCACTTAAAGTATATTCTTTATATCCAGCGTCTGTAGGTTGAAGTCCATTAGTTACAAATCCAATCACTAGTGCAAGTGTATCATCGTCAGCTGAAGTACTTGTCAAAACGGATTCAAATTCTAAGTTTGTTGCAGGAGTTGGACTAATAAAACCAGTAAAACTACCTGTGTTTGCGGTACATTCAATACTATTTGTACTGGAGTTATAAATCCATGCAGACAAATCGCTGGGGGTTGCTTGATATGATGATCCACCAGAATGTGAAAATCTATACCAATCATCAAATGCTGCTTCTACTGCTGCAGGATCTCCTTCCAAATTAATATTAGACTCATAACTGGCAACATATCTCTCTCCTTTAGTCATTCTGAATGCCCCAAAGAAACCAAGGGTATAATCATTCATAATTACTAAAGAATTTCCATCTACAATCTGTCTTGCACCAATGTAGAAATTTGAATTTGTACTATAATTTAACATATTGACGCCAGGGATAGTGTTTTCTAATATGCCGTTCAAATAGATAGAAGTTCCGTCATTAGAAAAATGAACTGCAATATGGTTCCATTCTCCAAATGGTACTGACCTTGTGCCAAGTGTATTGCCAGAAGAATCTATTAAATCAATTGTACCATCATATTTTTGCCAAAGAGTCAGATGCTGAGTGCCACCATCTTCACTATTGATTGCAAAGATAACACCGCCCGGCGAATCTATATTTGTAATAGAGATAGATTTTCTGAAATACCAAAAGTCTATTGTCAGTTCTTTATTGGTTAACTCAGTATCAAATTTTAGATCGATGTTATCACTTCTTAACCATCCATAGTCTGTGTATAGTGCGTGATCTCCAACTTTCGAAAGACCTGCCTTAAATCCTTCTTTTAAGTATTGATGCGCTAACTTATAACCTTTAATTTTAAAATTTTGTCCTTCAAGATAATTAGTGCCTGGTTGATGTGGTGTAACAGTATACACACCATTGTTGATACTGACATCAAAGGTTGCACCATAACCATTAGACATAACACTGACTAAATTTTCATTCTTGTTTAGATTTTCTGGCGATGAGTTAATCGCCGTTCCAGTAATATTTCCAATCTGCAATATACCACCATTATCATCAATCTTAATTACATCAAAAACTAAATCATTAATTCCATCAACACCACCCAACTCACTACCAAGTATTGTAATTGAATCACCAACAGAATAATTAATTCCATTAAATCTTGATGCAGGGTGTGCCACATAATATGTTGTTCCATCTCTTCTAATGAAATTAAATATTGCACCAGTTCCAGAAGTTCCCCCATTTTGATTGGAAGCGGTATACTGTGGTGCATAGTAATACGAGTATCCATTTGGCATTGGAGTCGTTGGATTTAAAACTTGAAATGTTGCTATATGTCCACTTATTAGATTTGCAAAAACTTCAAAATCTTCAATTCGGCCTTCATCGTTAACTTCTGTCACAGTAATTGTTATATCATTATCTCCATCAGTACCGCCCACAACAGAACCTAAAATTGTAAACCGATCTCCAACAATATAATTTGTAGTTGGTGATAAATTTCCTTGTGCATCTGCATCACTCAAAAGAACAGAAAGGTTTTGAGGATAACTAGGTTCGTCTGTATCGACATCCCACACAGCACCCGAACCAATCCTAGAGGTTGTAGTATATGAGGATGAGTCTATGTTTAAGTAGGCTGCACCACCCGCAACCGTTAATACTTTTATAAAGATATCATGAACGCCAGACACACCATTATAAAATTGTTCGCCGTTAATTTTAATAAAATCGCCAGGAACATAATGTTTAGAAGTTTCTTGACTTCCTAAAGTGACAGAAGTTATTACATTATCAAGATATGCAACATCAAATAATGCGCCCACACCCTTACCTTGATGATAGGTTGCAGTTTGGTTTCTTACATCTGCAACTTGTGGGAAAACATTAGTTGGACTTGCTAAGTTGTTTGTAATTGCAACTCCAGTAATGCCACCAAATTCATTTACAGATGTAACTTGAAACTCTAAGTCGGTTCTTAATCTATATTCCGTAGGGTCACCTTCATTTAAATTTGCAATTATAAATGGTGGTTCTTCAACTGGAGTTAGAGTACTTCTATAAGTCGAAGATATCTCTCCAGTTTTATAATCTTTTACAGCAGTAAAAAATGTTTGCACCTGATGTGTAATTTTTCTATTATAAATGTCTTCATAATCGTATAGATAAAAAACATCATCGTAGAGATAATCTACATTCTCAATCGCAACAGATGGATTTTGAGCTCTGGGTCCAAAATCATAACCAGACAATCCAATATCAAATGACATGACTGGATATTCCAAACTTTCTGGGTTTTGAAAAAATGAAACACTAAAATTATTTTTTACGGATTGAATAGAACTAATTTGCCCAATAGCATATGAACCCAATGTATTACCATTTTGAAACTCAATTGTTTCTCCAGTAATATACTGGTCTCCATTATTGACAATTTTTATGTTTTCAACTGGGCCAAAAGAGGTATGTGCGATTTTTGCAGCAAAACCATAACCACTTCCATTTGAAGATAAATTATTTTGTAGTGTCAATTTTCTCGGCATATCTTCGCCAGGATTTTCTATTTCAAATCCTACAACACATTCATACAGTGTTTCTTCGAAGATAGAAGAATCTGATTGTTTTATTCTTACGGATTCTTTACTAGAAAACTCACCATCGATTGAACTAATTACATATTCACGAACTTTATAGTCGCCTAAAGTATAATCATTAAAGTATTCGATATTTGCAGAGGCCCCACTGGTTAAACCTTCAATAAACAGTGGTTGATTAATCTTAATTGTGCCCTCGTATGGAGTGGTTCTAAGACTCGTTAATGTTTGCCAAGTATTTGAACTTGGTTTTAACAAGTTTTCTTTTGGATAATATATTTCTATATCTTCATTAAACAACGCCCTAAACAAAAACTTATAAGAACTTTCACTACCTTTTTGTTTATAAAACTTATTAATTAACTTTAAAAAGTTTCTTTCGTTAGTATATCTGGTTTTTTCTTTTCCACCCTCTTCGACTAATTTTAATATTGCAGCTTCAGTATCTGCGTCTGCAACAGGACTTATAAAAGTTCTCAAATAAAATCTGATTTTTATAATATCACGATTATCGTGAACAATCGGGTGGTTATTTTCGTCTTGGAAAAAAATAGAATTTTCTAAAAGTCTATAATCAACTCCCTCAATTAACTCAACCCAATCACCAGTACTTTCAGATGGGTCATCATTGGGGGGTGTTAAATTCTCTACGACTTCATTTAAAGATTCACCAACTCTTCCAGTAAAATTGACATCATTTATAAAGACTCGTATCTTAGTAACTTTTGTATCTACATCTTGATCTGAAAAATAATAAAACGGATTAAAATAATCCATTACATATTTTGCAGAAAGGCCATCAGTAAAAAATTCTTGGTCAGCAGTAGTATCTATAGATGTTTCTGCAGCATCGCCATTGTTTGCTTCCTGCAAAATTTCAGTTGCGATTTGAGTATTTGATTTAATCTTAGTAATTGTCGGCCATGCACCAGCAAGTTCAGACCTAAACTCTTGAACAAAGATATCAAAAGTTTCATCCAAATCTGTTAGAGAAGTAAGCTTTCCAGTGACATTACTAACGTTGTCATCTAACGCCAACCATTCATAATACAATTCTAAAAAACGAACAAAGTTATCATACTCACTACTGTTCAAATAAGTAGGAAGTTGTTCTCTTATCCTAGATGCAATATTTTGTAAATTAGTTCTATCCATTTAATTTAACTTCTGCTTGTTATGTTGTAGTATCAGATATTATATTTGTAATACTTGCCTGCGATGTATTATATGTTGTTCTAAGTGATCTAGTAACAACCACTCTTTGTGAAGAGATATCATAGTTTTCATTAAATTCATCTGTATCAGGCATCATTACAATATCAAGTTCGTCATAATCAATAAAGATAATTTGATTACGAACAGGAAATATATCATTAGATTCTGGTTCTGCAACCAAACCTAAAACAGTTGAACCAATGATACCTGTAATCTGAATATCATTTAAAACAACTTTACCAGTTCCATAGTTGATAGTTCCACCCAAAACATTATTATATTTTCTAGCAAATAAAGGAGTTAATGTGTATATTCTCAATCCACCCAATCCATCATCTTCAATATAATGAGGGGCACTTGATCCAGCAATAGTAAATGCGTTAGAATACAAACTTTTAGGGCGTATTGCATTGTTAAAATTATATGTGTATGATGCAATACCATTATATACTGGAGTCTTTTCATTAATCATCAAAATTTCTGTTATGTTGTTTGTAACAGAATCATCGGTTTTATCAATAGTTGCTAGAAACTGCGAATATCTAAAATAATTATTAAATTCGTTTAAAAACTTGTTATTGTAAGAAATAATATTTTGTCTTACAGATTCTTTTAAAGCAGACTCATCCAATAAAGTCGCTTCATCATTATACTTTACATTTGTAGTTATTTTCAATTTCAAATAATCGGGATCGACAATTTGAGGCGAAAGAGTGAGAACCGAATAATTACTTTTTAACTGATTTAAAATATATTGTTTTTCTTTGGTCGAAAGAATTAGTCCAGTATTGGGTTTAATAGACATATATACAGAACCATATGCAGGAGGATCGTTGTCTTCCCCACCCCAAACATTCATTGTGTCTACCTCTGGATAAATTTGTGGAACAATAGCCTTATAGTCTCTAGCGGTAACTGCTCTGTTTTGACTTTCAAATGTCCTTGGCGCAAAGAATTTAATAGACTCAATATCTTCTCTGTCAGCACCACCATAACTTTCACCAATAATCTGAACATTTTCAGTATCAACGATTACACCTTTAGGTAATGCAATCGCAGTAAGTCTTCCAGTAATACCATTTCCATTGGCACCCTTTGTTGTAATATAACGAACAGTAATTATATTTCCATTTTCAACTTCATCTCCAAGGACACCATCTCCAAAAAATATTTCATATTTCATATCTTTAGATTCTTGAAGAAAATATGTTTTCGAAATATCAGAAAGTTGTGTAGTATCCGTTGCTAATTGAAATTCAGTAACAATATCATCATCAGCACTTGCCTGTACTAGAACTCGAATAGTATTGGTGTCTACAGCTTCGTTTGATAAAGTAAATTTTTGATTTGGATTATTAATATCAACAACAAACTTTTCTTCTACCTGTTGTCCTTGAAATAATTCTAAATCGTTTATAGTATAGTAATGAGCTCTTGACCCATCTGGTTCAGCTGCCGAGCGTGATCTTGTAATTGATCTAGAAACTTTCGGAACAAAAACAAAAGATTCGTTGTCAATAGAAGTAGAAAATGCAAGTTGTCTATCGATTCTTAATGTATTATATTGATAATCTCTTTCTTGTCTATTCTTTCTAATAATCTTGAATGTTACTGCAACTAATGCACTTGCAGACTTATTAGAACGTGGAGTATAACCCAATAACTTTGCCTTGGATACAACATTCTCACGAATTCTTGCAGTGTCTAAAAAACTTTCATTTGCAATCATGTTCATATAATACGAATTGTAATAAGTATTATATGATAGTATGTCGAGTATACTAGACAATGCAGAGCCTTCAAAGTTATAATCTTTGAAAACTTTATCATTCTCCATGTATTTTTTGATATTGTTTTTTATTCCATCAAAACTTAAGTCTGATATGTTTATATTTTTGGCCATTTATCGTACTCTTTTTATACTAAATTGAAATGTTATATCTTCTTCGGATGCAGGGACATTGTATACTATACTAATTTCTAACGAATTATTGTCTACTAACTGTGCCTGTCTAGTTCTTTCGTCTTCTCTCTTTATTCCTTTCAACGATGACATAACTCTTTCTCTAGAGAAAAAATTAACATCGGAAACTACTATCCTTGGTTCATGAATTTTTAATGCAAGTTTTATCTCTTCCTGCATATTTATGTCATGTGGAGAACCCCTATAATCCCAATTTGTCATTAAATCAAATAAAGTGTTATAAATATTTCCACCAAACCTTGGTTTAAAAGGTTTTTCTAGTTTATTAGTCAATAAAATATTTTTAATACTTTGATTTATTGAGCTGATATCTTTTTTGATTAAAACATCTCCACTGACTGGATTTCGTCTAAACGTTAGATCAAAATCAACATATTGATCTCTTTTAGATGGTAGTATCCCAAGTCTTTCTTCTGCAGTATTTGCCATGACTTCCTCTTATGGGTTTAAATGAATGTTTGGTGCTTTTAGTGTGGTATTCCCACCAGATTCGGTATCAATTGTTCCGCCGACTTTTGCATCGACATTACCACCCACTCTAATGTTTACGTCTGCATCTACAACAACATTAATCGTTCCCTTGACGTAAATATTATTATTACCAAAGATAATTTCATAATTATCCTTAACAACCTTTGTAACCACAGAACCATCTGGATGTATTTCTTCAAATGTTCCAGATCTATGATATGTATGTATTCTTTCTGCCCCCGGCGTGTCATCAAATTCTTGATGATGGCCAGACTCAGTAGATATTACCTTATTGTGTGGATACTCTGCAGCGTATGGAGTTGGTGGCTCATCAAATAGTTCCGTACTTTCAGTACTTTCTTTTTTCATCTCTACAATAGAACGTGGATTATATGTAGCTTGTCCATATGAACTGTTGCCAGAGTTTGCATTAAATGTTGATGGAGACTGATCCACATCTGCCACACTACCTTCTTCCACTGGATCATCAATCTCTGGTAATGGATCTTCGTATACTTCCCAAAGAATATCGCCGTCCTTTAAATTTGATGAAGTTGGTCCACTACCTTCCGCATCAGAAGTTCCAGAATTTTTCGCAATAGATGTTTTTTGTTGAACAAATGTACTGTCGCCAGAACCCGCCAGAAGACGTTTGGCGTTTCTTTCATGTCCTTCCATCTGATTGT